>ENA-OWPJ01000324-OWPJ01000324.1-human-gut-metagenome-genome-assembly--contig:-NODE-324-length-55283-cov-3.55552_pt1 | contig 55283 bp, 47 predicted proteins | sample MGYA00248264_ERZ651846 | MGnify/ENA primary metagenome ERZ651846 (study PRJEB26924, sample SAMEA4378271) | human gut metagenome | biome: human gut; feature: human-associated habitat; material: faeces...
GAAAGCCATCCATGACCACATACAAAGCCATCTTTACAATCAATACCTACTGCGATTTTTTCTTTATACTTGTCGAGCGCAGCTTTTATAAATGTTTCATCTTCTAATGCAGCTGTCCCTAGAATCACACGGGATACGCCTTTACTAAGATAAAAATCCACATCTTCCATAGAACGGATGCCACCACCGACTTCCACAGGAATATGAATGGTAGAGGCAACTTCAATAATCGCTTGCGCATTACATTTTTTGCCATCCTTGGCACCATTTAAATCTACCATATGAAGATAACTGGCACCTTCTTTTTCAAACACTTTCGCAATTTCTAAAATACTTTCTCCAACGGTTTCACTTTGTCCATAATCTCCCTGATATAAACGTACAGGTGCATTATTCAATATATCAATTGCCGGTAATATGATCATACAAATTCCTCCTTAAAATACCTTAGAATTGCCAAACCATCCTCGCCACTTTTCTCAGGATGAAATTGTGCTCCTAAAATATTATCATGTCGTAACAGTCCTGGAATTTTCAAATCTCCATAACAGGAATATCCCACTAAATCACTTTCTTCATAACCTTGTGCATAATAAGAATGTACATAGTAAACAAATGGCTGTGATGACAGTTGATCAAATAAGGCGAAATCCTGGTTTTTTTCTAATAAGTTCCATCCAATATGAGGGATTTTCACATTAGGCTCCACCATTTTCACGATTTTACCTTTCAGAAATCCTAATCCTTTTGTAGGTGTTCCTTCTTCACTTTCTTCAAACAACGCCTGCATGCCTAGGCAAATACCCAGCAATGGCTTCTTGTTTACCAGTACCTCTTCACGAAGAACTTCCAATAAACCACTTTCTTCCAGATTTTTCATACAATCCGGAAATGCGCCAACACCTGGCAGAATCAATTTATCTGCCTGTTTTAAATCTTTGGGATCTTTCGTAATTTTACATGCACAGTCTATTTTTTTCAACGCATTTTCTACACTGTGCAAATTTCCCATATCATAATCAATAATAGCGATCATTCTAACTTCCCCTTTGTACTTGGAAGTGCGTCACCTTCCACTTTAACAGCTGCCTTTAAGGCTCTGCCTAAAGCTTTAAAAATGGCTTCTATTTTGTGATGATCATTCACTCCATAATACACATTGACATGCAATGTAATTCCTGCCGCAAATGCAAATGCACGCAAGAATTCTTCTACCATTTCACATGAGAAATTGCCAATTTGATCACGTTTTAATTCACAATGATATACCAGATAAGGACGACCACTGATATCTAAAGTAACATTGCATAATGTTTCATCCATTGGCAGCATCATGTTTCCATAACGGGCTATGCCACGTTTATCCTGCAAAGCTTCCTTCACACATGTGCCAAGCAAAATACCACAATCTTCTACTGTATGATGATCACATACATTCAAATCACCATTTGCCTTTAATTTTACATCAATACCTGAATGAAAGGAAAACAATGTCAGCATATGATCAAAAAAGCCAACACCTGTATGGATATCATTTGTGCCATCCCCATCCAAATTTACATAACAGGAAATCTGTGTTTCTTTGGTATCCCGTTGTTTATTTACACTTCGCATACATGTTCCTCCTTATCAAACTGCAGTAAAACATCCATGACTAATTTATTTTGTTCTTTACTGCCTATCGTGATTCTAAAACTATCACTGCCTTTATAATTTCTTATTACGATCTGTTTTTCTTCAAATGCCTGAAGCAATTTATCTTTACACGCACATCTGCCATATAGATAATTTGCCTGAGATGGATAAAAACGCACTGTCTTTAAATCCTTTAATTTCTGAAACATCTTTTCACGCTGTTCAATTGTATCACGCACGATGGGCTGATATTCTTTCGCATGACGTAAAACAATGACGCCGATTTTTTGTGTAAATGAAGAAATATTATAAGGCACAACATAAGGCTTTAATTCCTGAATATTCTTTACATTACTGATTAAAAAGCCTAATCTGGCACCCGCAAGTCCATAAGCTTTTGACAAGGTTCTTGTGACATATAAGTTTTCATACTGATCCACACACTGTAACATGCTTTCACTCGCAAATTCTCCATATGCTTCATCAATAATGACAGGAATATCAGGGAATGCATACAGGATTTTATCAATGACTTTACGATTAATCGCATGCCCTGTAGGATTATTGGGATTAGAAAACAGAATCATATTTACACTTTTTTCTTTTCCATCCTGAATAAACTTATCCACATCAAATGCGCCATCTTCAAAACAGGTATATTTCACAACATCTGCTTCATGCATACTCGCATAATAATCATACATGGAGAAATCTGGATCAAGGGTATATAAACGTTTTCCTTTCCCAAGGAAATACCCAATCAAAAGACCAAGCATTTCATCACTGCCATTCCCTGCCAGAATTTTATTGCTTTGTATATTCATTACATTGCCATATGCCTGAATCAGTTCTTTGTTTTCCATATCCGGATAACGATTGAAGGCGATATCAGAAAGTGCTTCTTTGACTTCTTCAATGATTTCATCACTTGCGTTTTTATATAATTCATTTGCATTTAACAGAATTCCTTCTTGTTTTTGTGCTTCATAGGACTGTATTTCTTTCATTTACTTCAACCTCACTTTTACCGCATTGGCATGTGCCTGTAAATCTTCCTGTTCTCCCATTTCCACAATGTAAGAACCATATGCGTCCACTGCTTCTTTTGTATAATGCAGGAAACTTGATTTTTTAATAAAACTATCTACTGATAACGCACTAGAGAAACGTGCTGTGCCACTTGTTGGCAATACATGATTGGTACCGCCAAAATAATCTCCAATACTTTCACATGTATAATATCCCATAAACACACTGCCTGCATGTCTTACCAGACCTAAATATGCCATAGGATCTTCTACCATCAATTCTAAATGCTCTGGTGCGATTTGATTAGCGATGTTAACACATTCTTCAATACTGTCACATACAATTGCTTTCCCATAATGCTTCATACTTTCTTCCACAATGGCTTTCTTTGGCAATACATCTGTTTGTTTTCTTAACTCTTCATTAACCGCATCCAATAAGGAAACAGAAGTTGTCAATAAGATTGCGCTGGCCATTGGATCATGTTCTGCCTGAGATAATAAATCACTTGCGACATAAGCAGGATTAGCATTTTCATCTGCGACAACTAGAATTTCACTTGGTCCGGCAATCATATCAATATCTACTTTTCCAAACACCAATTTTTTGGCAGCTGCCACAAAAATGTTTCCTGGTCCCACAATTTTATCCACCGGTGGCAGAGTTTGGGTACCATAAGCCAATGCCCCAATTCCCTGTGCACCACCTACTTTATAAATCTCATCAATACCCGCAAGTTTTGCGGCATATGCAATATTAGGGTGTAAAGAGCCTTCTTTACTTGGCGGTGTAATCATTACAATACGTTTTACTCCGGCTACTTTTGCTGGAATCGCATTCATTAAAACACTGCTTGGATATTGCGCACGACCACCTGGTACATAAATACCAACACTGTCTAATGGAAGTACACGCTGTCCTAAATAAATACCTTTTTCCTTCTGTAGCAAATATCCATTCTGTTTCTGCGCATTGTGGAAAAATTCAATATTTTTCTTTGCCTTCTGCATGCTTTCCATAAAAAACGGATCACAATGTGATGCTGCCTCATCTATTTCTGCTTCACTTACACAATAGTTTTCTAATCGGATTCCATCAAATTTTTCTGTATATGCAATAACCGCTTCATCTTTTCGCTTTCTAACATCTTCTAATATTTTTGATACAGTCACAATGATATCACTGCTTATTTCCTCATTACGGCTTTCCAGATATGCTTTTAATTCTTCACTGTTTTCCTTTTTGATTTCACTTAACATATGTTAATCCTCCATCACTGATTTCAAATCATTCAAGATCTGTGTAATTTCGTCTTTCTTTAGTTTAAAGCTTGCTTTATTCACAATGACTCTGGCAGAAATATCACATACAGTATCAAATACAACCAGACCATTTTCCTTCAAGGTTGTGCCTGTTTCCATGATATCCACAATGCCATCACATAAGCCTAAAATAGGCGCCAATTCCACAGACCCATCAATTTTGATCAATTCTACATCCATACCTTTTTCTAAAAAATAAGCCTTTGCGATATTAGGATATTTCGTACCAATTTTCACATGTCCTACTTTATCGAATAAATTATTTTCAGGAAGTCCTGCGACAATAAATTTACATTTGCCTATCCCTAAGTCTAGCATTTCATAATAATCTTTATCGCCTTCTAATAAAGTATCTTTACCTACAACACCAATATCCGCAACCCCATGTTGTACATAGGTAATACAATCATTCGCCTTTACTAAGAAATAACGAATGTCTTTTTTGGTATCAGGAAATACAAGTGCTCTTCCTTTATCTTTTAGGTTTTCTATGCCATAACCACTTTTTTCCAGCATCTTCACTGTTTCTTTTTCTAAACGGCCTTTGGTAAGTGCAAATGATATACTCATGCCATAACCTCCTTCACTTCTATATCTTCTCGCTCTTGTGGCAATAATTCCACACGATAATCTTTACGTAATGTTTTTGCTTTCTGTAAAGCTTCCAACTGCTTAGACAATGGATAAAGTATCTGTATTGTCTTTTTTGTTTCACATGTCAGTTCATATACCTCTAAAAGATAATCCAGTTTTACTGAGAACCCAATGGCTGGCATTGGCTTGCCAAATTTTTCTAATAGATGATCATAGCGGCCACCGCTTAATACGCTGGTTCCAATACCTTCCACAAAGCCTTCAAATAATAATCCACTATAATAGTTTAAATGTGGTACTTTCCCTAAATCAAATGTAATATGTTTTCCATATCCCAATGCGGTTAAATCACTCATCAGCTGTTTCAACTGGTATACGATATCCTTTAACTGATCATTGAAACAATAAGTCAAAGCATCGTCTAATACCTTTATATCACCGCAAAGCCATGGCAGCTGTAAGAAAAACTGTTGTTTATCTTCATCTAATTTCAATTTTGATAAATAATCTTTTAATTCTATCATACTCTTACGATCGATTAAATCTGCCAAAATTTCAACTTCCTCTTTATCTAACTGCAATTCATCACATGCACTATGGAAGAAATTCACATTTCCAATTTCCAGCGTATAAGAGCTTTGTTTCATCGTTTCCATAACTTCTAAAGCACACATTAAAATTTCAAGATCACTTTCTTTATCCTGTAAACCTAATAATTCAATCCCACAATCCGTAACTTCATTGCGTTTTCCCGCAAAAGACTGTTTCACCTTATATACGTTTGCATGATAACGGAAACGAAATGGCGGTGTCTGATCTTTAAACTTAGAAGCACACACACGGGCGATTGGCACTGTCATATCCATACGCAGCGTTAATATCTTTCCATCTTGATCAAAGAATTTATACATCTGTTCATCCTTTAACTGTTCAAAACCTGTCTGATATGTTTGATAATATTCGATGGATGGTGTAATAATTTCATCATATCCATATGCGTCAAACACTTCTTCAATGCCTTTTTGTAAAGCTCTTTTTTTCATACATTCATCTAATATCAAATCTCTTGTACCTGAAGGAATACTGAATTTTTTCATCTTGCGCACCTCTTTCTTAACAAAAAAACTTTCATCCAAAGGACGAAAGTTTAACTTACGTGATTCCACCTTATTTTATTGATATCTCACGATACCAACCTCTTCGAGTACCAACATACTCTAGCATGATAACGGATGCAGGGACCCCGATAAAGACTACTAAGGTTCATCTTTACTGCTCAAGGATGTGTTCAAACAAAGAAGCATATCTTTTTCCACCAGCCAAAGACTCTCTATCAAGTTCTTTTGTTTTACTATTTCCCATCAAAGCATTTATTTTATCTGTATACCTAATATAGTAAACGTAAAACTGAAAAATGTCAATCATTAATTTGAAAATTTTCAGTTTTTATGAAACTATTTTCAGTCATCAGATAAATAATGTTTTGTGAGAAGCTGAACCACCTTTTCTTCTGAATCAAACTGATCATAATCCTTGCCCTCCCCATAGCGGATACCATGGATCATGTTCTGAAAAACGCACTTTCCTAATTCTTCTACACCTTCATACTTTGCGAATCTTACAAATGCACGATATCGGATATTATTATCCTTTGAAAATACATCCATGTCACATGGTGCATCATCGCATTCCCAACAGCCTGCTAACCCCTTTTGTTTGCTGCAATGATACTGATAACACCCCTCACGTGTTAAATGCTTTGCACATTCTGCGCTTGTGGAACCACATCCACGGCAGAAAGCAGCATCCTTGCAGAACGTACAGATTTTCCCACATCTGCCGACATTCTCAATTACGTCTTTTTCATTCATAATGTGTACCTCAACTTTTTCTCCTTTTCTCTATTGTAACAGTATTTTACGAATTATAAAAGTAATTTTATTCTCCTAAAATCAACTTTTCCAAAGAAATCATCAATTGATAAAATTTTTGTTGTTTTTCCAATGGTAATGATCGATATAATTCTATGATTTTTTTCTCTTCCTCATTGACTTCTAAAACGATTTTTTGTTCCATAACATTCACGACCTTTCAACCTAAATATAGTATAACGCATTTATGAAATTTGTCTATCACACTATAATAGATACTATGTGTCGCTTAGCAAAAAAAATACACTTGCTCGTGTATTATTTCATTAAGTCTTTAAACCTTTTCACAACAGCCGTGAAGTCTTCTTTTTTTTCTTCAGGTACTTCATCCAAAATACTCATAAAATCTTTTTCTTCATCTTTTTCTAAAATGCGATATGGATAATAAGTTTCATTCATACGCAATACCTGATTTAAATTTAAATCCAGCACTTGGCAAATCATAACCAATGTTTCTAAAGAAGGCTGCTGTTCCCCACGAACATATGCCGAAATGGAACGCTGTGTAGTTCCAATTAACAATGCAAGTTGTTCTTGTGTCATCCCACGCCTCTTCAATGCCTGATGAATGGCTACGCCTACTCTTTGGTTGATTGTTGATCGTTCCATTTTTTGTAATCCCTTCCTTACACTGTTACTATTATAAAAGAAGGTTGGTAAAATTACGAAGTTTCAGCATAAATAATGCTAAAAAAGTTCATGTTTCTATCAAAATATACCTATTAGGTATATTGACAAACAAAAAAAGGTTACCTTACTTCATTTAGAAGTATCGGTAACCAATTCTTTTTTTAGATATTTTCTTCTACTGCTTTTACAATATCCTTTGCTGTCATTCCATATTTTTCAAGCAGCTGTGCAGGCTTTCCACTTTCTCCAAATGTATCCTGCATACCTACCATAGCAATCTTTCTTGGTGCTTTCTTACCAAGAACTTCTGCCACAGCACTACCTAAACCACCAATTACACTGTGTTCTTCACAAGTCACAAATAAATCGTGATTTTCAGCTAAAGATACAAGCAGCTCTTCATCAATTGGTTTAATTGTGTGCATATCCACAACTGTTGGTTCATAGCCTTTTTCTTTCAACATATCATAGGCAGCAAGTGCCTGCTCTACCATGATTCCACAAGCAATGATCGCTACTTTTTTTCCAGCACGCAATACATTGCCTTTTCCAATCTGGAAATCCATATCTTCATCATATACTGTTTCTACAGCACTTCTTCCAAGTCTTACATAACAAGGTCCATCATATGCCGCAACAGCTCTGATCGCTTTACTAGCTTCTACACCATCAGCAGGACATACAACAATCATATTAGGAATACCTCTCATTAAAGAGATATCTTCAAATGTCTGATGACTTGCGCCATCTTCTCCTACTGTAATTCCTGCATGGCTTGCACAGATTTTTACATTTAATCTTGGATAGCCAATGGAGTTACGAATCTGTTCATAAGCACGTCCAGTCGCAAACATTGCGAAACTGCTGGCAAATACAATATTTCCACTTGCCGCAAGACCTGCCGCAACGCCCATCATATTGCCTTCTGCAATTCCCATGTTGAAATGTTGATTTGGATTATTTTTCTTTACCATTCCACTTTTAGTAGAACCAGATAAGTCCGCATCCAATACCAGGATATTTTCATTTTCAGCAGCTAATGCAGCAAGTGTCTGCCCATAAGCCTCTCTTGTCGCCATCTTTGCCATTATGCGTTTCCTCCTTCCAATTCTTTTAAAGCATCTGCACATTGTTCCTCACTTGGCGCAACACCATGCCAGCTTGCTTTATTTTCCATGAAAGAAATACCTTTACCTTTTACTGTTTTCGCAATGATTGCCGTTGGATTGCCTTCTAATGTTTTCGCAGTTTCAAGTGCATCCAACACCTGCTCCATATCATTTCCATCATCTAATGTAATGACATTCCATCCAAATGCTTTAAACTTTTCATCTAATGGTGTAGGATTCATAACATCATGAATATCCCCATCAATCTGTAGACCATTAAAATCAACAATTGCGATTAAATTATCTAAATGATAATGAGCGGCAGCCATAGCTGCTTCCCATACTTCTCCTTCTTCACATTCTCCATCTCCAAGTAGTGTGTATACACGATATGGAAGATCGTGATATTTATTTGAAAGAGCCATACCGACTGCAGCACTGATTCCCTGTCCTAATGAACCAGTAGACATATCAATGCCAGGCAGCTTGCGCATACTTGGATGTCCCTGTAAACGAGAATCAATCTTTCTAAATGTCATCAATTCTTCTTCACTCAAAAAACCTTTTTCACATAAGACAGCATACAATAACGGTGATGCATGTCCCTTGCTTAATACAAAACGATCACGCTTGTTGCTTTCTAAATTATCTGCATTGATATCCATCTGTGTGAAGTAAATAGATGTAAGGATTTCAACTGAAGATAAAGATCCACCAGGGTGTCCAGATCCTGCAGCTGTCACCATTTTCACAATGTTTTTACGTATATTCGTCGCATGTTCCTTCAAATTTTCTAAATCTGACATTATTGCATAGTCCTCCTTTATTTGACCGCCTACATTATACTAAAAATCATCACATATATCAAAGAAATTTCTGTATAAAGTGAAAAAAAGCATATTTTTCACAATTTTCATGGAAATCTATGCTTTCTTTCATTGTTTACATTATGGTTGCAAAAATATATTTTATTTTTCTTTTATAAAATCACAGACTTTTTCCGCAAGTTTTTGTATTTCCATATCGTTTGCTTTTTCTACTATTTCCAAATAGCCATCAGGAATATTCCTTGTTCCATTTAATGCGCCTGCCATTGAACCAGCAATCGCAGCTACTGTATCTGTATCATAACCAATATTAACTGCCTCAACTATTGTATCCCAAGGATCTCCTTTGCAGGCAACGATAATACCAATTGCTGCTGGAACAGCTTCTGAAATATGTAAGCCACTACCTACTATTTCATAAAGCTTACGCATTTTTACCTCTTTATCTAAACCGGATAAGGCGATGGATATGGCAAGATTCATTCGCTCTTTAACACTTGCTCCGCCAACTGTATGACCATACTGCATACCTAATTGTTCTCCTTTTTCAGCGCCATAAAAGGCTGCTTCTATGGCTGTATATAAAGTGGCATTTGGTTTAAGTGAAGCACTGATAAATGCTGCAACTGCACATGCTCCGCTGATGGCAAGCTGATTGTTGTGGGTAACACTGGATATCAAAAATGCATTTTGCACAGCCTCATCAATACAATCGTAAGCAAATAAACCAGCTGGTGCAATTTTCATAGCACTTCCATTGGTTGCCTGTGATGCATAATCCACCACTTTTTTCTCTGTATCAGGCTTCTTCTCGCCAATTTTTTCTTGTAAGGCAGCAATCGCTGCTCTAGTGGTTGGTCCGGCAAATCGATTAAAATATACCGGCATATGTGACCAATCAATCAACATATCTTCCACTGCCTCTTTCTCAACTTTCCCATGTTTCAAAATTTGCTGTGTTAATAAATATGTTTGTGAAAAATCATCCGTTACTTGTCCTGCACAATTACCATAGGCAAATGCACTTTTATCAGGCACCAGCATTTCCGTAACTTTACCATTATATTTTTCTCTTATTTGATCAAATGTTAAATTTTCTGTTACTGCTCCCATTGCATCGCCTATTGCACATCCTAATAAACATCCCAATACTTTATCATATATAATATTATTCATTTTCAATTTTCTTCTCCTTATCTTTATCTCCGTTATATGCAATTTTCAAGAATACATACCATAGCACTGTTAATACAGCAATGATCACAATTTGCAATATTCCACCCTGTAAAGAGTTCGTTGTGATGATACCACTTAAAATCATAGGCGTTGTCCATGGAATAGAAACACCAGTACATAATGGCACAAGACCAACCGTCATCGCAAAATAGCTGATGGCACATGACAACATTGGTGTTAACAACATTGGTATTAACATAATTGGATTTAACATCAATGGTAATCCAAATACGATTGGTTCATAGATACTAAAGATTCCAGGAACCATAGATACCTCTGCAAGTTTCTTCCATTCTTTCTTCTTTTTGAAGAAAATAATGATACAGATCAAAATAGGATATGCTATAAAACTACCATTAAAACCGCCGAAATAAAACGCAAATTCTTCAGTAATAACATTTGGAATCATTTTATGTGCCTGAAATGCAGCTAGATTCTCTATGGAAAGTGCCTTAAAAATAGGACTTAATACGGAATTATAAACAATACTGTTTCCATGCAGACCAAAGAACCAGAACAAATTACATAATGCACCCGCAATCATGGTTGCCGTAAAACTGCTTCCAATTCTAGAAATTGGTATTTGAATCATTTCATAAATAAATGCGTTCATTGTTTGAAATCCAGTGAATGAAAAGCCTAATTGAATGATAAAACTAATAGATAATACAGCTCCTACAGGGATAAATGATGAGAAAGAATCCGCTACCAGCTGCGGAACACTATCTGGCATCTTAATTACCAGATTTTTCTCCACGACCCATCGATAAGTTTCTGTACATAAGATTGCCATGATGATGCCTGAAAAAATAGCCATTGTTCCTAAATTATTTAATTCATAGACTCCTGTCACAACATTTTCTTCAAATAAAGTTGTTGTAGGTGTTACCATCAAAAATCCTATTAAAGATGAAATGGCTGTATAAATTGGATTTGATTTATAATATTTTCCTAGACTATATCCAATACCCAGTACCACAATAACCGCAATTACATTAAACGTAACATTCTGTATTGGCGCTGCTGCCGCCTGAATAGCTGCGATTGTATCTTCTGCGATTAATTTGTTTAAAAAAGGTATATTTACAAGCGCAAGAATAATGGAGCCAAACATTGTAAATGGTAAAGAAATCAGAAAAGCATCTTTTATTGCTAATAGATAACGATTTGAACCAATTTTATTAGCAACTGGCAATAAATATTTTTGCAGTTTATCTGCTATGATTGTGATCATATGTAATCCTCTCCTCTTTATTATATTCATGATATCTCTTTCGCTAGCGACACCTATATTATGCAAATAAATCCTTATTCTGTAAAATAAAGAGTATTCCGCTTAATGCGGAACACCCTTTAAAGACTTTTATTATATTGAAGATTAATATATGTAATCAGTTGTTTTTGATATTGTATGAATATATCAAAAGTGTTAAGGAACTTTGATTTACTTGTCATTCCAAATAGAATAATGTATGACACTTTATGTGACCCCCACAATATTGGCTTCTGATTTTTAATAACAACCACAAAATTCTTTAATGCCCGAATACCACTAGAATGAGGAATCGCAATACCATTACGAATATAAGTAGAAGACAATCGCTCTCTTTCTAATACTTCTTCTATAAATTGTTCATGAATGATCTGTGATTCTTTTAATGGTTCACAAATCGCATGAATAAAATCATATTCATTATCCATGTATATTTCCTGTTTATAAAAAATTTCATCAAAACCTTGAAAAGCTTTCTCAATTACTTCATAAGCTTTATAATCTCTTAAAGTTCTACAAACATCATCAATCTTATCTATATCACCTTCATGAGGCAATGGATGAATCTGTAAAACTGGGATTTTTACATCTAAATGCAAAGGATAAACACTTAAAATAAAATCAAATTGATCTAGTTTAACATCTTTAATATCATGATAACATTCTATGTTTAAATGCTCTCTGGAATGTTTTAATATATAAGAAATCAGCTTCTTTTCTGCGTCATAATACATAGGAAATAATAAAGCTGCATGATAATCGATCATGGGTGCTGTATTGATAATATCATTTGCTGCATTTCCCAAATGCAGTACTAAAAACGCAAGTTCTCCCTGATTTAATTCCACATGATATTCCTTATGTATTTCGTTTGCGATAAATACCGCAATATCAAACAAAGTTGGATATTCCTCTTTTATGGTTTGACATAATGGATTTTCCTGTAAAGTATTCGTTTTTAATCGTATGGTTAATTTTTCTATATGAAGCGCAAATTGCGCAATAAAAAGTTCATTATAAAAATCAATATGATATAACCGTGATATTTTATCAACAAGCTGTCTGACAAATTCTACACTTTGTGGTTGAACATATTTATCTACACGCACAACCTGATCCTGTAGAAATTCATTTGGCACAACTCTTGATAAGATAGCAAATTCTAGTTCTGCATATTCATCTTCATTTAGTTCGATATGATATTGCTGGCTTATATCTTTTATTAAATGATGCGCAAAAACCCGCATATGATCGTCAAACTTTTTTTCTGAATGCAATATAACATTTTCAGATAATAGATTATTCATGGAAATACGCTCTACACTAATGCCAATATGCATGGATAAATTAAGCATAGAAAATTCATTCATTTTCAAATTTGACATATTTAAATTTTTTTCAATGATCTTACGGATATTATCTAAATCTGTTAAAGAAAAGAATTGTTGATAATATTGAGAATCAAAGATATATTGTGTTTGATCCTGAATCAATATTTTTTTATAGAGTTTTCTCTTTTCACTTTCTTTTCCTTTGAGTTTAAACACATTTTGATACCTTGTTAGTTGAAGATCTGTGTTTTTACACAAATTTTTGATTTGCTTTATATCTTGTTCTATCGTGGCAATACTGACATTTAATTCATCCGCTAAACTACTGATATCTATTTCATTTGTTTCATCAGTAATTGCTGTAAGAATATAAGCAAGCCTTGTAGACTGCTGATCTATATGTGAATCAAAAATATAAGCAGGATATTTAATCAATTGATATCCTTCTTTACCAGAGATGATAAAAGGTTTTGATTCACAATTAATCTGTTTAACATATTTTCTAATCATCCGATCACTGACATTTAAAACTTTTACTAATTCTTTTGAAGATACTGCTTCTTTTCTTTCACAAAGGATGTGAACCAGTTTTTGTTTATTATCCATACGCATCTCCCATCACATTTAAATCTTTTACCATTATCAAGTATATTATATTTGTTTATTTATATCAAACAATTCCTATTCCGGTATAAAGAAAAGCCATTTTTGTTATTTTCAAAAATGACTTTCTCATGATTATGGCTGTAAAAAACTCAATTGTACTTTCTGTTTCTCTTCATCAATATTATATACCCAGACTTTTACGATATCACCGACAGCAACTAATTCAGAAGGATGAGATACTCTTTGTTTACTCATCTTTGAAATATGTACCAAACCATCTTCATGTAATCCGATATCCACAAAGGCCCCAAAGTCCACAACATTTCTTACAACACCCTCTAGCTGTTGTCCAATGTGAAGATCCGATAACTCTAATACATCACTTCTTAACATTGGCTGGGCATACTGATCTCGATAATCACGTAATGGTGCCGCAATGCTGTCTAATATATCTTTTACAGTGTAGCTATCTGCTTCTAATGTTTCACACAGTTTTTTTACAGATGCTTCTTTTACTTTATCCGCAGCACTTGCACTGCCCATTTCTTCTTCTTTGATATCTAATTCTTTTAAAATTTTTTTCGCAAGATCATAGCTTTCCGGGTGAATGCTGGTACGATCCAACATTTCATCTCCATCTTCAATACGTAAGAAACCAGCTGCCTGTTCAAAGGCTTTTGCGCCAATCTTTGGCACTTTCTTTAATTCTTTACGATTATGAATTTCACCATGTTCTTCACGATATGCTACGATATTTTTCGCACAGGATGCATTCAATCCAGAAATATTCTTTAATAATTCCGCACTGGCCATATTGACATTGACACCAACACGGTTAACTGCTTTACTGACAACGAAATCTAATCGTTCCTTTAAACGTGCCTGTGGCAAATCATGCTGATACTGTCCAACGCCAATAGATTGTGGATCAATTTTAATCAATTCACTTAATGGATCCTGAATACGTCTTGCAATAGATATCGCACTACGCTGTTCTACATGCAGATCTGGGAACTCTTCACGTGCAAGCTTACTTGCGGAATAAACGGATGCACCTGCTTCACTGACGATTGTATAGGAAACATTTAAGTTATAATCTTTGATTAATTTTGCCACAAAAGCTTCACTTTCACGACTTGCTGTACCATTACCAATCGCAATGATATCAATTGGATATTTCTTTAGTAAATCCAGCATGATACGCTGTGATTCTTTTACTTTCGCATTTGGCTGATGAGGATAAATCACACTGACATCAATCATCTTTCCTGTATGATCAATTACCGCAAGCTTACAACCGGTACGAAAAGCCGGGTCAAATCCTAATACCATTTTATTCTTCATTGGTGGCTGTAATAATAAACGTTCTAAGTTCATGGAGAATACTTCGATAGATGCTTCATGTGCTTTTTCACTTAATTCATTACGAATTTCACGTTCCACGCTTGGAAAAGCTAATCGCTTCAGCCCATCTTTTACAGCTTCATCAATCAAATAATTTACTGGACTTGTGCGCTTCTTGGTAAATTTATTGATTGTCCAGTTGATGATATATTCTTCATCAAAATCAATGGAAACATTCAACACTTTCTCTTTTTCACCACGATCAATCGCCATGATACGATGGTTGGCAAGACTAGATACTCGTTCACTGTATTCATAATACATTTTGTATACTTTTTTCTCATCTGTATGTTTTTTCTTAGCTTTTGTGACAAGATGTCCATATTTTTCCATGCTGTTTCTTATGCGTGAGCGCACCTGTGCATCGTCACTCGCCATTTCCGCAATAATATCTTTTGCGCCCTGCAAAGCATCTTCCATTGTTTCTACCTTATCATTGATATACTTCTTTGCCTCAGCTTCGATATCCGCCGTTCTTGGAAGTGTTAAGATCCATTCCGCTAATGGTTTTAAGCCTTTCGCAATCGCATCCGTTGCTCTGGTTTTACGTTTCTGTTGATATGGACGATAGATATCTTCTACCTGTGACAGCTTTTCGGCTTTCATCACATCTGCCTTGATTTCATCCGTTAATTTACCCTGTTGTTCAATCAGACGCAATACATCCTCTTTACGTTTTTCCAGATTTACCTGATAAGCATAATTTTCCTGAATCACACGAATCTGTTCTTCATCTAATCCACCTGTTACTTCTTTACGATAACGGGCAATAAATGGTACAGTATTTCCTTCTTCCAGTAAGCCTAATGTATTTTTGATTTGCTTCACACTAATATTCAGTGCGCTGGCAATCGCTTCAATAATATGATCCATATGTATATCCTTTCCTTCATCTTTTGATGAATCCCATAAGACACATTATATCTAATTTTCATCAAAAAACAAGGGTGGACTTTTTCCTTGATTATGCTTTATGAACATACAGTTATATATAAAATATGATTTTACCCCATAAAAAGTATTCATGATACACTATATAAAAAAACACCTATCACTGGTGTAAGTATCGTTCAGATACGATTCCATTCATAGGTGCTTATTTTATGCTTCTTTGAACTGCATCTCAAAATAATCAAACATTTTATGGAACATTTCTTCCCTGCTAAACATATGATGTTCATCTTCAACAATGATACTATATACGATGCCATCTAATTGGAACATAAAATAATAAGCTGGTATTTCACCTTCACGTTGATTATCACTATAATATACGGCAATGTTTTCTATTATTTTCTTTTCCTTATTTTTTGATACTACTGATAATGAGGTTCCTTCTCTTGTGAACTGTGCAGTAGGATTGTTTTCATTTTCTTCATGAACAATATGAAAAGTACAGTAAAGATTCCTAAATCTAATTGGCGTAATAATCAATAAATCTTGGTATTCAGATATATGAATTTTTTTGTCATTAACAATGTATTCTAATGGATCATAAAAATCATAGAAATCTATATGTTCTGCAGTTTTATATTCCTCTAATGATTGATATAGGTTAACTCTTGAATCTTTCCCATAAAAATGTGTTGAATAAAAAATGTACATAGCAAGCATTCCTATTATAACAGCAATTACGATATAAAACTTTTTTTTCATCGCCTTTATCCTTTCTATAAAATGGCAAACTTTTCATATAAAGATTTAGATAGTAAGACAAATATCTTTTCCTCCTATCTAACCTCCTTAGAATAGTAAATAAGATGATATCATAAAAGAAATTCGAATATCATCTTTTTCAATTAAACGATAGCATTTTTAAGCAAAAAAATATATTCTCTTTTACAAAAAAGGGTTCTAATGAAAAAAACGGGATTGTATGACTTTATGAATGATATGCTTATAAAAAACAAGGCTGGACTTTTTCCTTGATTATGCTATGTGGTATAATAAAAAAAGTATTTTGAAATAGATGTGCTGATGCGCAGTCCATATAAAGAGGTAAAAGCCATGATTTATAAAAAATTCATTCACCCGCAGTTACGTAACAATGCTCATCGTGTTCCATATAATAAAGCAGTGATTTACATAGCCAATATTTTTCAAAGTATCGCTTTTCATATGAAGAAAGTTCCAAAAGGAATCAAGCAAAGTAAATTTACGATACAAGTGAATCATTTGTCATTAAAAACCCATGTATTTGAACCAAAAGATAGTTCAAAAAAACTACCATGCTTACTATATATTCATGGAGGTGCTTTTAGTTATAAAGCAAGTATGATTCACAAACACTATGCATGTCTTTATGCTTTAGAAGCTAACTGTAAAGTATTTTTCCCTGATTATCATTTATTGCCCAAATATCCTTATCCAACCGCTTATGAAGAAGTTCTCGCCTTATATCAATATCTTATGCATCATGGGGATGAGCTCAATATTGATATAAATCGTATAGGCATTGGTGGAGATAGTGCAGGTGCTTGTCTTTCAGCATTATTATGTAATCATATTGAAAAAGAAAACTTAATAACACCCTGTGCCCAAATGCTGATTTACCCAGCAGTGGATGCGGATATGCAAAGTGAATCCATGAAAAAATATACAGATACGCCAATATGGAATGCGAAAAATAATCAGCGTATGTGGAAAATGTATTTACGAAATTCAAATGAAGAAATGAAAAGAAATGCTTCCCCTATGCAAAATGTACTTCCTTCCAAAATACCAAACACCTATATGGAAGCTACAGAATTTGATTGTTTACATGATGAAGGTATCTTCTATGGTCTACGTTTACAAGCTGCTGGTGCAAAGGTGATAATCAATGATACAAAGGGAACCTATCATGCATATGATGCTGCCATTCACAAAAAAATTGTCCATACACATGTAAAACAGCGTATATCGTTTTTAAATGATTGTTTTTATAAACGATAATAAACAGCTTTATAAAATTCTCTTTTATAATTCCTTTGGATACGATACAATATGCATAAAAGAAATGAGGAAGATAGGTTATGAAAATCGAACAACCAAAGATTGGGTCGCTTTTAGATAAAGCAACAGATTTAGAAAGCTGTATTCATGAAGATCCTTATGTACAGGGAAAACTTTTTGAAGATATTATGGTTTCCTCTTTAGATGTGGAATGTTTACATTTGGATGGCTGTGTATTTAAGAATGTATTCTTTGAGGATTGTCATTTTCCATTAGTAGATATGGTAGATGTTGTTTTTGAGAATTGTGAAATCAGCAACCTGCATTTTGAAGAAGGTGCGATACATCGTACACAGTTTCTACATTGCCGCATTACCGGCATTGAGATCTTAGATTCTACATTAAAAAATGTATATTTTAAAGAATGTAAAGGGAATTATGCCAACTTGTCTGGCAACAAGTTTAAACAGACAGTTTTTGAAAACAGTGATTTCACAAGCAGTTCTTTTGTTCAGTGTGAATTTTATAAAACGATTTTTGACCGCTGCCGACTCAATGAAAGTGAATTTTACAATACAGCGTTATCTGGAATGGATCTTGCCAGCAGTGATATTGAAGGCATTGGCGTTACACAGGATAAATTAAATGGTGTCATTGTGAGTGAACAACAGGCCTTAGAACTTGTGAAGTTATTGGGTATTACAATTAAATCAGAACTTGCTGAAGATGATGAAAGGGGATGAATAATCATCCCCTCTTTGTTATTTTGCGATATTTTCTACGATTTTCACAAGCAGCTCAACGCTTTTTTCCATTTCATCAATACATGCAAATTCATATTTTCCATGATAATTATATCCACCAGTACCAAGATTTGGACAAGGTAGTCCATCATATGTTAAACGTGCACCATCTGTACCACCACGAATCGCATGAGAGGTTGGTTCAATGCCAACTTGTTTCATTGCTTCCTTCACTAAGGTGATGATAGACATATCTTTTTCAATAATTTGACGCATATTTGCATAACTGTCCTTGATGGTTAAAGTAATTGTACCCTCTGGATATTTTTTATTTATATAATCTGCGGCATCTTTAAACTGCTGTTTCTGTTTTTCAAACAGAACTTCATCATGGTTACGAATGATATAAGAAAGCTGTGCATGCTCACATTCTCCATGCATATCTGTCAAATGATGAAATCCTTCATAGCCTTCTGTATAGGCAGGATTGTCAAAGACAGGTAATAAGGAATGAAATTCCATTCCCACAAGCAATGCATTGATCATTTTACCTTTTGCATCTCCTGGATGAATGCTTCTTCCTTGAATTTCTACTTCAGCACTAGCCGCATTGAAGTTTTCATAATCCACACTATCTACTTCTCCACCATCAACGGTATACGCAAAATCTGCGCCAAATGCTTCTATATTAAAGTGATCAGCGCCACGTCCTACTTCTTCATCCGGTGTAAATGCCAGTTTGATTGTTCCATGTGGACAATCACTTTGCATAATAATTTCTGCCATACTTAATATTTCCGCAATCCCTGCTTTATCATCCGCACCTAATAATGTGGTTCCATCAGTGACAATTAATCGTTTGCCTTTTTTATCTTTTAAAGAATCAAATTCATCTGGTCCCATCTTGATATCTTTTTCTTCATTTAAAACGATGACACCACCATCATACTCGTCAATGATTCTTGGCTTGATATCCTTGCCACTCATATCCGGTGATGTATCCATATGCGCAATAAATCCAACTGTTTTTACACCTTGTTTGGTTGCTGGAATTGTTCCATATACAATGCCATATGTATCAACATACGCATCTTGTATTCCCATTTCTTTCATTTCTTCCACAAGTGCTTTCGCAAGTGTTAACTGTTTTAAACTGCTTGGTGTTGTAGTAGATGCTGGATCTGATTCTGTATCGTATCCAACATATTTTAAAAATCTTTCTGTAACGTTCATATTTACCATCCTTTTTTCATTTATTTCCTTATGTTATTGTATCCTAACCATCCCTCTTTTTCAATCAGAATCATTTGATATCGATCAATTGATTTTTCTGATCATATTTATAATCATCTTCTGTGATATCCCTTATGACTTTACAGGGACTTTGCCACAACATTGGCTGATATATTTTTAATCATATCTTTTATGAATTTCTGTTTTCCTTTTTGATGACTTAGTTTTAGATAATGCATACGATATTTGATTTCATTTTGATTAGACAAAAGAAGCTGTCAACTAAAAAAGCGGCAGATTACCAGCTGCTTCCTACCTTGGTTTTACTTTAATTCAATCAGATATTTATGCAGATTATAATAAATACTTTTATAATCATCCTCCATAATACGAATGGTTTTCTGCATTTCTTCATCTAAAGTAAAGTGAGAGTCATCAAAATCACGAATGGCTTTTTCTCCCATTTCAATACTTTTTACTGCTTCTGCGATCACTTCTGTATCATTCATCAATGACAGATTTTTTATTTTACTCATCATTTCTGCCATAGAACCCATCATCCCAGCATCATCCGCAGCATCCCCGCCATTGGTATTGATTTGTCTTGTCAATTTTCTTTCATGAACTTTTAAAATACGCAGGATACGATCAAATTCTAATTTCAATTCTTCACTTTTCAATTTACCTGCCAGATTTTCAAATACGCCTGCGCCCATATGACATCCTTTCAATAATTGATTTAATTCTTCCATTAACTTTTCCTTATCCATTATCATCACCTCATCTTTAGTATGCTTCGATAAATTGGAAAAACACACTTTAATTTTTCATTTTTGTACAGTTTTTCTTATCTTTTTCTTAATTTCCATGAATTTTCATTTTATGGTAGGAAAGCGGATACGAAACAGGATATAATGATAGTAAGAATTTATGAAAGGAAGTCCATCATGAAAAAAATATTAACGATCGGCATCTGTTTCATGATGCTGTTATTATGTATACAGCCATTATCCGCAAAAGAAGATACATTAAGCGATGATGCGAAATATCATGTTGTAAATGTCACAAAAGATGGCACAACAGAAATTATTAAAACATATGATTCCTATGGTGAAGCAAAAGTTTCTCATACGTTATTAAAAAACCAATACAACAATCTGGGAATTACCTATGGTACATCATTTTTGACTATTGAATATGGTGTTGTCGGTTTTGAAAAGGCGGATGATTGCAGCTTCAATGTTGAATATCGCAATGATGCCAATGGAAAAGATGGATACACCAATGGCTGTTATGGCGCAGATGCGGCTTTTCTTGAATACAATTATGGAGATAATCAGGTAAAATTCATGTTGAGTGGTGTTATTGGATGGGCAGAAGGTAAGGATGTTACGATTTATCCCATCGAACAAGTATCCAAAAGCAGTACGTATTCTGTCAAAGACGGCTATTTATATCACCATATATCTTCTGATATCCATGCGTTAGATTATGATACCAGTGTAAAGCTTGAAAAAGATGTGAGCGGACTTAGTGAAGGAAAAACATATTACAGCTATGATGGACATTATTTTTATGAAGATTTTAGAAAGATGATCAATGATTATCGTGATGATACACATAAACAATCTAAAAATAAAGACTCTCCTTTCTATAACTATTTCCAGTATATTTCTCAAAGAACCACCAGTAATTATCAAAAAGAAGATCTGGACGCATACTTTAAAGATCAATTGGCAATCAATCATTCCATCACATCTTTTTATGATAAGGATAATCAGATTCATGATATTCTGACACAATCCAATTTGCCACAGGCGATTAGTGCCTTTCTGCAATATCAAAATCAATATGGCGCAAATGCCTTGTTGAATCTGGGATTATCCATGAATGAAAGTGCAACCGGTAAAAGTGTACTGGCTTATCAGCGCAATAACCTGTTTGGACATGCAGCATATGACAGCGATGTAGAAAAAAATGCCAGTCGTTATCAAAGTATCAACGCAAGTGTCTATGCGCATGATGTTCAATATATCTCAAAGTCATATACCAATCCTGATGAATTTCCCTATGCTGGTGGATTCTTTGGGGATAAAAGTGCAGGCATGAATGTAAAATATGCTTCTGATCCATATTGGGGAGAAAAAGCAGCCCAATATGCAATGGAAATTGATGAAGCACTTGGTGGCAAAGATCAATCACAATATGCTTTAGGAATCAGTAATCAGAAAGAAATTAGTGTGTATACAAGTGCAGATACGAAAAGCAAAAAGCTTTATACTATTGAAAAAGGCGCAACCTTTAGCTTTGTTTTGTTGGAAGAAATAAAAAACAAAGATGGTCAATGGTATCGTGTACAATCAGATATCGCATTAAATAAAGATAGAAAACGTGTAAATGATGGAACATATTCCTTCAAAGACAGTTATGGTTATATCAAAGCTGAAAACATACAGACCATAATTCATCCAAAACAACTATCTGATGTGAATTATATCGACATTACCTTTGACGCAAACGGCGGTACATTTTATCCTAATCAAAAAAGTGTTACATTACAGGTAAAAAATGGTATCATACCTAGTGTTACGACTCCTGTCAAAGAACACGCATTATTCAAGGGATGGGATAAAGAGGTACAAGCTGCCACAGAAACTACGACTTATCGGGCAATTTATGATCAGGTGAAAGATGTTACAATATCTAAAAAACCGAAAACAAAGTATACTTATCAGGAATTGTTAGATGTAAAAGATGGCATGCTTAGTATTACTTTTGAAAATGGCGATAAAAAAGAAGTCGCAATAGAAAGTGAAATGGTATCAGGCTATGATAGTAAAAAGACAGGAAAACAGGTGTTAGATATCACTTATGCCGGATACACCATACATTATGAAATAGAAGTAGATAAAGATAGTCAAAAGAAAAATGAAACATTATCTTCCACAGCAGATGAAATCATTAAAAATTATGCTGGAAAACGTGATTTAAGTGAAGAATCCATGGAACAGCTGGAACAATTTCAAAAAGATATGCGGGGCGCTGATGTAAATATCTTCACTGCTGCCCAGATTCGTATGCTGGATCAAATCTTTCAGGAAAACCTGCATCCTTCCTACAGTGTTGTGATCAAAGATAAAAGCCATGACCTTGCGGTATCTGGGTTATCTTTAGCCATACAGGATGAAAGCTTTTTAAATCACTTGTTCCCTAAAACGATTATCTTACAGGTAAAAGATACAATTGGAAAAGAACAAAAAGCCCTTGTGGAAAAGGTTGCGGATGCCAATTATGTTCGCCTGGATGAATGTTTTACAATATCAGAAAAAAATGATTTTGGCAGTCTACAGGGAAAAAGTGAAATGCTTTTCTCTATTCAAAAACCTAAAGAACATAACTATCGTCAATATCGTATCTATTACATTGATGGTGAAGATGTATATCAGCTGCCAACAAGCCAGACAAAAGATCGTATTATCTTCCAGAGTGAACATATCGGAAGTTTTGCGATTGTTTCAACTACCAATACCCGTTTGCAGGAAAGTGATAATATTATTGAAAATAACAGTATCAAGACAAATGGCACAAACTATATTATGCGTTATCTAATAGTGCCTTGTGTGATTCTTTTGATATTATTATCCTTATATATTGCATTGCGTATCTATATGAAAAAACACCGGCTACAGTTTCGGTGGAAAAAAAATAAAAAAAGAAAGAAATTAACAAGAGGTGAACGACATGAAAAGAAATGAAATTGAAACAGAACTTACATGGGATTTAAGTGGATTATTTAAGGATCAGAAAGCCTTTGATGATCAATTTGAAAAAGCAAAGGCATATATCCATAAGCTATGCCAGTTTAAAGGGCATATTGCGGATAGTAAAAACAGCTTTATCGCCTTCATGAATACACGTGAGGAACTTATGCGTTATATGGAAAACATCGAAGTATATGCCAGTATGTGTGTGGATGTGGATTCAGAAAATGAAGCTGTACAGGAAAATTTGTCAAAGGCAAATAGTCTGATTGATTTACAGACAAGCTCTTTAACCTTCATTGACAATGAAATTATCGCATCAAAAGATGCTATTGAAACTTATCTGAAGGATGAGGATTGTAAAGATTTCCGTTATGCGATGTCTGAAATCTTTCGTACCATTCCTCATCGCTTAGATGAAAAAACAGAAGCCTTATTGGGAGATGTTGTCACATTGGCAAAATGCCCAGAAGATACCTTTAGAAGCTTTCCTTTAAACTTTGAGCCAGTCATTGTAGATGGGAAAGAAGAATTCTTAAATGGCGCTACTTATATATCTTTCCTTCAAAATAAAGATGTAGATGTTAGAAAACAGGCCTTTGAACATTACTTTAAAGAATATCAAACATATCAAAATGTCTTTATGAATACACTAAGTGCTCACGCAAAAGGACAAGTTCTGCTCGCAAAAGCAAGAAACTTCAAGAATGCATTATCTGCCAGCCTGTTTGAAGATGGTGTAGAAGAAGATTTATTCCATAAAGTATTATATATGGGAAATGAAAAATACCATGACTATGTACAAGAATATTTCTCATTACGTAAAGAAATACTACAACTAGATGTACAACATGTTTATGATATTCAATTAGAACTGGTAAATGAAGTGGATGTGAAGTATTCGATTGATGATTGTTTTGATATTATGGATGAAGCATTAAAGGTTTTAGGGGATGATTATATTCAACTACTGCACAAAGCAAAAGCTGAACGCTGGATTGATTTTATGCCATGTAAAGGAAAACGCAGTGGTGCATATTCCTGGGGTACTTACGATTCTAAGCCATACATCATGACCAATTTCAATGGAGATTATGAATCTTTAAGTACACTGGCACATGAATTGGGACACTCCATGCATTCCTATTTTTCATGGGAAAACAATCGTGCCATGAATAGTGGTTATCGTATCTTTGTGGCAGAAGTCGCAAGTACAGTAAATGAAGTCTTATTAAATGACTATTTGTTGAAAACAAGCAAAGATAACAACTATAAAGCTTATATCCTCAGCAATCTTTTAACACAGTTAATCGGTACGCTGTATCGTCAGCCAATGTATGCGAAATTTGAATATGATCTGCATACATGGGTAGAAAATAAAGAAGTCATTTCTTCACAAAAGATTACACAGCATTTCCTTGATTTAAATAAACAATATTTTGGAGATAGTGTAGAAGTCGATGATTTACAACGCTATGGCTGTTACTATATTCCACACTTCTACTACAACTTCTATGTTTATAAATATACTTTGGGAATGTCTGTGGCATTATCCTTTGTGAAACGCATCCAACAAGGAGATGTACAGGCTTATCGTGAATTCCTTACAAAAGGAGGAAGTGAATCACCTTTAGATGAATTGATTCATGCTGGTGTTGATCCAAGAGATGATCAGGTATATGATGATGCCTTTACATTCTTCAAAGAAACCTTAGATCAATTTAAAGAGCTGGTAAAATAAAACAAGGAGTATGTTCCTAATACAGGGAACATACTCCTTTACTATTAATATGAGAATTTATCGTAGTATTCCATATCTTCTAATACACTGATATCTTCAATTGGATTTTCATCTAAGCGTAATTCATACAAATTTTTCAGCTTGGAAAGCGGTGTAACATCGGTTACATAATTTGCCTTCAATGTTAAAGAACTTAGATATTGGCAGCTTACCAATGGACTTAAATCCATAACACTGTTGTGATCTAAACGCAAACGTGTCAGATTGCACAATTTCTTTAATGGATTTAAATCTTCGATTACATTGCCATATAAATCAATAGAACTTAGATTGGTCAGATCTTTTAATGGTTTTAAATCACGGATGTCATTATTGCTTAATCCTAAACATTCCAGATTGATCATACCTTCTAAAGAGTCAATATGACGGATATCATTATTGCCAACATCCAAGGTTGTCATTTTATCACAGCCTTTTAAAACATCAATATTTTTGATCTGATTATTATATACATTCAATTCTTCCAGCTGTTTTGCATTCTTTAAGAAATCAATACTTTTCAAGAAACAAAAGCTTGCTTTAAAGTATGTCAGATTTTTCATTTCTTCTAATACTTCTGTATGTGTGACACGGTTTTCTGAAATATCCAGTTTTTCGAGTTTTGTCAATCCCTTTAAATTACGAAGGTCTGTCAATCCACCCTGGATAATACGAAAATCTTTTAATTTCTTCAGCTTCTTCAAGAAAGAAAAATCTTTGACATGATTAAATGATAAATCTAATGTTTCCAGATTTGGGAATTCCGCAAGCATACTGCAATCCACCAAATATTCATTGTTTGTTAAGTTTAATGAACGAAGTGTATCTTTACAATACTGTAAAGGACTTAAATCAGAAAACAGGTTTGTGGATAAGTCTAATACTTCAATGTGTTTCAAATAAGTTAAATCACTGATATCATACAGCCACATCTTATTCATATGTAATTCTTTTAATTCATCCAGCATGCCCAGTATGGATAATGGGAATGGTCCGTTTTCAATACCAACATATAACTTCTTCAATTTCTTTACATTTTCCAGATAAGACAGATTATCTACCTTACTGCGTTCCAGATTCAATTCTTCCAGATTAATCATACCTGCAAGGGCAGAGATATCCATGGTATACAAATTATTTCTTGAGATATCCAAACGTAACAGCTGACGATATTCACGAAGAGCCTGAATATCACGCAGCATATTTTTAGACAGATTTAAATATTCTATCTCCCTCAAATCCTTGATTGGCTCTAGATCTTCAATGCTGTTTCCGCATAGATCTAAATAATCCAGATTAATGGCATATTGTAAACCATCAAGTGAAACAATGCCGGCTGAACGGGCAGATAACGTCGTTAATTTTTCCATCTGCTTCTCATCTATGGCTTCCTGTGGTATCTGTAACGTACGGGCAATTGCCGCCGCCAGCATTTCATCTTTTATGATCATAACAGATTCCTCCAATCTATTCGTATGTCTGTTTATATTATACCCCAATTTTAAGATTTCTGAAACTGCTTTCCTGTTTTTTATAAAGGGATTTTTGATACAAAAATAAAAACGTAAGCGTTTTACGTTGACAACACACAAAAAAAGTGATAAGGTATATAAGTAATAAAAAGCAATAACTATGATTTCACGATTCTGGAATTGTATTTATTCTCTAATGTACAATGATCTAATCGTGATTTTTTTATACATTTGAGGGCTTCTTATTCAACACTTATAGGAGGTACGAAAAATGAGTACAGGTAAAGTAAAATGGTTTAACGCAGAAAAAGGATACGGATTTATCACTTCTGATGAAGGAAAAGATATCTTCGTTCACTACACAAGCATCAATGCTGATGGTTACCGTTCTTTGGAAGAAGGACAGAAAGTAACTTTCGACGTTGTTGAAGGTGATCGCGGTCAGCAGGCTGCTAATGTTTCTGTAGAAGCTTAATTAACCAAAACAATACCGAAAACGTTGGTCTTAAGATCAACGTTTTTTTTATATTGAACATGGACTTTCACTATACAATAAAACGAAGAAATGATAAAATAAAAGTAGAAGAAGGTGATACCAATGGATCGCTTAGAACTTATTCGTATCGAAACTGACAAGATTATTCAAAAGCTGGCTAATGAGGAAAATCGAAAGTTTGCCTATTTGCATAGTTATGGTGTTTCTCAATGTGCCATTTATCTGGCAACTGTAAGGAAACTTGATGTTGAACTTGCCGGTGTCGCTGGTATGTTACATGACATTGCAATTTATGCAGAAAATTGTCCTCATAAAGATCATGCACAACGAAGTGCTGTTTTAGCAAAATCTATCTTAGAAGAATCAAAACTGTTTAAAGAAGATGAAATAATCGCCATCACAAGTGCAATTGCCACGCACTCAGATAAAATGTCCCGTACAGATTCCCGTTTTGCGGAAATGTTGAAAGACAGTGATGTATTACAGCATTATCTGTATAACCCAAATATTGAGTTACAGGAAAAAGACCGTTATCGTTTATATTATCTATTAGAGGACTTAAAAAAGATGCATCAAAAAGGTGAAGCATCCTAAGCAATACTTAGGGCAGCCTCACCTTTTTTCTTTTGTTTCCAAAGAAATGTAACGCTCACAAGCAATGTAACTGATTCACATACAAGCGTCGCATACCAGATACCATCTCCCTGAAAGAGATATCCCATCAATAATACGCTTAACGCAATCATGATAAAGCCTCTTAATACGGATATCGTAAAGGAGTAACGACTTTGTTCACTCGCCGCAAAATAACCACTGGCAACAATGTTATATCCAATAACCAGATAACATAAGGAGTATTCCCGAAAAGCTTTGACACTTTCATTAAACAATTCCCCACTTGATGGATCAAGGAAGATCGATACAAGTAATGGTGTCAATATCAAACAGATAGCAAGGGATACAATGGAAGTCAACAGTGTGGATATAAAGCCATATCGTAGAAACAACGCACATGTTTTGGGTTCCTTTTTACCTCGATAAAAGCTTACAAGTGGCTGCATTCCCTGGGAAATACCAGTAAATGTCATCATAACAATATTATAAATATACGTAATGATCGTATAGGTAACGATACCATCATCTCCGATATATTTCAATATCGCATGATTAAATACAAATACAATAAATCCCGCAGATAATTCATTCATAAAGTCTGCTGTTCCAATGGGAAGGATACGTTGATAGATGGATAAATCCAATCTGCATTTTATCCAGTGGATACTGCCTTTGCGTTTGATGAAATGGTGGAAAAACACACCAAATGTTAATACCTGAGATAATCCAGTCGCAATTGCCGCTCCCTGAATTCCCATCTTACATAATACCACCAACACATAGTCCATGACGATATTGGTAATGGCACCAATGGCAATGGCTGCTGTAGTAAGCTTTGGAAAACCATCGGTTTTGACTAGTACTTCTAAGGAATAGGATACAATAAAGAAGAATGAAAACCAGATGATGATTCCCAGATAGTTTTTTACATAAGGCATCGTGACCTCACTAGCACCCAGAAAGAAAGCCAGTGTATCCAGATTTAAATATGCCAGAAAGGTAATCAAAACTGCAGATATTGCCAATACAAATGTATTGATCGTAAATACCTGGTTTGCTTTATCTAATCGATTTTCTCCACGATAGATTGCCACAACCGTAGAGGTTCCTACAGAGAATAGTATAGAAAAAGCAAAAATAAAGTTGATGTATGGCATAGAAATATTTACTGCGGATAATGCATGCTCTCCAACAAAGCGTGCAACATAGATGCCATCCACCATCGTATAAAGATTAAATACCAGCATACTGACAACACTTGGTATTACAAATTTTAAAAACTGTCTTTTTTTATTCATAATTCACCTCTTGCCTGTTCATTATAAACCCTGGTATAATACCAGAGTCAACCTCAATTTTCATCATCCCGTATACATCTCATGTGATTGCGCTATCATTCACAACATTGCAGTATACTTGATGTGGTGTTAAGATGAAGAAAAGAGGTGATGTTTATGCTATGGCAAAACGAACTGCATCATAATATCACAACCATAGAGGAATTATCCAAGTACTATCATTTTACAGAAGATGAAAAGAATAAATTAAATCGTCTGTTGGAACAATTCCCTATGTCCATCACTCGCTATTATTTATCTTTGATCAATAAAGATGATCCTCATGATCCTATTGCCCGTATTGCTGTTCCTAGTCTACAAGAATTTCATTTGGAAGGTTCTTTTGACACTAGTGGTGAAAAAGAAAACACCAAAGTAGTTGGTCTACAACATAAATATGCGCAAACTGCATTAATTCTTTCCACCAATCAATGTGCTTCCTATTGCCGGCATTGTTTCCGAAGAAGGCTGGTAGGTTTATCTGGTGATGAGATTATGAAACGCTTTGATGCCATTGAGAACTATGTGGCTGAGCATAAGGAAATCAATAATATATTGATCAGCGGTGGAGATTCTTTATGTCAGGATAATCATATGATTAAACGCTACTTAGATACCTTTTCTAAAATGGAGCATTTGGATTTTATCCGTTTTGGGACCAGGATTCCCGTTGTATTTCCACAACGTATCATCAATGATCCAGAACTTGTGACTATGTTTCGTGAATACAACAATATCAAACCGATTTATATCGTAACCCATTTTAACCATCCTCGTGAAATCACAAAGGAATCCACACTTGCGGTTAAATTATTAAGAGATGCTGGCATCATTGTGAAAAATCAAACAGTATTGTTGAAAGGTGTCAATGATGATGCGGATACTTTGGCACAGCTTTTACAGGGTCTGACCCGAATCGGTGTAGTCCCATATTACATTTTCCAATGTCGCCCTGTCTGTGGTGTAAAAACTCAATTTCAAATTCCGCTGGCACTTGGCTATGATATCGTAGAAAAAGCCAAGGCACAACAAAATGGTCAAGGAAAATGCTTAAAGTACATCATGTCACATCAAAGTGGTAAAATTGAAATCACAGGCAAGATCGATGATACCCATCTCATGATGAAATATCATCAATCCAAAGATCCAAGCCAATATGGTATTACCTATATCAAGGAGCTGCCAGTGGATGAAACATGGCTGAAAGAAGATCATTTATAAAGAATAAGGAGAGGCTTATGAAGAACTACTATAAGATTAATGAAATCAGTAAGCTTTATAATATCGGTGTAGATTCTATCCGTTATTATGAAGAGCTTGGCATTCTGCATCCAAAACGTGCTAGTAATGGATATCGTCAATATACAACCAATGATATCCACCGGTTGAATGTCATTCGTGATTTAAGAAGTCTTGGCTTTTCTATGCAAAGCATTAAAGCATATCTGGAAAATCAAAGTATTTCTTCTTCCCTTGCCTTTATGGAAAAAGAAGAAAAAATCATCAAGGAAAAAATTAAAGAATTAAAACGCATCGAAGAAAGTGTAAAAATTAGAAAGAAATCACTTCGTCAAAGTCAAAAGATCATCCCTAACCAAATACAGAAGGAGCACTTTCATGAACGTAAATGCGTTGCGTTAAAGAGTTCTACCAATCGAAGTGATGCGGATTTACAGCTGGTTCGTTTATCAAAAGAATATGAAAAGAATCTGTTTATCATTGGTAATTTCAATACTGGTTATATCCTTGATATGAGTGATGAGAATGATATTCATCCACACAGTGTATTTATTGTAGGAGATAATCTAGAATCCTATGAGTTTTTATTACCAGAAGGAGATTATCTGACGTATTATTATAAAGGAAAACGTGATGAAAGCAACACCTATATCAAAGCGTTATTAACCTATGCCCATACACATGGCTATGAAATAGATGATTATGCAATGGAATTCTTTATCATTGATGATCATGAAACCAAGATTGAAGAAGAATTTATCACACAGCTACAAATCAAAATCAAATGATTAGATTATAAAAAGTGGAAAACGAACGCTAAGCGCTCGTTCTCCACTTTTTTGTACCTTATTCTTTTTTTGGCTCTGGCAGGATATGCGTAAGAGGCAGCATCCCCTTACGCAATCCCTATGAAACTGAATGATCATATCGAATCAAGAGAAGGAAAGAGTTAATATGAATTGCAACTGACCATTCAGTAATCAACTACATGATTCTATTTTCAGTTTCTGGATCAAAGAAATGTACTTTACTTAGATCCATTGTCAATGCGATTGTTTCATGAGGTTTCGCTTCAATTCTAGCCGCAACCTTCGCATTCATTGGCTGATTGTGGAAGCTTCCATGAAGGATATATTCATGTCCTAACAATTCACTGACTTCCACATGGAAATCAAATGCTGCACTTGGATAAGTTTCCGCAACAATACCTTCTCCATGTAAATCTTCTGGACGAATACCCATGACTAGCTCTTTGCCTTCATATGGCTGTAAGCTTTCAATAAACATATCCGGAACGATGATTTCCTGTCCATCTGTAACGAATTTTTTATGAGTATATGTACCTTTCACAAAGTTTGTTGCTGGTGCTCCCAGGAATCCTGCGACAAACATGTTGGCAGGATTGTTATAAATTTCTTTTGGTGCCCCAATTTGCTGGATATATCCACCTTTCATAACAACGATACGATCGGCCATTGTCATGGCTTCTGTCTGATCGTGTGTTACATAAATAGAAGTAGCTCCGATTCTTTCATGCAGTTTGATAATTTCACTACGCATCTGTACACGCAATTTTGCGTCCAGGTTGGAAAGTGGTTCATCCATTAAGAATACTTTCGCATTACGAACGATTGCACGCCCCAGCGCAACACGCTGACGCTGTCCACCAGATAATGCTTTTGGCTTACGATCCAAATATGGTTCAATTTCCAAAATTTTAGCTGCTTCACGAACACGTTTGTCAATTTCTTCTTTTGGTGTTTTACGAAGCTGTAAACCAAATGCCATATTGTCATAGACACTCATGTGTGGATATAATGCATAAGACTGGAATACCATGGCGATATCACGATCTTTAGGTTCTATATCATTCATCAGTTTCCCGTCAATGTAAAATTCTCCTGCAGTGATATCCTCCAAACCGGCAATCATACGAAGTGTTGTAGATTTTCCACATCCGGAAGGTCCTACGAATACAATAAATTCCTTGTCTTTGATCTCTAAATTGAAATCAAATACAGCCTGAACGTTATTGTCATATACCTTATCTATATGTTTTAATGATAATTCTGCCATATCGTTACCTCCTATTTATACTTTTTGTTGTAGATATATAATTCCACAAGCAGTCCGGCTAATCCAAGTAGTTCCATACCTAAATTGCCTAATGATACGGTTTTTTGTCCGACAATGATCATTCCCAGGAATACGAAGAACAAGATTGCCATTACGATATTTTTAACAATGTTACTTTCCATCATTCATCACCATCCATCGAATTTCTCCAGGTGCCAGTGTCACACTGGTCTTGTTGCCTTCACCATCATATACATTTGTAACTTGTTCACGATTGGTATTATTTAAGATTGCATACGTACCACTCTTTGGATAAGCATGTACTTCACAATATAAATTATCCGCATACCATTTTCTAAACTCTGCTTCTTTATCAGCTGCATAATATAATGAACGCATCAGAATTCTTGTATTCTGTTCACTATATGGAAGTCCTGCGATATAAACACAGCGACCTTTTCCATATGTGTGTGTACTTAAATGTACTTCTCCATTACTATAAGAGATGATTTGTGTATCTTCACTTAGTGCATAGATATTTTTCATACCTTCGCCAAAGTTTAAATCTTCCACAACATCTTCCGTAATGAAGTGCTGCTCTACTGGTGTATGGAAATATTTATCTGTATGTAGTGTAAAGCCAAGTTCTTTATCTACACCAAATGCATCCGCAAGCTGGAAGAAATGTCCACCTTTTTCAATTGCTGTTGGTTCACCGATACCTACAAGTCCACCACCATTGTATACCCATGCACGAAGCATAGATACCAGTTTTTCATTATTCCATACGCTTCCACCAGAGAATGCTGTACCAGCATCACCTGCGTTGATGATTACATCGATATCTTCTGGGATACCATGTGCCAACACTTCATCAAAACTGATAAATGTTACATCCACACTTGCGCCTGATAAGCTTTCCAGCATACCATTGTAGGAATAAATCTGTTTACAATATAATCCATGTGCGACCATATAAGGATGCCAGCTGCGTAAAGATCCCCAGCTGTTTAATATCGCAACCCTTAAGCCACAATAAGGTTCATTTTCATGTACATGATCATAAATATAACGGAATTCATCACAAACTTTTTCAATATAATCCACAAATTTCGGGAATTTATATGCTAAGCTTGGATATCCGCCATAACCAATACGATCAATTGGTTTACGCATGATTGCACGTCTTGCGCATAACCAGTTGTCTACTGCTTCTGGAATTGGATCATTTCCTTCATAGAAGGTATCCGGGAAGAAGTAAGGCAAGAATCTTCCTTCATGATATTTTACACCAGGAATATCTGAAATCAAACGAAGTGTTGCCCCATTACCCACAGAACCAACCACTGCATCTAATCCGATTTCCGGGAAGTATTTGCCATAAGGCTCTGTACCAATCCAGTTATCTCCTAAAAACATCATAGCTTCTTTGCCGGCAGCATGCGTCAATTCCACAAGCTCTTTGGCTTTATCTTTTACAAAGCGCTGCTGCATATCGATATAATCCAGATACGCTTTTGTTGGTACACAGAATGTAGAGTTGTAATATCCATTCTGTACAAAGTCTTCTGGACGTAGTTTATATCCATATTCTTTTTCAAATGCCAACATTGCTTCTGTAGAAATACTTGCACCATATCCACACCAGTCAACGAATTTTTCTTTCGCACGGGCATTAAAGATCAATGTGAAGTGATAGAAGAATGTTGTGAAACGGACAACATCTGTATCTGGATTATCTTTCAACCATTGTTTCAGATAATCTACAACATATTGTGCAGATGCTGGTTTTCTTACATCAAATGGGATTTCATGAGGTTTATCTCCCCAGTCATTTGTGATATGGTTATACATCTGTGTTGGATCCCATAAGATATATGCTAAGAAAGATACTGTGTATTCATGGAAAGGTATGACATTGTTGACTGTTACGATGTGATGTTCTTTATCATAGTCCCAATTTGCTGGATCCACAACTTCATCCGTTGTACGATCCATCACTTCCCACCATACTTTTGGATCATGATCATAATCAGGTGTTACCTGTTGATCAAAATATTCTTTCGCAAATGCAATGCTTACCTGATTCTCAGTAGCTAATGTATAAGCGCTCATCAGATAAATCTGCTGGCATTCTTCCATATGCTGCTGAGCAAATTCATTATGACCTCTTGCTACAAAATATGTTGTATAAATTTTAGCATCCAGATGTTTGATGTCATCATCCAGCTTTGTTCCATCACTGTCACGAATGGCATCCGCACCCCAGCGGTTTAATAAATCTTTCGTTTGCTCAAGAAAATTTGATTGACTTGGCAATGTTACTCTACCCTTTGTTTTTCCCATAATCTAAACTCCTAATCTTTCAGACCACCAAGGCTCATACCTTGTGTCAGTTTCTTTTGTACTAAAATGTATAGAATCAGCGTTGGTACCATGACGATAACTAAGCCGGCATACATGACACCAAAATCTGCCTGTGACCTTTGAGAAGCCATCAGGAACTTCAATCCTACAGCCAATGTGGAGTTTTCTTTTTCCATCAATGTAAATGCTACGATATATTCATTCCAGAAGGATAAGAACTGGAATAAAATAACGGTAATGATACTTGGACGAGCCATTGGAATCATAATCTTAGTCATAGTTTTAAAGTATCCACATCCATCAATCAAGGCTGCTTCTTCATATGCCTTTGGAAGAGTCTTGAAGAATCCACTTAACAGATAAATCGTAAATGGAAGAGATGTAGATGCATAAACAATGGCAAGAACCAGCTTATTATTTAATAAGAAGTTCGTTAATCCCAATGCTTTATCCACATTAAATAACATCAGATAAATTGGCAATACAATGTAGTTTACGTTAACAAATAACCCCGCCATAAACAACATATTCGCTGCTTTTTTCCCTTTAAAGTTAAATCTTGCTAATACATAAGAAGCTGGCAATGCAACGATTAATAAAATAACCAAAGCCATTGCAGTTACCATAACTGAGTTGATTAGATAATCACCCATATGTGCTTTGGTAAATGCCGTTGCATAATTACTCCATAATAATACTTCTGGTAATGTCCAAGGATCACCAACAAGCTCTAATTGACTTTTTAAACTTGCTAAGAATACCCAGGCAATAGGTACAACGATTGTAATCGCAAATACGATCATTGCAAAGTATACAAATATTTTATACCAGGCATGTGATGACATTTTTTCTTTCTTTTTCATAATTCACCCCTCCTAGTATTCTAACACTTCTCGATTTGTGATCTTGTTCAAGATACCTGCAAGACCAAATGAGAAAATAAATACACAAACACCGATTGCCATACCATAACCGAAGTTACCACCAAATGCTTGTTTATACATATAGTTTAATGCAACTTCTGTGCCTAATGCACCATCGGTATTGATCTGTACATACATGAAACTTAAGTTGATTGTTGAAATTACGAAGAATGTCAATGTTGTACGGATATTGTCCCAAATCAATGGAAGTGTAATCATAAAGAACTGTTTTAACTTTGAAGCGCCCTCTAATGAAGCTGCTTCATATAAGTTTTCTGGAATAGAAGTCATACTTGCCATATACATTACCATATAGTATCCAATTGCCTGCCATACAAGGGCTGCGATAATGGAATACAATACGATATCCGGATTACCCATCCACTGCTGTGTCAATCCATCCAGATGAAGTGTTACCAACAGGCTGTTTAACAAACCATTGCTTGGTGCATAGATTGCTGAGAAGATACCTGCAATAACAACAATGTTCAAAATATTAGGAATATAGAAGATTACTCGGAAAATATTTTTTCCTTTGAAATTTTCTCTTGTCAATAGAGTCGCAAACAAGATTGCTAATATGACTGTAAATAATGTTACGATGACAATAATCAAAATTGTATTCTGTAAGGATTCAACAAATGTCATATCACTCATCAATTCCTTGAAGTTGCCTAATCCAACGAACGTTTCCGGACTTACAAATTTTGGCTTTTCAAACATGGAAATCCTAAATACCTGAAGTGTTGGATAAACCATAAATAAGCATACCAATATGATTGCCGGAGCCAGACATGCAAATACAAATCTTTTTTGTGCTTTCTTTTTTGTCATGGATGTTCCTCCTTTTATTCTTTTAAAAAGCGATGAGTAATTAGCTCACCGCTTTAAAGTTTATTAATTACTGTAGTAGTTTATTTAGTTGCAACTGGGTTTGCTTTTAATTTCTTCCAGAAATCAGTCAACTGTTTCTGCCATGCAGCTGCATCTGATTTACCATTAGCGATATCGTTAATTGGTCCATATACTACGTCTTTAAATTGTTCTTTAACTTTTGTAGTGTCATAAGGAGCGTAAGCACCTACAGATGCACGTACGTTTTCGTTATCATAAATACCATAGAATTCTTTTGTTAATGGATCAGAAATCTTATCTTTAGCACCCTGAATAGGAACTACCAAACCATATTTCATCATAATATCAGCACCTGCGTCAGAATAGATAAATTTCAAGAATTCTTTTGCATCAGCAATGTTAGCAGCTTGCTTTGGAATCCACATTTGTTCTGTGAACGCTGTAGCAACTCTTTCTCCGCCTTTTTCAAATGCAGGAAGTGCCATTACACCCCAGTGGAAATCCTTAGGTGTAGTTTTTTCCATTTCACCAACTACCCAAGAACCGTTAGGCATAAACAATGCTTTTCCATCAAGAACAGCCTGCTGGTTGTTAGTGAAACCATCTTTTGTATTCGCATTAGCTACTGTATCTGACCATAAGTAATTACTTACTAATTTAGAAATAGTTTCAGTTACTTTCTTACCATTGTCAGAATCCCAAGTACCGTCTTCATATTTCAATGCTTTTGTGAAATATTCTAATCCGCCAACCTGGTCTAACATACCCATTAATGTAGTATCGAAGTATCCAGCCTGTGGATATGTAAATAATGCGATTCCATCTTTCTTAGCTTGTTCGCCTAATGCCCACATATCATCCCAAGTTTCAGGTAATGCATATTTCTTACCTTCACCAACAAGGTTTGTGTTATAGTAGAATCCAGCTGGTGTATAGCTGATTGGAGCCAGATAGTTCTTTCCATCTCCCATATACTGAGAAACAGAACTATTAACAAATGACTTGTCAACTTTATCACCTAAATCTTTGAATACATCACTAATGTCCGCAACTTCACCAGTATTTAACTGAGTTTCTGTGTATGAAGAAGGCTGACCTAAGTTAAAGTAAACAACATCTGAATATTTTCCAGTAGCGTTTTCTTTATCCAATAATGTAGGAAGTTCTTTTTCAACACGTAATTCGATTGTTACATCTTTGTGTTCTTTTTCAAAAGCTTCTTTCAAATCAGTTAAGAATTTCTGGCCGTTACCGCCATCAAATGCGTCAATTTTTAAGACACGTTTTCCTCCTTCTGTTGGAGCATCACTTTTCTTGCCGTCATCTTTACTACCACAGCCGGCAACAAGGGTCGCTAATACTAATGCTGAGCAACCGACTTTCAATAATTTTTTCATAATCTCCCGTTTCCTCCTTGTGGATTATGTTTTCCATGTCTACATTATAGCCAATTGTAACCGCTTTTACCATACATAATGTTGTTACTAATTTTATATATATTGCGATAATAAGCAAAAAAGCGATAAATCTAAAAATATATTACATATGATAGACATAAAAATACATTTCCCTGTCGTTAATACCATTATAAGGGATGTTGCTATATTTCATAAAGAAATTAGCTTTCTTATTTTAAATGATTCCGTTTTCATTTACAATGCTTTATAATAAAAAAGAACAGGAGCGAGAAAAACAATGAAAAATAAACCGAATATATTATTACTAATGTGTGATCAGTTTCGTGGTGACTGCTTATCTTTTGCAGGACATCCTGATGTTAAAACGCCTTATTTAGATTCCTTAGCCGCAGATGGCATCTGCTTTACAAACGCTTATAGTGCTACCCCTAGCTGTATTCCCGCAAGAGCAGCATTGCTTACTGGAAGAAGTCAGAAAGGCCATGGCAGAGTAGGCTATGAAGATAATGTCGCATGGGAATATGATCATTATATGGCAGAGGAGTTTTCCAATGCAGACTATCAAACACAATGTATTGGAAAAATGCATGTACATCCCCCACGTTTATCCTGTGGCTTTCAAGGATTGAAGCTGCATGATGGATACTTGGGATGTTATCGAAACAATCATATCCCTCATTGGATGCATCAAGAAGTAAGTGATGATTATTTATATGATCTTCAAAATATCTATGGAAGAAGTGCTGATTTCAATGCAAGTGGTGCTGAATGCAACTCATGGGTAACTCACCCATGGATCTATGAAGAACGCCTTCATCCAACCAACTGGGTCGCAGATCAAAGTATCCGCTACTTACAGACAAGAGATCATACAAAGCCTTTCTTTTTAATGTCAAGCTTTGTACGACCACACCAGCCATTAGATCCTCCGCAAAGCTACTTCGATATGTACAAAGATAAAGACTTAAGAAAACCAGCACATGGTGATTGGGATGATATTGAAAAAACCAATGCCTTTGGTTACATCTGCGATTCCATTTATGGCTGTAACGATGAAGAAAGTCGCAAGAATGCCATGGCTGGATATTATGGTTCTATTTCCCATGTTGATCATCAGATAGGCAGAATCATAACTGCCCTTCATGAAGAAGGTGTATATGATGATACGATTATCGTCTTTGTATCAGATCATGGAGAAATGTTATTTGATCACAGCTTATGGCGCAAAGTGTTCCCTTATGAAGGAAGCACCCATATCCCATTTCTTATGCATATTGGAAAAAATATCGCACCCATCATTCCACATAAAGTAGAGGGGATCGCAGAACTACGTGATATCATGCCAACACTGTTAGAGCTTTGTGATATCGACGTACCTGATAGCGTGGATGGTATTTCCCTTGTCAAGAATGTATTAAGTGATACACAAGAGATACGTGAATACCTGCATGGGGAGCATAGTTTTCATTCCGCTTTCTCTAATCACTATATCGTGACACCACAGGATAAATTTATCTGGTATAGTGAAACAGGACAGGAACAATACTTTGATTTAATAAATGATCCAAGGGAAAGTCATGATGCCATTCATGATGAAACATATCAAAAACGTATTGATGAATTAAGAAACATATTGATTCAAGAGCTAAAGGATCGTGAAGAAGGTTATAGTGATGGAACAAAATTAATCAAAGGTAAAAAAGCCGTTAATATGATTCCACATCACAAATAAAAAGCCACAAATCGTGGCTTTTGTTTTAGTCGATTGTGAACCAGCGGATCTCATTAGCTTCAAGATCAATCTGGTAACTGTCTTTATCAGTATAAATCGTAGAGCTTTGTGGTTCATATGTGTTATTCACAACACAATAACTGTTGGTATTTGGATAAACATTGACTTCAACGTTACAGTTTTCACTGTACCATTTCTTCATGTTTTCTTCCTCATGTGCAGCATAGAATAAGCAGCGATATAGTAATCTTGCATTTTCAAAGCTGAAAGGCAGACCACTTAAATATACGCTTCTTCCTTTGCCATAGGTATTTGTCGCAAATTGAATATTATGACGATTATCTTTTAATACGATTGTTTCATCTAATGCGAATACATTCTTGATTTCTTCACCAAAGAAAGGATCGTGTAAACCTTCATTTAAGAAATGAGCCTGTTCATTCCAGTTATATTTATCAGTGGATAAAGAGAAACCTAATTCTTTGTCTACACCAAGAACATCGTATAGTTGATAGAAGTGTCCTTCTTTCTGGTAAGCACTTGGATCCCCTACACCGATAAAGCCTCCACCTTCATAAACAAATTTACGAAGAGCAGCTACGATTTTAGGATTATCCCAATATTCTCCACCACTATATGCGGTGTATGCATCCCCAGCGTTAATGATAACTCCTGCACCATCTAAAACATGTTCATCATTTAGGATATCATCAAAGCTGATAAACTGCACATCAAATGGCATACCACTCAATGCTTCCAAAATACCAGAATAACTATAGATTTCTTTATACCATAACGCATGTGCTACCATGTGGGTGCCCCAGCTGCGCACTTTTCCCCAGCTGTTTAAAATGGTTACCTTAAATGGCATAACATAAGGTGTTGCGCCATGTACATGTTCATACAGTTCTCTGAATTCATCACATACAGATGTGATATAATCTACGAAATCTGGGAACTTTAACGCAAGTTTTAAATATCCGCCATATCCGATACGATCAAGTGGTGAACGTAAAATGGCACGTCTTGCGGTTACCCAGTTTTCTTTTGCTTCTTTGATAGGATCGCCGCCTTCACAGAATACATCTGGGAAGAAGTATGGCAAAAATCTACCTTCTGTATAGCGAACACCTGGAATATCACTGATTAAACGAAGGGTAGTTCCACTTCCTACAGAACCTACGACTGCATCAATTCCCAAATCCTTGAAATATGGTCCAAATGGTTCAGTACCGATCCAGTGATCGCCTAAAAACATCATGGCTTCTTTGCCAGCTTCATGGGTGATATCCACAAGCTTTTTCACAAGTTTTGCGACTTCTCTCATCTGAAACTGCATAAAGTCTTTATATTCTTTGGTTGGTACACAGAATGTTGAATTGTGGTATCCCTGATTAATGATATATTCCGGGCGGAATGGATATCCAACTTCTTCTTCAAACTGTTTCAAGATATATGGTGATACACTGGCACTATAGCCAAACCAGTCCACGAATTTCTCTTTTGCCTGATCATTAAACATCAGGGTAAACTGATGGAAGAATGTAGTAAAACGGATAACATCTACTTCTGGATGTTCCTTGATCCAACGTTTTAATTTTTCAATCACATATGCCTGTGTTTTGGGCTGACGTACATCATATGTCATCTGATGTTCTTCACCTTTCCATTCATTTGTTAAGGCATTGTACATATGTACAGGATCCCAAATAACAAAGGCTAAGAATGATACGGTATATGCATGAAATGGTACACAGTCATTTAAAATTACTTCCTGTGTATTTTCATCATAACTCCAGTTTTCCACAGGGAAAACTTCTCCCGTTGTACGATCAATGACTTCCCACCAGCGTTTGATATCATCTATCGTATTGACCTTTAATTGTTTTTCATAATAATGCTTCATCAATGGAATGCGAAGTGATGTTTTCGTTGCAGTTGTAGGATCACTCATCAGATACATCTGCTGGATTTCTTCTGGATGAGCTGTTGCCCATGCGTTGTCTTTTCTTGTTGTGTAGTAAGTTGCATACTGCTTGATGTCTAATTTGCTTAGTTCTTCTGGCATATTGGTTCCATCACAGTCACGGATTGCATCAGCACCCCATAAATCAATGATACGTAATGTTTCGTCAATGACATCCACATCCGTTGGAACGGTTACGCGTCCTTTCGTTTTCATAAATGAACTATCCTCCTATTTTTCATCTTTTCCTGCCCTCATTGTAAAAAAGAATTGCATGATTGTCAAATCGGCATTTTCGCCTTTTTTACAATATATATAAAATTTATTTCACGTAGACAGCGTGGTTATCGGATTTTTTTAATATCCTTTTCCGATTTTTTAGATAAATTGCTTAATTTGTTTTTTTGACAATATTTTTTCAAATTTGGCAAAGAATTTGATATAATGTCATCAGGTGATATTATGAGTATAAAGCGCTATCAATTTAAAGGACATCAACAAATTGAAAAAATGAATTTCCATTTGTTATATATTTCCACATCTTTATATGAAAAAGACTGGCATTCTACACCGCATGCCCATCATTGTACAGAGTTGTTTTATGTATTAAGAGGACGTGGAAGTTTTCAGGCAAATGAAGAAATCTTTGATATAAAAGAAGATGATTTAATCATCGTGAATCCAAATGTGATGCATACTGAAATGAGTAAAAACACAGAACCGTTAGAATATATTGTATTAGGTATTGAAGGTCTACAGTTTACCACACTCACTAAACAAGGCGAACAGGATGATTACAGCGTACATAATTATTATAATTATAAACATGAAATTCTTTTTTATCTAAAGACCTTACTACAGGAAATCGAGCATGAAGATGAAGAATATGAAATCGTATGTCAGGATTTATTAGAAGTATTAATTATTAATATGGTGCGAAGAACCAAGGCTAACATGATTGTAGCACCAAGTCAGAAGATCACAAAGGAATGTCGCTTTGTGGAGCAGTATATCAATAACCATTTCCGTGAAGATATTACATTGGAATTACTAAGTGAAAAAAGCTATATGAATAAGTATTATCTAGTACATGTTTTTAAACAGTATAAAGGTGTTTCACCTATCAATTATCTGATTAGCAAACGTGTGGAATGTGCGAAGGAGCTGTTAGAAACGACCAATTATCCGATTGCGCAAATTGCGGAATCTTCTGGTTTTTCATCACAGTCTTACTTTTCTCAGGTATTTAAAAAGGCAACAAATATGTCGCCTAATGAGTATCGTAAACGTTATGATTAGGGAGGTATCTCCCCTTTTTATTTGTTTAATTTTAAGCCATTTGCTTCTTTTAAAATATTACTTTGATAACTATGAATCTGTTTCCGGTTTCTTCTGGCATTTTTTCTTGATAATTCAATCAACTCATCACAAAGACTTGAAAAAGGAAGATCACTTGCCTCCCACAGATAATAAGATAAAGAACCAGGAATGGTATTAATTTCATTCACATAAATATCCTGTGTATCTTCATCAATCAGAAAATCGATGCGAGCTACACCTCTTGCTTTGAGAATTTCAAAGGTTAGTGCGGCATATCGTTGTATTTCATCTCTTGTTTCATCATCCATTAGTGCTGGAAGGATTCGGGAAGCACTTGCCATGCCTTTACTACCGCCATCCTGAATATATTTATCCTGATAAGATAAGATATCATCCATCTTTCTCACTTCTTCTAACTCTGAACAGCGTACATGTTCCTCATCCCCCAATACAGAACAATTGATTTCTTTTACATGCGTCAAAAGTTTTTCCACAACAACCTGGATATCATATTGAAATGCTTCAATTAAAGCTTTATGAAGCTGTGTATCATCTCTTGCGATTTGAATACCGACACTGCTGCCTAAATTGGCTGGCTTTATGATCAACGGATATCCCAATCGTTTTGCCTTCGCAAAAAATGCCTCGTCTAGTTTTTGATACAGGGATACATGAAACCAAGGAGTAATAGGAATGCCTTCCTCCTGAAGCAATTGTTTCATAATGACTTTGTCCTGTCCAATTGCTGCACCACAAACATCACTGCCGATAAATGGAATTCTTAATGTTTTACAATATCCCTGAAAACTGCCATCTTCCCCATAGGTGCCATGTAAGACGGGAAATACCATATCAAATTCTATTTCTTTTCTAAAAAAATGATGATGAGAAGGGATGACATAATTGCGGTCTTCTCTTCTAATCAAACTAACTTCCGAAAACGTTGCCTGTATTTCATCCAAATCCTGATATAAATTTAAATCCATCAACATCTCATCACTATACATTCTGCCATCCTTTGCGATATATAATGGGATGATTTCATATTTTTCTTTATCTAGTGCTGCCATAACCTGCATTGCTGATAAGATACTGATTTCGTGCTCAACCGATTCTCCTCCAAACGCTACCACAATGTTCGTTTTCATATGATCTTCCTTTCCGCTTTTACGCTAGTATATGCGCCTATGGAAATTTGGTTAATGTGAAAACGCATCTGGCAGGTCATTTTCCAGCAATACCACATCATGCTCCTGTACGATTTCTTTTAACACTTTCATTGCCTGTGCAAAATCTTTACAGATATGCAGATGATTTTCATCAAACCCTTCTTCCATTAATCCTTTTTGAATTCTGTTTGTTACTTTGATACCAACCAGAATCACTTCATCTACACAATGTGCCATTTCTTTTCCGAATTTTTCATTAGCGATATCTTCTCTATCGCCTAATTCAATCATCCCCGGTGTGACGATGATGGCGCGCTCTTTCATCGCTTTTAATACCTGTAAAGCATTGTGAGCACCTGTTGGATTGGCATTATATGCATCATCAATCAAGGTGTAGGGGGTAGTAGAAACGATTTCAAGACGATGCTTTACATAAGGTATTTCTTTAGTCAGCTCCTGAAGTCTTGTAAATGGCAACCCCATTTCATGTGCTACAGCGATTGCTGCACATGTATTATACACATTGTGTTCTCCCAATAATTTGATATCGAAACCATATACTTCTTTTTCATGTTGAATAGAAAATGACGTACCTGATGCATGTGGCTGGATCTCCATGATACGATAATCCGCAATCATATCTTTACCAAACCAGATAATCTTACATGCACTGGCAAGTGGATGTGCGCGGATATAGGCATTATCCGCATTTAAGAAGCCTAAGCCATTTGCTGGCAGTTCCTCAATCATATACATTTTTTCCCGTACAATATGCTCCATAGAATGAAAAGTCGCAAGATGCTGGGGACCAATTGCTGTCACAATACCTATTTGCGGTTTCACAAAATGCATCAATTCTAATATTTCTCCCACATGATCTGCGCCCATTTCACATATGAATACCTGATGCATGCGTTTTAATGAGTTTCGTATGGTAAGTGTAATTCCCATTTTATTATTAAAACTCTTAGGAGTCATCAGGGTATCATAATAATCACTTAATAAGGTATATAAAATGTTCTTCACAGACGTTTTTCCATAACTGCCCGTAATGCCAATGATGGTTAAATCATCACGTTTAGACAGTTTTGTTTTCGCATCATTGACATAATACTGTTGAATCATACGCTCTAATGGTTCTACAATCACAAGCGATATAAGAATTTCAAAGAAAGGCAGCCAATATAGCCATGGAGTACAAATGATCCATATGGTATCATTTGCATGTGTAAACAGCCATGAAAATAACACGTACAATAAGATACGCACACACAATAATCGTTTGATACGGTGCGTTAGTTTTAAAGGCAGACGATATTTTATTTCATGGTCGATTTTATATGCGAAATAAGCAGTTAGTGCCATCATTAATAAGATGACTTCTTTGCGATATTCCCCATGTAGTAAAAAACACAAATACATACAACACAACAATAACGTAATGAGCAGGGTACGTTTTTGAAGCCAGTTGCTTTTCAGCCAATGCAGGTAACGATCTTTATGATAATGATGTTGTTGAAGAATCATGGTACTGTATTTGATATTCACATAAAGATAACAGATGGAAATGAACCAGTAAATGATCATATTACGCATCTAAGAAAGCATCCACAATGCGTAAAAAACGAAAGCTTTGATGAAAATAAGCAAAATGGTCCTCCTTTTCCAGCACAACAAGTGTGGCGTTCTGCATATCATGTTCCATCTGTTTACCCATCCAAAGAGGCGTCTGATTATCCTTTTCTCCCCATACCAGCAATGTTTCTACATCAATTTTAGATAATTCCGTACTGATATCCTCATTTACCGCTTTTACCAATATCCCCCGCATGATCCCACTGGCATTTTGATAATCGCTGCTGCCAAGGTTTGCTTTGATCTTCATTTTCTTCAATATCTTATAAGTATAAACCCGCAAATAATAATCCCATGTATAATGTTTTTTTATCCCTGCTGCACCAGTTAAAATCATTTTCTTTACTGGATATGATAAAGCATAACGAAATGCAATTCTTGCGCCAAATGAATGTGCAATGAGAATCGGGCATTCCATATGATATTGATCAGCCAATGCATGTATACAATTTGCATAATCTTGTATATTCCACACCCTTTCAGGCTCCTCACTATCGCCAAATCCTGGAAGATCCAGATTCATCACACAGAAGCGCTTAGAAAGATGATCCTGAATAAACTTCATCATATATGCATTTTGTCCCCAGCCATGTAACAGAATAACGCCCTGACCAGTACCTTTGATTGTAAGATTGATATGATTATCTTGTTCCTCCATCGTATGATACCTCCTATCTATGATAAGTATATGACAGTATCCTACAGAATTAGACCAATAGAAAAAAACGAACACACATGCATGTATGTTCATTTTAAATTAATCCTAATTGTTTTTTCCAAAGCAAAATACGTTTAACACTTTCATTGATACGTTCTTCTTTTATCGTACCTTCTTTTACTGCGCGCAAAACCGCTGGTATCTGGACTTTATAATTTCGGATAATCAGCATATCATTGCCTGCTTCCACGGCCTCAATCGCCCCCTCCTCAAGCCCTCTGGTTTTACGTATCGCATCCATAAAAAGATCATCTGTAAAAATCACACCATCAAAATTTAAATCCTGACGAAGAATTTCATGCAGTTTTGGAGATAAAGACGCTGGATTATTTTCATCCACTGCCATGATTATATTATGAGATACAAGTATTGATCCTGCCCCAGCTTCTATACCTGCTTCAAATGGTAAAAAATCCTGCTTCACAAAATTATCATAAGAACGCTTGTCTAGAGAACTTCCTGTATGGGTATCCTGATTGTTGCCATACCCTGGAAAATGTTTGAGTACACTTCCCATTTGATCTGTTTTCATTGTATTTATAACGGTTTTTACGTACTCTGAAGTCTGTGCAGCATCTTTTCCAAATGCACGAGGATATATAAAATCTGATGGGTTTGTGGATACATCGCTGACAGGCGCAAAATTCACATTGATTTGAAGTGATTTCAATAACGCATCTTTTTCTTTTGTATCCTCTATAATGCGATTAAATCCACCTTCCTGATACAATGTTTGCGGAGATGCAAATGGCTGTGATCGATAATTTGTATACCAGCTTAAGCGGTTGACACTACCACCTTCCTCATCTACTCCAATCAGCATCGAAATCTTGCTTTCTCTTTGAAAAGCTTCATTATTTGTGATAAATTGATCTTTTGTATAAGGCGAAATCGTTTCATCAAATAGCATATAGCCACCCATATGATATGTATCGATTGCTTCTAACGCCTCAGATGTTGGACAACGCACCATAAACATTTGCCCCACCTTTTCTTCCAATGTCATATTAAAAATCATCTCATCAATATCACTTTTTGTTTCACTGCTTATTTGTATCTGTATGGCAATCCTGTCATCATCTTGTTCCTTATATGTCACATGTGCTTTATTACCTACAATCAAATCGCCGCTAATATCTGCTTTTTCTCTATTCATAGATATTGTTTCTTTCGGGGCTTTAATTATAATACGTGTACTTGTAATATCTTCTATCATACCATCAATTTCCATAGTTTTTATGCTTTCTTCCTGATGCTCTTCTGTTTTATCCACAGGTTTTTCATCCGGTTTTGTGGAACAGCCACTCAAGCATAAAAGAATGCTTAGCGCTACGATTAACTTATGTTTCATTTTTCATCACCTAGTTTCAGTATATCATGAGAAACACAAAGATTGGAAAATTATACAGAAAAAAGAAGAAACTAACGTCCCTTCTTTCCTTCTGGTTTTGGTTTTGTGATTCTAAAGATTACACCATCTTCTGTATTTTCACCACATACTTCATAATGGTTTGCGGCAACGACTTTGGATACGATGGATAAGCCAAGGCCAAATTTTCCACCTTGTCCTTTTTCATAAGGCTTAAACAGCACTTTGATACGATCCTCTTCCATACAAGGACCATCATTGGCAATCGTTAATCCTTCTTCTTCATTCAAATGGATTTCTATCTTTGTTTTCGCATAGCGCAATGCGTTTTCCACAATGTTTTCCACAGCAACACGCCAAGGTTCGGCTAAACCATCAAACCACACTTCTTCTAAATCTGTGATAAATTCAATTTCCGGTTTGATTACTTTATTTGCCTGTACAACTTTTTCCACGATTTCCTTCATATCAGAAGAAATACCTTCAGCATCCTGAGAAATCAAATATTCTACACGATTCATAAATAATAAAGAATGCACTTTATTTTCTAATCGATCTGCATTTTCGATAATGACATCCACGCTCTTTTCCAAAGTTTCATATGGATAAATGCCATCTTTGATACTTTCCCCATAAGACTTGATTGTCGCAATTGGTGTTTTCAAATCATGAGAAATATTATGAATCATATCTTCTTTGGTCTTTTCCTGTTTACGCAGTTCTTCACGCATACTGATGAGTGCTTCCGCAAGTTCACCAATCTCATCTTTACGATTAACATGCAGTTCTGCATCTTTTCCCTGTTTGACACGCTCAATATAATTACGTATCTGGTTTAATGGATGAATCAGAGTAATGACCCACATCATCAGGATAATGAAAAAGAATCCTACAACGATCACTGTAATATAAATGACACGGCTGACCAGTTCATCTTTATATTTATCAAAGCTGCTGGAAACACTGCGGGAAATCAGATACTGGTTATCATCTACTTTTGTGATATAATAATAAGAATCTTTTTTACCGCCTGGATAAAAGCCACTCCATTCACTGGCACCTTTTTTATTCATGGTGGCAATATCATTTAAAATGCATTCCCATTCTGCTTCTGATGCACCTAAATTTGATGATTGATAGCCTCTGCCATCCTGAATCACAAAAGAGATTGTCTGTACATTTGCGATGACAGGATATTTATCCTGTCCAGAAAGAATCGTATTCTCTTTTAACGCTACACTGGTTTCCTGGTTTTCTTTGATCATATCATATTCTCTGCCACGCAATACCTGATCGACATTTCCATTCAGATATACAAAGAAAAACAGCGCAAAGAATGTCACAAAACAGAAAATTAATGCGAACAGCTGTTGTGTTAGTGATAACTGTTTGATAAATTCATTAAAACGTTTCATATTAACCTAACCTGTACCCATATCCATAAATGGTATGAATATTCAAGTTTGGCAGTTTTTTACGCAAACGACGAAGGGTATCATCCACAACACGGTCGCTTCCAAAATAATTTTCTTCCCAGACACTTGTCAGAATCTTATCACGGTTGAATGCCATTCCTTTATTTTTGATAAACAGCATTAACAAATCAAATTCTTTTGTGGTCAAATCTATTTCACTTCCATGATCAAAGACTTTACGCTGTTCCTCATCCAACTCATATCCATCAACCATAATACGGTTGTTTTCTTCTTTGTATACACGCTTCATAACGTTGTTAACACGTAATACCATTTCCTTTGGTGAGAATGGTTTCGTGATATAATCATCACTACCTTTCTCCAGTCCAATGATACGGTCAAATTCTTTATCACGGGCAGACATGAAGATGACAGGAATATCTTTTCCCTGTAAACGAATTTCTTCAATTAAATCAAAACCGCTTTTATCATCCAACATGATATCTAAGATCCACAAATGTACATCATCATCACTAACATGTGCACTTGCTTCTTCGTATGTATAATAGCTTCTTACTTCGTAACCTTCTTTTTTCAGATACTGAGCAACAAGGTCATTGATTGCTTTTTCGTCTTCTACAACACAAATCACTTTTTTCACGCAAATCACCTCTTACCTTTATTTTAGACTAAATTATGTGAAAAAAAAAGAGATTTCGTAAAGTCACAGACTTTTTCTAAAATTTAAGACGTCTATCACATAATTCACAAACACAAAAGGCTCAAATGAGCCTTTTGTGTACTTTTTATAATCCTTTTGCGTTAATGAAATCAATCACTTGATTTACATATTGTTCGCAAAGTTCATCTGTTTTCGCCTCTACCATGACACGAACCAAAGGTTCTGTACCACTTGGGCGGACCAGAATTCTACCTTCATCACCTAATTCACGCGCAACTTCATCCACAACCTTTAACAGTTCAGGATCTTCCATTGCTTTATGTTTATCTTTTACAGGTGTGTTGATTAGTAACTGTGGATAGATAAATAAATCTTCACTTAATTCTTTTAAAGATTTCTTTGTGTTGACCATGATTTCCAACAGTTTTAATGCTGTCATCAAGCCATCCCCAGTATTTTCATGTTCATTGAAGATGATATGACCACTCTGTTCTCCACCAACAGAATAGCCATGTTCTCTCATGCATTCAAATACATATTTATCGCCAACAGCTGTTTGTTCATATTTGATGCCTTTCGCCGTTAAGGCGTGATATAAGCCAAGGTTACTCATCACGGTTGTGACAACCACATCATCATGCAAGATACCTTTTTCATGCATATAGCATCCACAAATATACATCGTGTGGTCACCATCAATCAGATTACCATCTTCATCTACTGCAATCAAACGATCGGCATCCCCATCAAAAGCAAAACCAACATGGTAATTGCCTTCCTTCATCATTCTCTGTAGCTCTTGAGGATGTGTAGAACCACATTTGGTATTGATATTAATACCATTTGGCGCAGAATGAATGACTTCTACTGTTGCGCCTAATGCAGATAATGTTTCTGCTGCACAGCTTGTCGCAGAACCATTTGCCAGATCTAAGGCAATGTTCATACCATTTAAATCAATATCTACAACGGATTTTAACCAGGATTCATATAATTCTAATCCTTCATCCCATGAAATCGTATGACCAATTTTCTCATTAACTGCAATTTCAATTTCACTCTTGTCATCGATATAATCCTCGATCAGTGCTTCAATGGCAGGATCCATTTTACAGCCTTCCCCATTGAATAATTTAATGCCGTTATCGTGGAATGGATTGTGGCTAGCACTTACCATAATACCACAATCAAACTGCTCCTTTTGAATCAAGAAGGAAACACTAGGCGTAGGACATACACCCAACAGATACACAACTGCACCTGTACTGGTTGCACCAGCAGCAAGCCCCATTTCAAACATATCGCTGCTTAAACGTGTATCCTTTCCAATCAGAATCTTCGCATGGCGCTTGTTTTCTTTTCCATAATACCAGCCTAAATACTGACCGATCTTCACTGCCATATCAAGTGTCAGTGTATCGTTAGCGCGTCCTCTGGCGCCATCTGTACCAAAATATCTTCCCATATATACATTCCTTTCCTATCTATTCTGCACTTCCTGTTACATTAACAGAAATTGATGCATTCTTTAATTCATATGTCGCAAGCTTGTTTTTGCCTTCTACACTTAACGCCATATCGTTATATGTGCCAGCTTTATCAATCTTACTAACATCAACCGTGATTTTTATATCACCTTTTTCAATCTTATCAATTACTTTCTTTGCACCTTTTACAGTAACATCACTCGTCTTGCTGCCTGAAATACTGTAATTCAATCCTTTGGTGCCATTGATAATTTCAATCGGTACATCTTTTACCACAGTATCTTTTAAATCTGCCAATTTAATGGAGATATTCACAACATCCACATTTGTCGCAGATACCCCATTCATTAATGGCACTGGCATACTGATCTCACGATCCTGTGTCAATGTACTGGCAGGTATCGTAATAGGCAGCTCATCAATCTTATCAAGTGCTTCCTGTTTTCCATACAGTGTAATCGTTTCATGATCCATCGTATAGGATTCAATTGCTTTATTATCCGGCACATTGCCTGTTGGCACCAGTGTCAGTTTAACATCTTTACTAGGACTGGTAACTTTCACTTTCGCTTTCATATCGCCTGGAATAATGTCCACATTATCCATTTTATTACCATCCTGATCATATGCTACTATCGTTGCCTGCTGTTCAAAATCTTTTGTCGTATCCGCATCTACCTTGATGAGTGCCTTTACATAAGCGATTTTATCCAGTGTATCTTTGCTGGCACGTACAAATACTTCACCTTGTTCTAATTCTGGTTCACTTAAATCATAACGATTATTCATAGAACTTCGATTGACATAATCAAAGCCGACAGAGAATCGTTTGATTACTTTTTTCTTAATGGTAACCGTTGCATTGCTTGGCTCCACAATGATTTTTACACGATTTGGCGCATTTTCAACCTCCAGTGTGACATCATGTGTACCTTCTGTTAAATCTGTCATATTCGCCACAATCTTAATATTCTGTGATTTCATATTCTTGATATCACTGATATCCCCAATTGCGGTAACTTCTACTTCATCTGGTAAATTATTTACCTCATATATTTCTGTACTGATACGCTGTTCAACTTTTAATTTGCCAAGACTTTTACTGATTTCATCTGTTTTAAACAAATCTTCTCCACCACTCATGGCGATATAGAAGAATAATGCTAAAACAAGTGCCACCAGTTTTCCATGCTTCTGGTTGAATAACAGTTTATCTAACCATCCGCTTAACCATCTAAAAAACTTTCCAATCTGGTTTTCCACATTCGCATAGGTTTTCGCAAAATTCTGGCTTTTCTCCGCTATTGCTTTCGCAAGCTCTGTTTTTCCTTCAGAACTTAACTGCGTTCTTTTTTTATTTTTTGCCATGCTTACTTCCTCCCTTCTTTATCTTTCTTCGAGGAAGAATCCGCACTTCCATCATCAAATATGATTTCCTGTGCTTCTAGTATGTCATCCATGAATTCATCTTTTTTCTTGCGCCCTTTGCTTTTCGCCTTTGGCTTTGTTTCTTTTACATCTTTTTCCTCAGTATCATCTTTTTTCTTCTTTGGTCTTCCACGTTTTTTCGGCTTAGGTGCTTCTTCCTTGCCATCTTCTTTTTTAGGCTGTGTCTTTTCATCATCCTTAGCCGCATCCACAACGATTGTTTCAAACAGCTGATCAAGTGGCGCATCTGTTTGTGTTTCTACCAGATCCGCAATACCAAGTTTTTCGATTTCGCTGTCCACAACCACATTTTCACTTTGTAGTACATCCACAGAATCTTCTTTCTTACTCTTGGTAAACTTGTTTTCTGGTGTATCTTTACTCTTTGTAGAGCGTTTATTCTTGCCTTTAAAGTAATGTGCAAATACCCCTGGTTTCTTGCCATCATTTGCTTCAATACTTTCTTTTAATGCTTCCTTCTGTACATCTTTTTCACCTTTTACTTCATCGCCCTGTTTCTGACATACAATCATCATCAAGAAATCATGCAGATGAGCAGGTGAAATAACAGAAAGCTTTCCACCCTGAGCAATAGAAATATTACCTGTTTCTTCACTGACAATAATTGTCACTGAATCAGTAATTTCACTAATACCAACCGCAGCACGATGTCTTGCGCCATAACTGGTTGGCAATTCTCTTGTAGTAGGTGGGAAATAAGCGGCAGCACATGCGATTTTTACACCCTGAATAATAACAGCACCATCATGAAGCGGTGTTCCATATTGGAAAATAGAACATAATAGTTCACTGGATACTACAGAATTCATTGGTGTTCCCGTCTTGATATAATCACTTAATGAATGCCCTTGTTCCAAAGAAATCAAAGCTCCTGTCTTTGTCTTTGACATTTCTGTACAGGCCTTTACCAGCTCTTCTACTAGATTTTCACGCTCATTCAGCGTTAAAGTAGAGATTGGTGAAAAAACATTCGTCTTTCCAATTTTCTCTAAAATATTACGAATTTCCGGCTGGAAGATAATAATAATCGCCAACGGTCCCCAATTCATAATTGTCGCAGCCAGTGTTTCGACTGTGTGTAGTCCCAATAGTCCTGCAATCCACTGGGCAATGACAATGACTAAGATTCCCTTAAAAATCTGAATCGTTCTGGAATTGTTTTTTACAATCTTCAAAAGGTAGTAAAACAACAACCAGACAACCCCAATATCCGCCAGCTGCTTTATAATTGTTAATAAGTTGTTAAGAGTAAGGTACTTAAACATGAAAAACACTCCTCTCGCTAGTTTATTATACCATAAAGACTATCCATATACCTATATTTTTTGACATGAAAAAGACATGCAGTAACTACATGTCATTGTAAATCAACAATTGCGTCCGCTACACTATCATAAACATGTTCAGCCGCGTTTAAAATATCCGCTTGTGCATGTGCGACAGCACAGCCATGAAATTCCTTCAACATAGGAATATCATTATAAGAATCTCCAATGGTATAAATATCATCATGCTCTAAATCCATAAAGCTTTCTATGACATAAAGTCCTTCTGCCTTGGAAACTCCATCAGGTACAATATCTACACAATGGGTGTTAGGATAAGCAACCACATATCCTTTAAATTCAGCGTTGATATATTCACTGATTTCATGTGCCATTTGCTGATCATTTAATGAAATTACCAGCTGTGCAATTTTTCCCTTATCCAAAACTTCTTCTTCATTGGTGACTTCTGCCATATCGCCATATTTATGATCGATCTGGTTTTCATCTACCCTGACTTTATAACGATTATAGCCATCATTAATCACAAAAGAAACACAATCCAGTGTTTTAATATAAGAAATGATATCCAGTGCTTTATTAAAATCCATATATAAGCATTGCAGTTTATTGAAGTTAGCATCATAAACCACACCACCATTGTTTGCGATAATAAAATCAAACTCAAAACCATTTCTTTCAATTTCTTTTTTTATAGACTCCATACTTCTTCCAGTTACAAGTCCAAACACATTTCCCTGTTCACGAAAAGCATGAATTGCCTCTACATCCTTTGTATCTACCATTTCACCAGTACGTAATGTACCGTCATAATCACTTGCCAATACCTTCATATCCTTTTCCTCCAACTATATTCATTGTACCAAGTTTTAAACAAAT
>ENA-OWPJ01000338-OWPJ01000338.1-human-gut-metagenome-genome-assembly--contig:-NODE-338-length-54201-cov-2.93719_pt1 | contig 54201 bp, 33 predicted proteins | sample MGYA00248264_ERZ651846 | MGnify/ENA primary metagenome ERZ651846 (study PRJEB26924, sample SAMEA4378271) | human gut metagenome | biome: human gut; feature: human-associated habitat; material: faeces...
CCGTTAACAGAAGCCAAACGACCTTCATGCCAGCCTCCGTCACCACCGAAATTGTTATTTATCGGATAACCGTTACCACCGCCTACGGTCTCATTCCAATAACCGTTACCGGGAATATTATCAGTATTCAGCATACCGAACGAAGCCCGTAGTTTCAGGAAATTCACCACATTCTGACTTTGCATGCACTTCTCATTAGAGATAAGCCAACTGTAGGAGATACATTCCAACGATGATCAGGCGCCAACAGGTTGGAAGCAGAAGCCATCAATGTGAAATCCGCAAAATAACGGTTCTTAAAACCATAATGAGTATACCAACCCGCATTCTGACGGTAGAACGTATTATTAATGCCTTTAGCATTATCATATTTATAGGTATAGAGCAACATGGAATACAGACTGTGCGCACCAAACTGACGTTGCCAGTCTACATTCAATTGAAAGTTAAAGGCACGGTATTGCCAGTCAAGTTTGCTGTCGCCCGACATTTCCGTATCTTTTCCTCCGGTTATTTCCTCACCTGCTACCGGCAGCCCGTTTTCCCAGGAAGCGACAGATACCATACCATACTTATATCCTTTTGTATGATTCTCCCAGTAAGAAGCGAGATTGTCATATCCCATACGGACAGAAGCCCCCAGACCTTTTGTCAAAGAAGATAAGTCCTGTCGCAAAGACATATCAGCATATAATCCACGGGTATGTCCTTTTGAGTATGCACGTCCTTCGGTCAATGCTACCGGATTCCAGTTTTCGCCCCAAGTAGTGTTTCCTCCCCACAAGCCACTTTCCGTACGAATTGGGAAAGCTGCCGAAGGCAGTTGGTACAACTTGGCTATCAAATTATCGCTGCCCATACCCGGACGACTGAATTCATTCAAAATCCCCATGATATTGGCCTGCATCTTTGTTTTCGGAGACAAATCAATATCCAAGTTAGTACGGAAATTAGCTTTTGAATACTTTTCCTGAGTAGAATAGTCAGCATTTGTATCAAAATTCTTGATAAATCCACGGTTGTTCTGCAAATTCATCATCGTATAATAACGCATCTTGGTAGATCCTCCGCGAAAACTCAATGTCGCGATATCTGACGCTCCACGATCACGAAAGACCTCATCCCACCAGTTTACATTCGGATAAAGATAAGGAGAGGTGCCATTCTTAAACGCATTCAGTTCATTCTGAGAATAGCGCACCTGCTTACCATCATTTGTCAATGCCTCATTCAAAGCAGAAGCATACATATAAGCGTCCGCCATTTCCGGCTTACGTGTCATATAATTAAAAGCATGATCATAGGAGAAATTAATCTCACGAGTATTGTATTTACCGCGTTTTGTCACAATATTGACTACACCATTCACTCCCCTATAGCCATAAAGAGCCAATGCTGCCGCATCACGAAGGACACTGACCGATTCCACTTCTTCCGGAGTGATATATTTCAAAGCCTGCCAATTATTATCCCGCTCAAGCCCGTCCACTACCAACAAGATTCCATTATTGCCATTCAGTGTCTTCAGTCCGCGAATATACATTGACGGCATCTGTTCCCATACCACACCGGTACTTTGCATGGTAGTCAGTCCCAACACATTGCCATATAAGGAATTCCCGATTGAAAAAGCCGAACTTTTGTCTATATCCTCCGCATATACAGTAGATACGGCACCGATAGACTCCGCATTCGTTTGCTGCAGACCAAATCCGTAGTTTACTTTCTCTGAAGAGTAATCCATGACAACGGTCAGTTCCGAGCCGCCGTTTACTTTCACTACCTTCGTAGCATCATCACCGGTCTGTACTTTCAACCGATTTCCTTTCACCGCGATGATTTCAAAACGTCCATTTTTATCTGTAGCCACCCGTACCAACGGATTCTCTTCAACTGAGACTAAAGCTCCCGCTACCGGTTTCCCTTCTTTATCGAGCACCCTTCCGGTCACATTATCTTCACTTTGCGCCCATCCGTTCAAGGTGACACAAGCGAACATCGCTAAAGCTAATATCTTATATTTTTTCATTGTATTCTTATCATTAATCGTAGTTATTCCACATTAGTTCCATCCCGGATTTTGAGTCAATCCGTATTTCTTATTCACCTCTGATGGTGGAAATGCTGACAGATACCACTTCGGACTAAAATTACTCCACCATGCACGAGAAGGATTCACTAAAGGAAAAGCTTCATAAGTGAATTGCGTTGGTTTGGGATAAGTGCTGCTGTTTCCGGTACTTCCTGACCAAGGCGTGTTTCCTCCCCCATCGTTTCTATAAATCTTCAATCCGTGGAGTTGTTTTCTGAAAAGATCATCTCTTTTATATCGTGTCATATCAAACAAGCGTACATCTTCCAATCCCAGTTCGCAAGCACGCTCTCTAAGAATCTCTTCCAATAAAGCGTTAGCGTCGTTCGTCAGATTCTTATCCGGATTGCAAGCCGCCAAGTCACCTAACCCAACACGGGCACGTACCTTATTTACTTGCTCGATAGCCCCCGTTAAATCATTCTTAGACTTTAGCAATGCCTCCGCATAAATCAGATACATTTCTGCTAGACGCAGATACGGCCATTGCAGATATTTATCTTTCAGTGAGTTGACACCTTCTTTATAGAATTTATAACATCCGAATCCAGTAGCATATTTACCAGTCTCTTTCTCCGTATCATTGATGTTGTCACGTCCTCCAATCCATAATTCGGCAGCATGATCGCCAAACTGTGTTCCATTCACCAGCATCGTCTCATACAGTCGCGGGTCACGAGTCGGCTTGTTATAATCATTGTCCGTATAAAACGGATTTGTGGTAGAATTCAACTGGAAAGGTTCACCTTTACTCATTGGAAACATCTCCATAAATTCTAATGTAGGAGTTAGTCCACCCGTAATAACTGTACCATTTCCGCTATTGACAAAAATATACTGCCATTCATCCCATGAATTAAATTTACTAAAGCGGGAAATATGCGTAGAAATCAACAGTTCTTTATTATTCTCACGAGTAAAATAAGCCTTATTGTAGGCATCTCTGTAACCTTTTGCTGTAGCTTCTGTCGCCTGCGTCAGTTCATAATATCCTTTTGCTTGAAGTTCCTTAAAAAAATCATCACAAGCCTGCCAACACTGCTCCCACAATTCCGGCTTATAAGCACCATACCACACCTGATGATTAGTTACAGCATCTTGTGGCGGTTCCGTACAATAAGGTTCATCATCATTAAACAACGGACTGGCTGCAAACAAAAGAATCTTACACTTTAGCCCCATAGCGGCCGCTTTGGTGAAACGTCCTTGCCAGTTCGTGTCATCTGTACCCAAATCCCACGGGAGTTCGGGAGTAGCAGCAGCCTCATCTAAAAGATCAACCATATACTTCACTGTTTCTTCCACCGTAGCGCGAGGCAATTCATAAGAAGGCTGTACGTCATAAGTTTCCTTGATTAAAGGAAGCCCTCCAAAATGACGAAATAAATCAAAGTAACGAGATGCGACAATCACCTTAGCCTCTGCCGCCAAACGCTTTTTCTCTGCATCCTCCATATCCGGAACTCGACCTACATTCTCCACAAAAAGCAACGCAGCGCGAATCGCCTCCCAACAGTTCTCTTTCGTATACCCGAAGCGTGTATCATCGCTGCTATCCTCATCTCCGGCCTTATAAGAGCCTGAATAGTATTTCCGGTTAATTCCATTCCAGTCTGTATGGCTATGCCAACAATCGGACATCATTTCAAAGATTCCGGTATTCATTTTTCCCTCCACCGTATTCCAATATACTGGGAGTGCGTAATAAAGTTTGCTATAAGTATTCCACAAGAAAGCACGAGCATACGTAGCTTTTCCGAAGATTGTATCTTGCGTTACTGCCACACCTGGAGCTTTTTCCAGAAAGCTATCTCCAAATTTTACCTGATCGACACAAGAAGAGACAAACAAAGCTACTCCCACAAATGCCACTATAAACCATTTACTAAAATGTTTCATCATATTATTCATAAAGCATTAGAATCCAAGTTTCAATCCAACATTAAACACACGTGTCAAAGGATAATTAGGGCGAGAACTCTGACGAGATTCCGGGTCTCCCCATTTGAATCCGGTAATAGTAATCAGATTATATCCATTTACATATAACCGGCAATTATCCATTTTCAATTTCTTCATAAAAGGGAAATTGAAATTATAGCCTATTTCCACACTTTTCAGACGCAAATAGCTGGCATTAATCAGATACAAGTCAGACCCAGCATAATTATTGGAAGCATGCAAACTGGAAGTACGCGGGAATTTAGCAGTGAATGTATCAGCCGATGAACGCCACGTCGTATTATACTGATAGAGCAACAATCCCTTTTCATTCGTATCACCCAACGGACGTCTGAATTCGTCCAACATGCGATCCACATTCCAAGCTCCTGTCCATTGCATAGAGAAATCGAAGTTCTTCCAACTGAACCCAGTATTCAATCCGGCAGTATATTCCGGCATATCCGTATAGCCTATATCGCGCGTAGCATCATTGGAATTTATTTCACCATCGGCATTCAAGTCCACATAAACACAATCACCAGGCACCAACGTTATACCATGATTAGCTATCGGATGTCCAAACTCTTCCTGATAACGCATATCCGCCGTTTCATCATAAAATCCCCAAAACTTATACATTGAACGGGAACCGATTCTACGCCCTGTCTCATACATCCAAGGTTCATTTTGTTCTACCTCATTTTTATAGACGATTTTATTTCTTGAGAAAGAAATATTGAAATTTGCCCAGTATCTGAAATCATTCTTCAGAGTTTCATTCCACTTCAACTGTACTTCAAATCCTCTATTCAATGTTTCTCCAACGTTCACGGAAGGAAGTGACATTCCCAAAATACCCGGCAAATAATCCGGTTTAGATAAGATATCACTACGATCTTCCCTAAAGTAATCTAAAGAAACCGTCAAACGCTCTGCCAGGAAAGTGGCATCCATTCCATAATTCTGCTTTATAGCAGTCTCCCACTTGGCATCCGGATTAGAACGGCTGACTTCACTGGCACCAGGCATTTTATTTCCAACATTCTGTCCAAAATAATATCCACCATCACCATATTGATAGGAATCGGGCAAATATAAGAATCGTTGTGATACATCATTACCCACCATTCCTACAGAAGCGCGCAACTTTAAATAATTCACTACGCTCTTAATCGGCTGGAAGAAAGACTCCTCACTTACAACCCACCCCAATGAACCAGCCGGAAAGAAACCATACCGATTTCCCGGACGGAAGTTCTCCGAACCATTATAGCCCGCATTAAACTCTGCCATATAACGGGTTTTCCAATCATAGGTCACACGTCCTACCAAACCTACATATCCGGTAGGTATGTCGGAGTACTCTGACGGATAATATTTCTTCGACTGATTATACAATAACAATCCTGTCACATTATGGTCACCAAACTTACGGGCATAATTCAAAGCCAGCTCCATATACCAGTTACGTGCTTTAGAAAAGCCATTGTCAGGTTCCCCGTAACTTAATTGAGAATCAGTTCCATATTTACGAAGAGAAATAGAACCATCCGCATTTGCAACAGGCGTATAATAAGCCTTGGATGAACTTGCCTTTTTGGTATTGGCATATTCTGAATTATAAGCACCTTTCAGTTTTACGGACAGTCCTTTTGTGATGAAATCCAACTTCTGGTTCAATGCAAGGTCTACATTCAGAACATTTGTCGTCTTTGTCTGAAAACCTTTTCCATAATAAGAACTCAATCCGTCCACTCCCGTAAAAGGAAGAATCTCAGAATTAGATACGACCCGTTCACCGTTTACAATACCTGCACCCGCAAAAGGAACCGCCCAATAAAGCTTACGGAACAACTGGTTCTGGTCTTCACCTGATTCCGGAGTACGTTTGGTTTCTATACGACCGCCAATATTCACTGAAAGCAAGGTCGTCTTCGTTACATCAAAGTCCAAATTAGCACGATAATTGTATCGTTTGTAATCAAAGTTAAAGTCATCCGTCGCATTGAACTGTTTGAACATACCACCCTGTGTAAACAAACCGGCAGAGACGAAATATTTCATATTACTGGTTCCACCTGATATATTCACATTATGTTGAGACTGAAAAGCAGCCTTATTCATACAATAATCAATCCAGTTAATATCCGGATACAGCAACGGATTAGAGTGATTACGGAACGTTTCCAACTGTTCGTCGCTAAAAGTTGCCACTCCACCATCATTGACTTTCATCATATTATAATAAGAAGCGTACTGGTAGGAATTGGCAAACTCCAAATCTTTCGTCCGCACATTGACACCCGCCGATGTGGAGAAAGAAACCTTAGCCTTTCCTTCCGCACCACGTTTGGTAGTAATCAAGATAACGCCATTGGCACCCCGCACACCGAATACTGCTGTAGCTGAAGCATCTTTCAACACAGTCACACTCTCTATTTCATTCGGGTCAATCTGTGAAAAGTCACGTTCTACACCATCTACCTGAATCAACGGCTTCGCATTGTTCCATGTAGCGACACCACGTACATAAATATCTGCCGCATCCGCTCCCGGCTCACCCGAATACTGTACGGATGAAATACCGGTTATTTGCCCGGACAACACATTGGATAAAGACCCTGCCGGAGTTTTCAGCAAATCATCTCCCTTCATAGAAGAAATAGCTCCCGTGATGGACACCTTTTTCTGTACACCATAAGCTACTACCTGAACTTCTCCCAATGACTGTGCATCTTCTTCCAAAACTATATTGAGACTAATACCTTTCTTAATGGTTACCACTTTTTCCTTGTAACCGATAAAACTAACTTTAATTTTCGCACCGGAATTCGCATTGAGAGAGAAACGCCCGTCTATATCGGTAATGGTCCCCAGCGTCGTTCCCACTAACGTTACATTAGCACCAATCACAGGCTCACCATTGGCATCCACCACCGTACCTGTCACTTTGGAATGTTGTTGCACTACCTCTGACATGGGCCTGTCATCACCATATCCTTTCAGAGGGATCAAAAGAAACAAAAACAACGAGAGTGCTATCGGCAATAGCCGACATTTCTTTCCCGCTTGTCCTTCATAGAATTGCTTTTGTCTTTCCATTTAGTATAAATATTAAGATTAAACATTAAGTGAACTATATGGTTATTCTATCATCCATATAGAAAAACCAATGCAAATGTAAGAACCCTCCTATCAGCAGGGCTCCAATAATGCTTATCTTAGGGTGAATTTTAATTACTCTACCAAATTGAATGATAATTCAACCTGTGAATACGAAGATTCTTCCCTCTTACTTGGCAGGAACAGCCAAGAAGCGTTCAATATACTCAGAAGGTAACATTCCGAACTCTTTCTTAAAGCAGGAACTGAAATATTTGGGATCATTGAATCCCACCGCATAAGCCAATTCGGAGATACGGATATTACTACCTTTTTCCTCCATGATCCGACAGGCAGATTTCAGGCGGACATTACGAATAAAGGCCGACGTATTCAGCCCTGTCAAAGATTTAAGTTTCTTATATAAGGTAGACTTACTGGTTTTCATTTCATCAGCGAACTGTGGCTGATCAAATTCAGCATCTTCCAAATGCCCATTCACACAATCAATAGCCCTTTGCAGAAAATCCTCATCCAGACTTGTATAATTCAAATCCTTCAACTCGAATACCAACTGATGTTTGAAGTCGCGTACTACTCCTTCCTTATATTTCAACAGATTACGGATACGTGCATAAAGCACCGGCAGATTGAATGGTTTGCTGATAAAAGCATCCGCCCCCACTTCATAAGCTTCCGCCCGATCCTCCTCCTTATTTTTGGCAGTCAACAGTATCACAGGTATATGACTGATCTCCAGATTACTTTTCACATATTTGCAAAACTCTATCCCGTCCATTTCGGGCATCATCACATCCGACACTATCAAATCTATGTCCTCATTCTCCAACACGGAAATTCCTTCCTTCCCGTTTTCCGCAGTAAATACATTATATTCACGTTTCAACAGTCTTGTCATAAGTTGCAGTAACTCTTCATTGTCTTCTATCACCAACACCGAATGTTTCTTCTTCTCTACCTCCGAATCATCCATTGGCTGCGTATCTTCTTCAGCGTAAGTCATCATTTTCTGTATCGGCACGATAGCTTCATCATCAATCTGGTCTTCTCTGAAATAAGAGCGGTCAATAGGAATACAAACAATAAACTCCGCACCTTGCCCGGTTTCGCTCTCTACAGAGATCGTACCTTCATGCAGTTCTACCAGATTTTTGGTCAGCGACAGTCCGATTCCCGTCCCAATCGTGTTGAACTTGCGATAGTCTCCTTCATAAAAACGTTGAAAAAGAGTTGTCTGCTTCTCTTTTGAAATTCCTTTTCCGTTATCTTTCACTTTCAGGAGTACATGGTCTCTATCTTCCGCATACGACAGAGTGACTTGTATAAAGCCGCCTTCTACTGTATATTTAGCCGCATTAGACAGTAAATTATATAGAATCTTATCCAACTTGTCCGTATCAAAATAACCTGTGATTGACTCCGGGTTACACAATACAGAGAAATGTATTTTCGATTTCTTTATCAAAGGCTGAAAGCTTTCCGCTTCCTTTTTCACGAAAGCGGCTATGTCTCCGGGGGAGACCCGAAGCTTTAAATTCCCTGTTTCTGCCTTACGAAATTCCAAAATTTGTTGCAGCAAACGTATCAACCGATGGATATTGCTCTGCATCACCGCATACAAGTCGGTATGCCGGGGAGCCTGAGTTTTAAGTTCATCCACCGTGGCAGAAATAATGGTAAGCGGTGTCAGTAATTCATGAGTTATATTGGTAAAGAATTGCAATTTGGCATGATTCAATTCCTCCGCCTTCATTTTTTCCATTTCGCGCAACCGAAGCTCATTACGCAACAAAATGCGGTTGCGCGTGATTTGGAACAGCCAGAAAACTGCTCCGGCAACCAACAATACATATAAGATGTACGCCCACCAAGTTGCCCAAAACGGGGGAAGTACCACAACCGTCAATTCTCGGACATAACCGCTCCATATCCCATTTTCATTGGTTGCCTTCAGACGGAATATATAAGTTCCGCTTTCCAAATTATTATAGTAAGCGAAACGTCGGTCGGCATTCGTGTATACCCATTCTTTATCAAATCCTTCCAACTGATAGGCATATCGATTCAGTTCCGGATTCTTATAGGTAAGTGTGGCAAACTCTATACTAAAATTATTGTATTGGTAAGGTAATTCTATTTTTTGAGTGAAAGCCGGAGTGAACTTAGATATTTTTCGCTGTATATCCAATGGCAACAAAGTTATGGAGCGGTTGAATATCTTAATATCAGTAATAGCAAGCGACACCTCTCTCTGTTTCTCTTCCATATTCTCCGGAAAGAAACAGTTATATCCCCTGTATCCTCCAAAAAACAATTCTCCGTCGCGGCTGCATGCAGACTGGGAAATGAAGAAATTCCCCTGCAGCCCGTCAACTTCAGTATATACGCGAACCACTGCATCCCGTCCTATCGGTTGTGCGCCCAACTTCACCAACCCCGCATTGGTACCTAACCACAGATTTCCAGTTTTATCTTCTTCAATACTGCCGACCATATCACCGGGAATATTATATTCCTGATTTTTCCCATCAAAGCGGTCATTTTTACGGTCGTAAAGATAAAGTCCTCCTCCTTCTGTCCCTGCCCACAAACATCCGGCCTTGTCTTCATAAAGACACAACACATTATTTGTCGTCAAGGCTCCGTTATAAAAGCTGTAATTGCTATACTTTAAAGTGGAAGGATGCTGAATATCCCCCTGAATATGAATTATCCCGTAGTTTGAAGTCGCTATCCACACACTATTCTCACTGTCGGTGATGATGTCGCGCACATAAAGCCAGTCAAGCCGTGTATTGTCCGTAAATGTTATATTACTGAACAAAAAACTCTTTCCATTAGCCAACAATACTCCCAAACTGCCACGAGTTCCTACCCAGCAGTTTCCATGTTCATCCTCATAAAGTGCAAAGACACAGGAGTTACCCAAGAATTTACAGTTATCCACCGTCAGATTCCTGACTTTCTCCCCCTTCTGATAAATAAAAATTCCCCCATCGTAAGTGCCAAACCAGATTTCCCCGCTATTCCGCCGTTGCATCACAGAGTAAACGGTCGGAACAGTTATGCCTGCAAATTCCGGCATTTGTGAATGAGACTTCAGTTTACCGGTCACAGATTCAACGCAAGCCAACCCATACGTACCAATCCCCATCCAAATATTACGTTCTGAATCCGCAAACAATGCACGTACGGAAGTAATGGGGATATCATTGTCCGCAAAATCCAGACTATGGAAAGCAAACATCGGTTGATTGGTATCAACCGCCAATACGCCTCCACCGATAGAACCAATCCACATCATTCCTGCCTTATCGCGCAGAATTGTATTGATTTCATCACAAAAGATGTAATGGGAAGAACTGCGGGACCTATAATTAATGAAGCGGCCAGGGATATTTTTACTCATAATACTTAGTCCGCTACGGGTCCCTACCCATAATGTCCCGGTATTCAGGTCTTCATTTATATCATACACAATATCATCGGATAAACTTGTACTGTCACCTGTTTTATGCCGATAGTTCACATAAGATACCGTCCGGAGATTTTTGGGGTTGTTAAGTTTAAAAAGCCCACAGTCCCAACTGCCTACCCAAATATTCTTATTTGTATCTTCATAAATGACATGTGCAGAATTACGTTCATTCATGGTAGGATAAGCATAAAATTTTTCGGTGGAAGGGACATATCTATATAACCCCGACGACCAGGTACCTATCCACAAATCCCCCTCCGAATCTTCCAACAATGATTTAATAGCGGTATAATCCAACACTCCTCCGGTCAGTTCCCGGTTATAAACCACAAACGTGCCATTTTCGGCATCGTACTTACACAATCCGGCATCCGTACCCAGCCAAATGGAATGGTCACGCATCACCAGCAGACAAGATATCACATTGTTCGGAATAACGGGAAACAGTATTTTCTTTATTTCTCCGGTTTTCTTATCCAATATATTCAAACCTTCCTGCGTACCTATCCACAAGTTATGGTCATAGTCGTCCGCCAAACAGAGGATATTATTATTAGTCAGCAGTCCGGGAGTATACAGGTTTGATTTATACAAAGTAGTTTCATAACCGTCATATTGATAGAAGCCATAACGACTTGCCAGCCAAACAAATCCATCTTTATCCTGATATATTTTTTGTATTTCGTCCGACGGCAAATTATTCAAGGCAGGAAACCGCTTGAATTTCAGATTGGCGACAAGGTTATCTCCTGATGCAAGTAGTGCAGTAGAAGGTTGCATGCAGAATAAAAATAAAAGAAGTATAATCTTTCTATTAACAATATTTACGCATCGTTTGTTTTTCATATAGTAGATTTGTAGTTTTATTGCAACAAAAATAAACACTTTTATCTATTTAATGAGAGAATTATCATTCTTTTTTGTCTGTTTTTAGATTATTGTCTATCAAGAGAACCGCACTACGCCATTATTACTTATTTGTTTTTCACGGATTTGAATTAATTCATCGCTACATCTATCTATGCAACTGAAGACACACCTTACCTGCTTCCTTATTCATTACTAACTGCCCTCTCTTTCATTAATAACAAACTTTCTTTTGATTATAGGTAAACTTCCTATTACCAGTATGTAAACTTACTTTTCATTAAATGCAATCTATAAATGAAAGTTGCGTTTATAAAAACAAAACTTGCAATTATATAAATGGAAGTTTCATTTATATAATCAAAGCTTGCATTTATAGTTTTCTTATAATGCAAAGAAAGTTTGGGTTCTATACAAAGGAAGTTTATCCCTTATAGAAAAGAAGTTTTCCTATAATAGTTTGGAAGCTATCTATTAACACTTCTTCTGCCAACGATAGATGAAGGATTTAGCAGAATAGACAATCTGTGAAAATCAGGGTAGAAAGGTGAAAGGAAGGTGAAAGCCAGCCCTTCACCCGCTAATGCCGATGAACAGGGCATTGTGAAAGGTGAAGGGTGTTTTCTTGAATATGATTATTTTAGTATACCAGCGTAAGGCAATGTCTGCAACCACAACTGAATGAATTATATCCACGAAACATTTCTCAAATATGGTTTCATTCAAAGAATAAAGAAAGCAGTCTATATTGTTTATATTCAAGCAATTATTCATAGTACAATTTGTGTAGCATAAAAAGTGCTACATAAATTATGCTATAAATATTGATTCTATCAAACTTTTACCGAACAATCATTGCCACATGATCCCACAACAAACGATAGAGATATCATCTATTTGTTTACCAATACAGCACCTCCCTGTGGAAGAAGTTCCAGCTGCACTTTACCGTTCTCTTTCACTTTCAACGGCATAAGCTGTGGCTCTCCTTTCTTATCATCCTTATACAGGGTAACCGTTTTTCCGGCAAACATCTCTAAATCCAGTTTCAACTTCAACGTTTCTTTTCCTGCATTCACAGCAGCCAGATACCAAGTATCATTGTGACGACGTGCCAAGACTACATATTTCCCCGGATATCCATCAATGAAGCGTGTCTCGTCCCAAGTGGTAGGAACCGCTTTCATATAGTCCATACAAACAGGAGAAACATCTTTCAGGTTGTTGGGAGCAAGCGCAAAGTTTTGTACCGGATTCTGGAATAATACGGTAGTGGCCAGTTGGAATATATCAGTAGTGCGGCGGGTAGTTCCTCCGTCATTGTTGCGATTCAGCCGTTTGTTCAGGAAACAACCACCAAATTCCATGCAACCCACCGCGTTGCGGATAAACGGATGCAGGCAAGCATTGAAGGCTTCTTCATCGCAGAAATGTTGGTTGAATACCATATTCTCGGATGCCAGTACGGCTTCACTACCTACATAATTCGGATACATGCGTTCCCATCCGCGAGGGATTGTACAACCGTGGAAGATCACCATCAGGCCGTGATCGTCAGCATCACTCAAGATATCTTCATACAGGCGCATCGTCTCTTGCTTGTCACCACCAAAGAAATCGACTTTGATGCCTTTTACTCCGAGGCTCTGTAACCATTTCATCTCCCGTTTGCGAATAATGGCGTTGTCCATGTGATTAACCGGTCCTTGCTCAATATCATTCCAATAACCGGAAGAGCTATACCATAAGAAGAGTTCCACGCCTTTACTACATGCGTATTCTACCAAAGACTTCATGCGGTCACGACCGATGTTCGTATCCCACCAGTTATCAATCAACGCATACTCATATCCCATTGCCGCAGCAAAATCAATATATCGCACCTGATCGTCATAGTTGATACTACCATCCTGCCAAAGAATCCAGCTCCATGTGCCACGTCCGAAACGGTAGTCATATTTTGTTTCATAAAGAGGACGCACGACATCCCACGCAACAGTTGTTTCCACAATCGGTTTCAAAGTTTCGCCAACAGTTATGGTACGCCAGGGAGTGGCACCGGGAAGAGCGAACGCCGGAGCTGAAGTCCCGTTACCGTTATTTTCTTCTGCCATCGGGAAAGCAATCGTATACAGATTACCTTCGCTCACATCACTCAAGCGTGAGCCGCAATATCGACTGTCCACTCCTGTCTCGCTAACCAGCACCCAACCATCGTCGCCAATACGGAACAGGCAAGGGAATGTGTAACCATGCCCGTACTGGGAACGGTCACTCATCGGAGCATCTGCCTTGTATTCTTCCTCATAACTGGGTTTTGTACGCTTCCATCCTATCATGGCATCGCTTTGCGGACACAAGAAAGTAGTAGTCTGTTGCGGGAAACGGAAACCGGTTTCTTCGGCAGTCACCGTCACACTTCCTTTTCCGTCCTGACGCGGCAGGGCATAACGAAAAGCTACATCATTGTTGCTGACACGAAAGACAACATCTATTTTCTGTCCTTTCGGATTCTCAAAATGACAGTTCAGCTCGTTTGCCTGATAATGCACTTGTGAGGTTTTAATACGATCCTGACGATAGACGGTATCAATCGGGGTGACCGTATGCCCTGTCAGTTTCATTCCTTTAGCAAAGTCACCGATATTCGTGTTCATACCTAAAGGTGATTTCTCCAGCATGGTTTTCCCATTATAGGTAATGGAATAACTTGGCTTTTCGGCAGGGGAAGTAAAGACAACCAATTGCAGTTTTTCATCCGGTCCTTTCACGACCACGTCTTGTGCCATCAGCGAAGTCAGACAGCAACCAGCCACCATCAGAGCGCTTATTATCTTCTTCATATTATTCATGTTATTATGTTCTTCATTTATTTCCTGTTATTTCTCATTTGCCTTTTTTATCCGGATCACCGTAAAAGAGTAGGCAGGCAATTGGCAATCAAACTTTTCTGCCACTTCCACCGTATCTTCAACAGGTAGCGGAGTATCTGCCGGTTTACCGGTTAGTACGGTTCTCTTTGCAGAAGGCTGTATCACACCGATTCCGGAAAGGTCGACATGGGTATTAACCTCTACTGGAAGTAAATTGACCAACTTCACAATCACATCTCCACTTGCCGAATCGCGGACAATGGAAGAAGCAAAACGTTTCTGCACTTTATCGTCTTTATTATCCAAAGTGATCTTCGATGGCAAATATTCGTTTCCGGCATTCTGTCCGTAGAGTTTCTGCACATAATATCCGGTGGTCGGTTTCACTTCCCGGTTATTGAAGTAAATCAAATCCGGATTCCATTGGGTATGTCCTTCTTTGGCGAGAAGAGGAGCATAGGAAGTCATGTGTACAACGTCTCCATTACGTTCCAAGGCAGCAAGATAAAGAGCTTCCGTCAGTGCAGTTTCGATATTCGCTTTTCGTCCCGGGATATGAGTCGCATATTCGCCCAAGTATACTTTTGTCTTTTTCGAACGGTCGTATTTATCGTAGAAATCCTGATTGTTCAGGAACCATCCCGGAGTCTGATAATAATGTTCGTCCACCATCGGCACACCCAGTTTGTCGGCCAGTTTCCATCCTTCTACGTAGTCTGTGCCTTCATTGAACGGTCCTACTGTACCTACAACGATCATTTCCGGATATTTTTCCTTGATGGCATTAAATATCATTGTAAAACGTTCTTCGAAGATATCGGTGATGAGATCTTCATTTCCGATACCGATGTATTTCAGGTTGAAAGGTTTCGGATGGCCTGCTTCGGCACGTACCTTTCCCCACTTTGTCTTCTTAGCGTCGCCGTTTGCCCATTCTATCAGATCAAGAATATCCTGAATATAAGCCCCCATTTCGCTCATTGGGATACCGCCTTGCTGCCCGCCTCTCAAGTCACCGTGACAGGCAGAGTTCTGGCAAGGAACACCGGCTGCCAATACCGGAAGCGGTTCTGCGCCAATATCTTCGCAGAATTGAAAATATTCAAAATATCCCAGTCCCATGCTTTGATGATACCCCCAAAGGTTGCGTTGAGCCTTTCTTGCTTCTAACGGACCGACTGTGTTTTTCCATTGATAGATATTCTTCAGACCATCACCATGAGCCACACAGCCACCGGGAAAACGGATGAAACGGGGATGAATGTCAGCTAACACTTGAGCCAGATCCTTGCGGAGTCCGTTCTTGCGTCCTTTAAATGTATGCTGCGGAAACAGGGAAATCATATCCAGATTCAATTCTCCAGCAGATTGCGGAATGATTTCGAGGCGAGTATCTGCGGTTGCTTTGGCAGTAATCACTGTTTTATACGTTTTCCATTGGCGGGAAGATACAGTCAGAGAAGTCTCTCCACATATATTTCCTTCTCCATCTACCAAACGAACCTGTAATTTATTTGATTGACCCTGCGGAACTCTCGCGAATATGGAAAAATCATATTTCTCTCCAACATTCAGCGCGATACCATCAAAGCCTGTATTTTCTAACGCGGCTCCCGGTTGTTCTACATTCAATACGGCATAATGCGGATTATTGGCATGAATAGGATCGGTAGTGTTAATGGTGAAAGTGGTTTTATCTCCTTTCAATGTCCAGGAATGAGTACTATTCCAATTCTTATCCCCTTCCCTGTCTGAAGGGTCGTATTCGAAATCACGGTTCTGGATCAGCTCTGCATAGAGTCCTCCGTCTGCCGAATAATTAATATCTTCAAAGAAAGCACCCAACAAGACATCGCTGATGTCTTTGGCACGTTCGGGCTGTACGGTAACCGTTGCTTTTACAGGCTTCAAACCGGCGAAACGTTCTCCATCCTGCACCGGACGCTCTTCATGCAATGAGTTCCGATATTGATTCCAGCCATAATTCTTATTTAATCCATCTACCAAAGTCCACGCTACCCGGTTAATAGTTCCTTTCTGCTCCTCTCCGGCAACTACGGCTTTCACTCTTGTTCCGTCAAAATCGGAAGTAGTACGGGGATATTTCTGGCTGGTCCAGTTTATCAAGTCCTTAGAAGTAGCCTGACCGTATCCATCACGATCATTCAATTTCCAGGTACATATCCATTCGCCAGCGGGCGACTGTTTCAAATAAGGGTCGAGCATTTTCTTCTGTGATCCCCAACGGCTGTAATCACACCGGAGATATCCGTAGTTCCGGCCGACTTCAAACCAGTCTTCCTTATCCATGCTCCAGGCAAAACGAAGCCCGCTACGTCCGTCGTCTCCGGAAGTAGCGAAGGAAAAGAGATAAACCGAATCGGGGGTACTCGTCATTTCTTTGATTGCAGCTAAAGTGACTTGCTGAAACGACAAAAACAAGACAACTAAAAACAAGAATAATTTTCTCATGGTATCTATTGCATTAAGATTATCAATCGCAAAGTTAAGATTTTCATTATTCTAACTGATATATTTCAAGCTATAATTGGTTGTTTTACACTTAAAAATATATAAGAAACAAGTAAACAAGGGTAAAATATACACTTTTTCCAATATCGTATACTATTTTCCTGGATTACACTAGTGAATCCACCTTATCTTAATAACTCAAAAAAAGACGAAAGGGTGAATGTATTTATCTGAAAATGAAAATTACCCGCTTGAAATTCATTGAATTTGTAGATGAGAGGTACCCAAATTTCCTTTCAACGAAATCATCTTCGCGACAAGAAGCTGTGGCGAGGATGATTTCTAATTTAGATGGGTTTTGACCTTCCTCCTTTAGATCAGAAACCTTCCGGTTTACCATACGCCTTGAAAAGGCGTTGCAATTCTTTTTGAGTAATCGGAATAACAGTACCGTGGCGTGGATGGAAATCCATACTGATAGCATGGTCAATCACTTTGAAGTGTTCCAGATCGACACTTTCCGTAAACTGGTATTTGCCTTTCATATACACATCATACATCAAGATGTACTTATCCGAGCCAATCAATGGAAAGATACCCGCACCCTCTACTGCATCCTTCGTCTGCTGCTTATAGTCATCTGATTCCGTCCACTGTCCGGAGATCAGAGAAGGAGAAGTAGCCTTTTTAATGCCATTTCCATTCCCTTCCGTTTTATAGAACAGGTGATAAATTCCATCTTTATAAATAATGTCGCCGTCAATACATGACTTTTCGTTTTTCGGAAGAAACAGTGGTTTCGGTTCTCCTTCTATATCGGTAAAATCCTTGTTAGCATAAGCATAATAAATGATGTCCGGACCATTGCCATGTTGCATGGACCAATAGATCATGTATTTTCCGGCTTCCTTGTCATAAATCGTTTGTGGCGCCCACACACGTTTCAGGTTTTCCTGATCGGGATATTTCTTCTGGATATTCACGATATTGGAAGTCCAGTGTACAAGGTCTTTCGATTTCAGCAATACCATGGCGCGATTAGAACTCCATCCATTGGCAGATACCATGTCCGTAACTACCATATAAAATGTCTTCCCGTCTTCACAACGTAAAATATGAGGATCGCGCACTCCGCCTGTTGAACTAATCACCCGGGAATCAAGTACCGGTTGATTTCCATTCAAAGCTTTATAATTATATCCGTCGAGACTAACAGCCATCCTGACGGCTTCTTCACTCATGCGATTGCCGGTGAAATAAACGAACAGGTAGGCAGATTGTTGGCAATATCCAGTCAACACTCCTACGAAGAGGAGTGCGAAAAGGATTATATTTTTCTTTATATCTATTATCATTTCAATACTTGTACATCAATAGTTTAGTAATTAAAGTCGGCAGATTTCACATACACCCGATATTCTTTAATCATGCCCGGATATTCTTTCTCGGCACGGGGCAGATAGCGGAAGCCGGTCACTGTTTCCACTTTACTCAAGTCAATCACCAATTGATGAGGATAAGGAACATTGTCCACGGTCATCCAGAAAGTAGATTCCTGCAAATCAAATATTTTGTCGGCTGTACGGTTGCCGCTACGCGTTTCTTCGCTATCGGCATAACGAATCTTCCAATGCTCACGAGATACCGGTTTGCCATCAGCTCCCAGGACATCGAACTCTGCCACTGCTGCGATGTTATCATTTGCTTGCGGAGAAAGCGCTTCCAAACAGAAATAACGTCCTTTCACTGGAGCAGCAAATCGTACTTCCTGCCAACCGTTACCCGGAGTGAAAGCTCCTTCGTATGTTACTTTCTCACCCGCCAGTTTCAGTTTTTCTTCATCCTTGCGGTGTGTTTCGGGAGCTTTTTCACGAAGCACATCAAGAATAGGTTTCTTCAAGCCTTTGATAGAGGCTTTGGCAGGACCTTTCAGATCCAATACGAGAATTTCATTCTCTCCTTCTTTCAGCCAGCAGCCCGGCATAAAGAGGGTCTGTTGCGGACCGATTTCCCAAAAACGTCCCATTGCATGACCGTTCACCCAAACCATGCCTTTTCCCCATGTGCTCATATCCAGGAAAGTATCTCCTACTTTATCCAGTTTAAAAGTGCTCTTGTAGTAAGCAGGCATAGCCGGTAGTATTTTTGTATCGTTATATTTCTTGTCTTTAATAAAAGAATAATCTACCGGGAAGTTGTACACAGTCCAGTTTTTCAATTCCTTAGCCTGGTTACCCAAAATAAGTTCTACCTTTTCCGTGATACCTTTGCGATCGTGGATGGATTTAGCAAAGTTGACACGTCCCATTGCTTCCACCAGAATATCCAGTTGCGTACCTTTCTTCAAAGCAGGCAAAGTCGTAGTAAATTCTCCTTTACGACGGTCCAAACGCGCCAGAAGTTTGCCGTCAGCATATATTTGTGCCCAGTCGTGCACTTCCGTAATCTTCAAAACGGTTCCTGCGGGGGTTGCTTCAGGCAGTGTGGTCCGATACAGAATAGTTCCCCATCCCTGATTGAACTGTTCCATCGGTTGAATATCCACTGTTTGTTTGGCTTCCGGCAAATTCGAGAATAGTGGAGCCACTTTATTGAAATGAATTTCGGGAATCTCAATAACAGGCAAAGCAGCGGGGACTTCAGGCAATGATTCACCGGCCGGAATATAGTTTTTCAATAAATCGCGAAGCAAGAAAAACTTTTCGGTGGTCCATCCGGCTTCACTGATCGGAGCGTCATAATCATACGAACTGCACATAGCGGAATAAGCAGGGTTGTTTGCACCTCCCCAATGACCGAAAGTCGTCCCTCCGTGAGTCATATAGAGACTGAAAGAAATATTCCGGTCGAGCATATCCTTGATGCCCTGTACCATGTCTTTCGCAGGACGTGTTTCGTGTTTCCGTCCCCAATGGTCGAACCATCCGCTCCAGAACTCACTACACATCAATGGAGTTTCGGGACGAAGCTCTTTCAGTTTCTTAAACTGCTGGTCGATATTAGCCCCAGTTCCGAAATTTACAGTCCAAATCAAATCGTCAAGTGCGTTATTGGTAAAGTTACTGCTCCAGTCACATTGAAACAGAGGCACATCGGTAAAACCGGATTCACGAACCAAATCACGCACGGCAGAAACGTATGGTTTATCGGTTCCGTAAGAGCCATACTCGTTCTCCACCTGAACCATGATAATGTTTCCTCCTTTATCCACTTGCAACGGAGCCAGTTGCTTACCAACTTCTTTCATAAAAATGCCTACCCGTCCCATATAATAAGGATCAAGCGTGCGCAAAGCTACGTCTTTTTTCTTTAACAGCCACCAGGGAAGTCCTCCCATCTCCCATTCCGCACACACATACGGACCGGGACGGACAATGACGTACATTCCATGTTGCTGCGCAAGTTTACAGAAAGCGGCAATATCATTCTGACCGGAGAAGTCGAACTTTCCTTCTTCCTGTTCGTGGATATTCCAGAAAATATAAATGCAAATCGTATTCATTCCCAATGCTTTGCACATCTCTATGCGATGACTCCAGTAAGCCTGTGGGATACGGGTGTAATGCAACTCCGCCGCCTTCACTACAAATGGTTTTCCATCAAGCAGGAATGTGTTCTTGCCCGCCTCAAATTTGTGGGCAGTGGTTTGCGCCTGTGCACTACTAAAGAGAATAACTGTAAAAAGTACCAGTAAAGCAATGATTTTGTTTTTCATGGTTTATTCAAAAATAGAATTTTAATAGTATACGGCAAAGGTAGGCGATTCACCTAAAAAGGAGGGGATAATTATCATTCAAAAAGGGTTAGAAATAAAGCAAAATAGCGCCAATTGGCGCTATTTTGCTTTATTTCATTTATTCCCGATCGCAGAAATACCTGGCAGAAACATAACCATTAGTCACAAAAGGATTATTCATATCTATTGTTATTGCCCTAAAGATAATAAATAAAACACCAATGGTCAAATAATGATAGTCATAAAACGACCATCATTATTTGACCATTGGCCTATCACTATAAAATCAGTTTTCTTTTGTCAGCAGACTTTCCAATTCTTCCGCGTTCAGACGAAGATAAAATTGCCCGCGATAGGCTACGGAAATACCGCCTGTTTCTTCCGAAACAATAATTGCATGAGCATCCGACTGTTGAGAGATTCCCATTGCTGCGCGATGTCGCAAGCCAAGTTCTTTCGGTATATTCAAATCATGGGATACAGGAAGAATACATCCTGCCGCCTTGATACGTTTTTTGCTGATTACCATTGCGCCATCGTGCAACGGACTATTCTTGAAGAATATATTTTCGATTAAACGTTGGTTGATCGCCGCATCAATCAGCTCGCCCGTACGGACGACTTCGTCTAAAGGAACGTTATGCTCAATGACAATCAATGCGCCGACTTTTTGCTTCCCCATATTCAAACAAGCCATTACCACCGGCATGATATCGTCATGCTTCAACGACTCTTTTTTCGAACCGTTAAAGAGACGGGCCAGTGCGCTGACATGTCGGTGAGACCCCAAAGTCAAGAGGAAACGGCGTATCTCATCCTGAAAAAGAACAATCAACGCGATCACACCCACATTCATCAATGTGTCGAAAATAGAGCCCAACAATTTCATTTCCAGCACTTGCGTCACCACCAGCCAGATCAGGATAAAAACCAGAATTCCGGTAAACACCTTGATAGAACCGGAAGCTTTCATCAATTTGTAGGTATAGTACAAAACAAAAGCTACCAGCAGAATATCGATAAAATCTTTTATGCCAAACTCAAAAAACATGCGCCCTCCTCTTATTTGTCATATCCACTCTCTATTTTTAATTTCTCTGTGATCCGGACGGCTTCCACCGCTTCACGCACATCATGCACCCGCAGGATATGCGCTCCTTTCATTAACGCAACAGTGTCCAATACGGTTGTCCCGTTCAATGAATCTTGCGGGGTTCCTCCCAACAATTTATAAATCATTGATTTCCGTGAAACTCCCACTAAAACAGGAAGTTCGAAGATATGAAACTCTTCCAGATGTGCCAATAGTTCATAATTATGCTCCAATGTTTTTCCGAATCCGAATCCCGGATCGAGAATGATATCTTTCACTCCCAAGTCGCGAAGTTGCTGCACTTTACGGGCGAAATACAGGAAAACATCTTTTATCAGATTATCATAAGACGGTTCTTTCTGCATATTTTGGGGAGTTCCCTGCATGTGCATCATTATATAAGGTACTCCCAAGTCGGCTACTGTCTGAAACATCCGGCGATCCATTTCACCGGCAGCTATGTCATTAATAATAGCCACTCCATATTCTTTCACACATTCTTCCGCCACATCAGCCCGGAAAGTATCAACGGAAATAATGGCTTCGGGATGATTACGATTCAGGATCTCCAAACCGGTGCGCAGTCTTCGCATCTCTTCTTCAGCAGAAATATGTTCGGCATTCGGCCGTGAAGAATAGGCGCCTATATCAATTATCGAAGCACCTTCATCAAGTATCTGCCGGGCCCGGGCAGCAATGTCTTCTTCAGTCTGCATCCGGCTGCCGGAATAAAAAGAATCGGGAGTAACATTTAAAATTCCCATTACCTGCGGAGTAGCAAGATCGAGCAACCGCCCTTTTACATTTATATAAATAGGAGATATAGGTTTCATCATTGACAACATTCCTTTTAGATCGCCTACAAATGTAGATAAAAAAAGCAAGTATTCGTACTAAAAAGAAGAAATAAACGTATATTTGCAAACTATAGAAGAACCCGAAAAATTCATACCATGAGCCGATTAACCCTATTTCGCGTAGGATTTCTTTTCCTCATTTTGTTCTTTACCACTACTGCTAAAGCTCAAAAAGAGGCTGAAACTTTCAATGTTGACTCTACTCTCTATGAATATTATCAACGTTGTCAAGAATACTTGTTAGAGCCTGTTGTACTTAATATGTCCGACACTTTATTCCGAATGGCCGGCGAACGGCAGGACGAACGGATGCAGGCAGTAGCCATAGCCACTCAACTGGATTATTATTATTTCCAGGGAACCAATGAAGATAGCGTAATCCACTATACCAACAAAGTAAAAGAATTCGCCAAGGCCACTCATCAGCCTAAATACTATTACTTCGCATGGGCTAACAGATTAATTACCTATTACCTAAAAACAAGCAAAACAAACATAGCACTTTATGAAGTGCAAAATATGTTAAAAGAAGCTCAAGAAGAGGATGATAAGACCGGCCTCTCCCGTTGCTATAACATCATGTCGCAAATCTACACCATCAAAAGATTCGATTCGATGGCGTTCGAGTGGCGATTGAAAGAAATTGAGCTGACTGAAAAATACAAGCTCGAAAACTACAACATCTCCCAGACTTATGCCCAGATAGCCAACTATTACATCAACCAGAAAAAGCAAAAAGAAGCATTGGCTGCTGTGGAAAAAGCCATTGCGACTGCCAATTCCTCTACGCAACAAATATCTGCCAAGTTGGAATTTGTAAACTATTACAGCAAGTTCGGCGACTTTCAAGCTGCCGAAAAATTATTGAAGGAGTGTCAGGCAGCGTTTGAACAGGACAAAAGACTGGAGTCTATCAAAAAGAGACTGTATAATATAGAATGTTTATACTACCAGCAGACCAAACAATATCAGAAAGCGCTGGAAGCCGCAGAGATGCAGGAAAAAGAAGAACGCCGTTTAAGCGAAAGCATACTTAGCAGCAGCCATTATCGCACACAGGGAGAAATCTACCAAAAGATGGGGAATATGAACCTGGCGGTCAAATATCTGCAAATGTACATCAACACGGATGACTCTTTGAAAATAGCCAATGAGCAAGTGGCCAGCAGCGAATTCGCCACCTTATTAAATGTAGAAAAACTCAATGCCGAAAAGAAAGAACTCATGCTTCAGGCACAACAGAAGGAGTTGCATAATAAAACAACCTTGATTATTTCATTGATTATTTTATTAGGTATCTTATTCATATTCCTTTATAGAGAAAACTTCCTGAAACGCAAACTGAAAGTTTCGGAAGCCGAACTTAAAACAAGGAATGAAGAACTTATGGTATCGAGGGAAGAATTGCGTAAAGCCAAAGATATAGCGGAGGCAAGCAGCCGGATGAAAACAACGTTTATCCAAAGCATGACGCACGAAATCCGCACACCGCTCAACTCTATCGTAGGCTTCTCGCAGGTATTAAGCGACCATTACAGCAATAGTCCGGAAACACAGGAGTTTGTCAATATCATCAAAAGCAACAGTAACGACTTGCTTCGACTGGTGACTGATGTGCTTACGCTGTCCGAACTGGATCAATATGAACAACTGCCCACTGACCCCGAAACAGATCTTCATGCGATCTGTCAACTTGCATCTGAAGTTGCCAAAGATAACACGCAGAAAGATGTAGAAGTTTTATTCGAACCTGAAAGAGAAAGCCTGCTCATACGCAGTAATTCGGAACGTATATCACAAGTATTGAACAACCTGGCACATAATGCCACTAAATTTACGACTCATGGCAGTATTCGCATCGCTTATTCCGTATTGGAAGCTGAAAAGAAAATTGAAATCAGCGTCACCGATACAGGAACAGGCATCCCAAAAGACCAACAGGAAGCAGTATTTGAACGTTTCTACAAAATGAACTCTTTCACGCAGGGCACCGGGCTCGGACTTCCGATATGCCGGAGTATTGCCGAAAAGTTAGGAGGCAGTCTCCGGATCGATACTTCTTACACAGAAGGATGCCGGATGATCCTGACTCTTCCTTTGATATATGCCTAAGCAAAAAACTGCCCGAACTCCCATCAAATCCGAAAGAATAGCCTATCTTTGCAACGTTTTAAATAAAAGATCAGGTTATGAAACTTTCTGCTCTTTACCAGATTTTTCTGGATTGCCAATCAGTAACTACTGATAGCCGGAACTGCCCGGACGGTTCTTTGTTTATCGCCTTGAAAGGTGAGTCGTTCAACGGTAATGCATTTGCCAAATTAGCGCTGGACTCCGGATGCGCGTTTGCCATTATCGATGAAATACAGTATGCCGTAGAAGGCGATCAACGATATATACTTGTAGACGACTGCCTGCAAACCATGCAGCAGCTTGCCAACTATCATCGCCGCCAACTCGGAACGCGAGTGATCGGCATTACGGGCACTAATGGGAAGACAACCACCAAAGAGTTAATTTCCAGCGTTCTCTGCCAAGCCCACAATGTACTTTATACTTTAGGTAATCTCAACAACCACATCGGCGTACCGACTACCCTGCTACGGTTAAAACCGGAGCATGACCTTGCCGTCATTGAGATGGGCGCCAACCATCCGGGAGAAATCAAGTTTCTTTGCGAAATAGCCGAACCGGATTATGGTATTATCACTAACGTAGGCAAAGCTCATCTGGAGGGATTCGGTTCTTTCGAAGGAGTTATCAAGACCAAAGGAGAGCTTTATGATTTCCTCCGCAAGAAAGATGCCACCACCTTTATCCATCACGATAACCCCTATTTGATGAATATCTCACAGGGATTGAACCTGATTTCTTATGGAACAGAAGATGATCTCTATGTCAACGGCCGGATTACCGGCAATTCGCCTTATCTTGCTTTCGAATGGAAAGCCGGTAAAGACGGTGAAGCCCATCAGGTTCGTACACAGTTGATCGGAGAATATAATTTCCCCAATGCCCTGGCTGCAATCACTATCGGACGTTTCTTCGGAGTGGAAGCAAAGAAGATCGATAAAGCTCTGGCAGAGTATACGCCACAGAACAACCGTTCCCAACTTAAAAAGACGGAAGATAACACGCTTATCATTGACGCATATAACGCAAACCCAACCAGCATGATGGCTGCCTTGCAAAACTTCCGGAACATGACAGTTCCCCACAAGATGCTCATATTAGGAGATATGCGCGAACTGGGTGCTGATAGCCCGGCCGAGCATCAGAAAATCGTTGACTACATCAAAGAAAGTGATTTTGAGAAAGTATGGCTCGTGGGAGAACAGTTTGCCGCAAGTGAACATTCTTTTAAAACTTATGCAAATGTGCAGGAAGTTATAAAGGATTTGCAAGAAGATAAACCCAAAGGATATACCATTCTTATTAAAGGTTCCAATGGAATCAAGCTTAGTTCAACGGTAGAATTTCTATAAAGCCAGAATGGTAAACTTCAAATGATAAATGATAAACGGTGAATAATGGATATGATATAGTCAACCATTATTCACCGTTTATTATTTGCCATCGTTCACGGCTTATCGTTCACCTTTGTTGTTCATAGGTTGCCTTTTACTATTTATTTATTTTCATCCTCGGCCGTACGCCATAATAAGCCACTAAACTAGCCAGAATCGCTCCTGTTGTATTGGCCGCAAAATCCAACCAGTCACCACCCCGGTAAGTAGTACAGTATTCCTGCAGCAACTCTACACAACCGCTGAAAAGCACCGGACAAAGGAACGCACCTACCCACGCATGCCACATCGGAGCACGATCCCTGCGATGTGCACGCAAAAACTCCAGCCACAACATCCCCGACATACCGAAATACATACAAACATGAACCAGTTTGTCTAAATTGGGAATTTCATTCAAATCCGTCTTAGGCGGTTTAAAGAACGACAGATAAATCACTGTCAAAATGATAAAAAGCGAGATAGGATATTTCTTAATATAAGATAGCATATCTAAATAATATTACAATTTTCGTGCAAATATAAGTATCATTTTCTATATTTGCACTTTAACTCGCATATTTTATAACGATTTGTAAGATAAAACAAGATTTATGGCAAAAATTGATAGAGCGAACTTCGGCAGCAAATTAGGGGTCATACTCGCTTCTGCCGGCTCTGCAGTTGGGTTGGGTAATATATGGAGGTTTCCATACGAAACAGGAAATCATGGAGGTGCCGCTTTTATACTGATCTATTTAGGTTGTATCTTTCTCTTGGGATTGCCTATTATGATTGCCGAGTTCCTGATAGGACGCCGATCAAGAGCCAACACTGCAAGAGCGTATCAAACATTAGCTCCGGGAACGCATTGGCGTTGGGTAGGACGCATGGGAGTATTAGCAGGTTTCCTGATACTTAGTTATTATGCAGTAGTAGCAGGGTGGACACTTGAATATATTCTTGAGGCTGCCACCAATGGCTTTGCCGGAAAAAACTCCGGAGAGTTCATCTCTTCTTTCCAACAATTTTCCAGTAGCCCGTGGCGACCGGTCGTATGGTTAGTAGCATTTTTATTGATTACTCATTTCATCATCGTGAAAGGAGTAGAAAAGGGGATTGAAAAGTCTTCGAAGATCATGATGCCTACCTTGTTTATCATTATCCTCATACTGGTAGTTTGTTCGGTCACTCTGCCGGGAGCTGGTGCGGGTATTGAATTCCTGCTCAAACCCGACTTTAGCAAAGTGGACGGAAATGTGTTTTTAAGTGCTATGGGACAGGCTTTCTTCTCTTTGAGTCTGGGTATGGGATGCCTTTGCACCTACGCCTCTTATTTCAGTAAAGAAACCAACCTGACTAAAACAGCTTTCAGTGTAGGAATCATCGATACTTTTGTGGCAATACTAGCCGGATTTATCATCTTCCCGGCAGCCTTTTCGGTTGGCATACAACCGGATTCAGGTCCCAGTCTGATCTTTATCACGCTGCCTAATGTATTCCAACAGGCATTTAGCGGAGTCCCCGTACTAGCATACATATTCTCTGTAATGTTCTACGCATTGTTGGCGATGGCTGCTTTAACTTCTACCATTTCTTTGCACGAAGTAGTAACCGCTTATCTTCACGAGGAGTTTAATCTTTCCCGTGGAAAAGCAGCAAGGTTAGTCACCGGCGGTTGTGTCTTTCTCGGAATATTCTGTTCATTATCATTGGGAGTCATGAAAGGATTCACCGTTTTCGGACTGGGAATGTTTGATCTCTTCGACTTTGTAACAGCTAAAATCATGTTACCACTTGGCGGACTGTGTATCTCCCTCTTTACCGGATGGTATCTGGATAAAAAGATTGTATGGTCAGAGATTACCAATGACGGCTCGTTAAAGATACCGGTATACAAGCTTATCATCTTTATATTAAAATATATCGCACCAATCGCCATCTCACTGATATTTATCAATGAACTGGGGCTAATCAAGCTATAATGTGGAAAGACTTCCTTTATTATACTAAAACCGAACGACAAGGCATTATCGTCCTTGTCGTTCTTATTTTAGGAGTATATGCAGCTCCTGAACTCTTTGCCTTTTTCACTCGTGCCGAAGATACCGGCTGCACAAAGAATGAGAAAGCCGATCAAGAATATAATGACTTTGTTGCCTCTCTCCGGGAAACCAAACCTCACCCAAAGTCCGGTCATTCTTTTCCATCAACTCCTCAAAGGGAAATCAAGCTTACGATGTTTGATCCGAACACCGCAGACTCCACTACTTTCCTTTCGCTCGGATTACCATCCTGGATGATAAAGAATATCCTGCACTATCGCCATAAACAAGGCAAATTCCGCCATCCGGAGGATTTTCGGAAGATATACGGACTCACAGAAGAACAATACCAGACTCTTCATCCTTATATCCAAATTACAGAAGATTTCAGTTCGAAAGATAAAGATACAATACGGTTATTAACCGTACAAAGCATACAACGGGACACACTTGTGAAATACCAACCGGGAACTGTCGTCAGCCTCAACTCTGCTGATACCACAGAACTTAAAAAGATTCCGGGAGTCGGGAGCAATATTGCCCGGATGATCGTGAATTACCGCGAACGGCTGGGGGGCTTTTGCCGGATAGAGCAGTTACAGGAGATTCATCTAAAAGCAGAAAGGCTCCGCCCGTGGTTTTCTATTGACACCCATCAGATACACCGTATCAATTTAAACAAAGCCGGTATGGAACGAATGATGCGTCATCCATATATAAACTACTATCAAGCGAAGGTCATCATAGAATATCGGAAAAAGAAAGGAATCTTAAAAAGTCTGAAGCAATTATCCCTTTATGAGGAGTTCACTCCTATTGATCTTGAACGGATCGAGCCCTACATTTGTTATAATAAATAAAAAAAGATGCATTCCTATCACACCAGACAAGAATGCATCACACACAAACAAAACAAACACTCTACTATCATCTTCACAGACTTCCGTAGAGAAGCGACTATAAATATATAGCTAAAAGATAGAACACTTGCAAGGCTCTACCTTTTTGGTATACATTTTTAGAAGTTAGGTTCTCTAATTAATATTTTTTAATCATACCATCCACCATATGGACTGTCCGGTCCGTGATTTTGGCAAGTCCCTCGTCATGCGTCACAATGACAAAAGTCTGCCCCAGACGGTCCCTCAAATCGAAGAACAGTTGATGTAAATCTTCTTTATTATGTGTATCCAGACTACCGGATGGTTCGTCTGCCAGAATAACTGCCGGGTCGTTAATCAAAGCCCGCGCTACCGCTACCCGTTGTTTCTCACCTCCCGACAGTTCATTCGGTTTATGAGAAGCCCGGTCAACCAGTCCCATGAAATCCAGAATCTTCGTGGCACGGTCATTTGCCTCTTTGGAAGAAACGCCTGCAATGAGAGCGGGAATCATCACATTTTCCAATGCCGTAAACTCCGGCAACAGTTGATGAAACTGGAAAACAAAACCGATATTCTTATTACGGAACGCAGATAGTTCTTTCTCTTTCATCCGGCTTACTACTGTTCCGTCAATCTGCACCGTACCCGCGTCCGGTTCATCGAGAGTGCCCATGATTTGCAACAAAGTCGTTTTACCGGCACCGCTCGGACCTACGATACTGACAATTTCTCCTTTATTGATTTCCAGATCAATGCCTTTCAACACTTGTAATGAGCCGAAACTCTTCGTTATACCTTCTAGTTTTATCATAATAGCCTTTATAATCGTTTAATGACATATTCAGCCAGATAGCACCCAAACACGGCCGGCATATAACTGACTGTTCCACACGTCGATTTCTTATTCTGTTCATCATCCGTCAGCAACACGGCTTTCGGGTCGGCTTGTTCCGTACTGAACACTACCGGAAGTTTCCGTTTCATTCCCATCTTCTGCAAGCGTTTCCGTACCGCCTTGCTCAAACCGCAATGATACGTTTCCCAAAGATCGGCAAAACGAACCTGGGTGATGTCACTCTTCGCTCCTGCCCCCATACTGGAAACAATCTTTATACGACGTTTCATCGCCTCATAAATCAGAAAGCATTTCGGACTGATCGTATCAATAGCATCTACTATAAAATCATATTGATTGGCATCCAACAGTTCCGGTATATTCTCATCTTTCAGGTAGACGGGCAGAACGGTCAATTCGATATCCGGATTTATATCTTTATAACGGGCAGCCAATACTTCCGCTTTCGCCTTTCCCAATGTGGAATGCATGGCCGGCAACTGACGATTCATATTGGTAGGCTGCACTGTATCGGCATCTACAATCGTCATCCGTCCGACTCCTGCGCGGCAGATCATCTCGGCGGCGTAAGCTCCCACTCCACCCAATCCCACGACCAATACGTGCGCGTTGCGGATGCGTTCCATCTTTTCCTCTCCTAACAGGAGTGCTGTTCTCTGTTGCCAGTCGTATTTTTCCATCAGTTTTTCTTTAACCATTTATAGAACCATTTACCCACTTTCTCATAATGTTGAGATTCATTATGTCCGCGCGGATCAGAGAATGACACAATTTCCTGCGGTTCTCCAAACTGATCGGGATAGATGATAATCAAACTATTATTAGAGAAATATTTTCCCAGTTGCGCCGGCAGACGTTCAAAAGAGGTATCGTAAGAGATAGACCCGCGACGGGCAGAAACAACCACCAGCAAGTGGTCATAATTCACCTGTCCCGTCAATAACAGGAGATCTTCCCATTCTTCCAGGATGGAAAATTCTGTCGGGGGACCTGCATGTCTTTTCTTCACCAGTTGCTGAAGGCGCATCAATGTACGCTCATTGGCAAAGAAATGCACCCGACAGCCGAGGATACTTCCCATACGGCAGAAATGTTCCACCCACTTTGAGAAACCCGATTCATATTCAGCCTTTGGCGGAACAGCAATATTAATTCGGCGCAGGGTGTTGACCGGCATCAGGAATTTGGCAATCATCACTTCACGATGCGTACCTTTCAATAGGCTTTCAGCCAGATGTCCGAAGAAAGAGTCGACAATATTAGCCTTCCGGTGCAGACCGATCACAACATCTGTAGCTTCATATTCTTTGATCGTATGGATAATCCCCGAAGCAATATTCAAATCATAACGGCTCACCATCGTGACAGGCACATCGGCGGCAGCAGCAATCATGGCAGCCTTCTCCAAATTCCGTTTACCCTGCTGCTCTTTCTTCTCCGAACTGTTATTATCATTAATCACATTCAATGCAACCAATGCATTCTTCTGCTTGGCATCCTTTATCACCAAAGCCAGATTAACCAAATCTTCAATCGTCTCCGGATTAGCGACCGGAATCAGGATCTGCTCCTTATTTATCTGTTTAGCTTCTTCTTCCGCTTGCACATTTTCATCCAGAGCGAAACGGCGGGCCGAACGTTCGGTCACCAAAGAACTGATGACGCAAGTGAAAAGTATCATCACTACCGTACCGTTCAATACATCATCATTCAACAAGCGTTCTCCATTCTCCATAATAATTTCGTGGCCGATCAGTACTGCTGCCAGTGTAGCCGCAGCCTGCGCATTACTCAAGCCGAATATCATGCTCCGTTCATTCGACTGCATCCGATAGATCTTTTGTGTGATCCAGGCAGCCAGCCATTTACTAAAGGTTGCCACCACTGTCATCACAATAGCCACTTTCAATGCTTCACCTCCGGTAAACAGGCTTCTTACATCAATAATCATTCCGACACCAATCAGAAAATAGGGAATAAACAGTGCATTTCCCACAAATTCCAACCGGTTCATCAAAGGAGATACATGAGGAATCAGGCGATTCAATACCAAGCCCGCCAGGAAAGCTCCTAAGATTCCTTCCATTCCTACAAATTCCATCAATCCTCCTCCGAGGAAAACCATCGCCAGCACAAATACAAACTGCATCACGCTGTCATCGTACTTCCGGAAGAACCAGCGTCCGATACGGGGGAAAAAGAACACAATCAGAAATCCGAGGAAAGCCACTTTTGCCACAAGAAATACCCAGAACCAGCCATCGACAGTTCCCTTAAACATGCCTCCTATGACAGCAAGAATAATCAAAGCAAGGGTGACGGTGACAGCAGTACCACCAATGGTGATATTGACACTGCGCAAACGAGACAGTCCGTAACGACTAATAATAGGATAAGCAATTAAGGTGTGAGAAGCATACATACTTGCCAACAATACCGCCGTAAGAAAACCATATCCCAGCATACTCATACTACTCCATATTCCCAACACCATAGGAATCAGAAAGGTAAGCCAGCCGAACACGAAACTTTTCGTCCGGTTCTTCTTAAAGTCCTCCATATCCATCTCAAGACCGGCAAGGAACATGATATAATAGAGCCCTACTTTGCCGAACAGTTCGAAACTACTGTCTCGGTCGAGTACATGAAAGCCGTGTTCGCCAATCAAGACACCCGCCAGAATCATGCCTATAATATGAGGTATATGAAGACGTCCGAGGATCATCGGAGCAAAGAGAATGATAATCAATACCAAAAAGAATACCCAAGTCGGGTCGGTAATCGGTAAGGTTAAATTAAAATCAAACAGGTTCATAGGCTGTGGCTTTAGGAATTCAATGCAAAGGAACAAAAAAGTTTGCAGAATCACAATGAATGTCCAGACGTATTATTCAGTAGTCAATTACTCACCTTACTACTTCTTTTCCCCCGCTTACCTATCAAGATCTATTTCATTAGGCACTTTTATTTCGTTCTACTATAGTGTCTCTTGCGTATGACTATAGTTATACGCAAGGGAGACTATAGTTATCCTTGCGTTACACTATAGTTAAACGAAGTAATATTAGGCAATAAAGATAATCTTATCAAGCTACGAAACCAATCCGATTCGCATCGCGACGGAGAATGCATCCCTTTTGGTGCATTTATCCGATCCAACAACCACACTTGATTATACGTAAGGTTAAAGAAATCCGCCGAAAAACTGAAATATTTCTCTCAAAAGCGATGTTTATATGCTAAATTGTTATAATTTTGCAGCCAAATCTTTTCTATTCGACAGGAAAGAAATTCAATATTCACAATTTAACAAAAGAAAAAGATGAAAGTAGCTATTGTTGGCGTAAGCGGAGCCGTAGGACAAGAGTTCCTGCGCGTGCTCGATGAGAGAAACTTCCCGATGGACGAGTTAGTTTTGTTCGGTTCTAAACGTAGTGCCGGAACAACTTACACTTTCCGCGGTAAACAGATCGAGGTGAAACTCTTACAACACAACGATGACTTTAAAGGGGTAGACATTGCTTTCACTTCTGCCGGTGCAGGAACATCCAAGGAATTCGAAAAAATAATCACCAAGTATGGTGCTGTGATGATCGACAACTCCAGCGCATTCCGTATGGATGCCGATGTACCTTTGGTTGTGCCTGAAGTAAATGCCGAAGATGCATTGGAACGTCCGCGTGGCGTTATTGCCAACCCGAATTGTACGACTATCCAGATGGTAGTTGCGCTGAAAGCCATCGAAAAGCTTTCTCATATAAAAACCGTGCACGTGTCTACCTATCAAGCAGCAAGTGGTGCGGGTGCTGCTGCTATGGACGAATTGTACGAACAATATCGCCAGGTATTGGCAAACGAGCCTGTGACTGTAGAGAAGTTTGCCTATCAGTTGGCTTTCAACCTGATTCCGCAGATTGACGTATTCACAGAAAACGGTTATACGAAAGAGGAAATGAAAATGTACAATGAAACACGTAAGATCATGCATTCTGACGTAAAGGTTAGTGCAACTTGTGTACGTGTTCCTGCATTACGCGCTCACTCTGAAAGTATCTGGATAGAAACAGAACGTCCGATTTCCGTAGAAGAAGCTCGTGAAGCATTCGCTAACGGTGAAGGGCTGGTTCTTCAGGACAATCCGGCAGAAAAAGAATACCCGATGCCGCTGTTCCTGGCAGGTAAAGATCCGGTATACGTAGGCCGTATCCGCAAAGACCTGACAAACGAAAACGGATTGACTTTCTGGATTGTAGGTGACCAGATCAAGAAAGGCGCTGCCCTGAATGCTGTTCAGATTGCCGAATATCTGATTAAAGTAAAAAATATCTAATACAATAGACTGGATATAATATCCGGTCAATGACAGATAAGCCCAATAAATCAACCGGCTTGCAATGTGATAGTGATCGCAATGCAAGCCGTTTTTTTATTTTCTAAATTACCTATTAAAGAAAAGGTACCCATTATTAGGTAAAAGATCCCCAGTTGCAGGTATTAAGATTTGTGAAAATAACTATTTATAGTGATTGATATAAACTTGGTTTTTATCGAATTTTGCACAAAACTTATCTATGAAATATTGTCTTTTTAACATAGCATTCTGGGGGCTGCTATTTTTCAATTTATTTGAGGCCGCAGCTAATTCAAACATCTATACAATCTCGGGACGTGTGACCGAGCCCAAAACGAATTCCCCCTTGCCCGGTGCTTCCATTCTCATTAAAGGCACCTATTTATGGGCTGTATCCAATCAGAAAGGCGAATTCACGATACAAGGAGTGCAGGAGGGAAAATATAATCTGGAAGTTTCTTTTCTGGGTTATGTACCGGCAACAATTCCGGTAAATGTGCACAGTAATATCAAAAACCTACATATAGAACTCAAAGAAAACACGCTTGCACTGGATGATGTAGTCGTTACTGCACAAGCGCCCAAGAATGAGTTAAACACTACGCTCACTATCGGTAATAATGCGCTGGAACATTTGCAGGTATCCAACGTGAGCGATATCTCCGCTCTTCTTCCGGGAGGAAAGACAAAAGTGCCGGATCTTACCACTAATAATATCTTCTCATTACGCGACGGAGGGTCGACAGTCGGTAATGCAGCCTTTGGGACAGCCGTTGAAGTGGATGGGGTACGTATTGGCAATAATGGCTCATTTGGAAATATGAACGGAGCAGATACCCGTAATATCACCGTGGCGGATATTGAATCGGTTGAAGTCATCACCGGAGTACCTTCGGCTGAATACGGGGATTTGAATAGCGGAATGGTCAAGATTCACACCCGGAAAGGGAAAACACCCTGGAACATATTATTGTCCATCAATCCCCGCACCGAACAGGTTTCCTTCTCCAAAGGATTGGATTTAGGAAACGACAAAGGCGTTATCAACATAAACGGAGAATGGACAAAGGCTACCCAAAAGTTGGTATCTCCCTATTCGTCTTATACAAGAAGGGGATTCTCTGCCGGATATAGCAACACTTTCAGCAAAGTGTTCAGATTCGATATCGGTGTTACAGGTAATATCGGAGGAATGAATACCAAAGATGACCCGGATGCCTATTCGGGAGAATACAACAAAGTGAGGGATAACGTATTCCGGGCAAACACTTCACTGGCCTGGCTGCTCAATAAATCGTGGGTCACCAACCTCAAGTTCGACGCATCGGTATACTACAATGACAATAACTCCCATGCACATACTTTCTATTCGTATGCATCGGAACAGCCGGCTGTTCATGCCACGCAAGAAGGATATTTTATGGCAAGCAAACTGCCATATACCTACTTCGCAGATCAGATCATCGACTCCAAAGAACTGGATTATGCCGCATCGTTAAAGTATGAATGGAACAGACGGTTCAAGACTGTAAACAGCAACCTGAAAGCGGGTGTTCAGTGGAAAGCAACAGGGAATGTGGGTGAAGGAGAATATTACAAAGACCCTTCACTGGCTCCGAACGGTTATCGCCCCCGCCCTTACACCGCTTATCCATATATGCATAACGTTTCGCTTTATGCCGAAGAAAGTCTGTCGTTACCAGTGGGAAACACCCTGCTTAGACTGATGGCGGGAGTGCGTTGGGAACATTTGTTTATCAAGGGAACGAACTATAAAAACCTGAATACTCTTTCACCACGTTTCAATGCCAGATGGCAGTTGAACGAACATATCGCTATCCGTGGCGGTTGGGGAATCACTGAAAAGCTTCCCTCTTTCTATACCTTGTACCCCAAACAGGAATACCGGGACATACAGACATTCGGTTTTTCCTATAATAACAATGAATCATCTTATATCTATTACAGCCAGCCCTACACATTACTGCACAATGAGAATCTACGCTGGCAACGGAATCAGAATTCGGAATTGGGCATTGACGTCCATATAGCCCGGACCAGGATTTCGCTAGTCGGTTATTTCAACCGTACCAAGTTACCGTATAAATACACGAGTTCCTATAACCCGTTCTCTTACGATGTTCTCCAATTACCGGAGGGATTCACTATGCCGACTAATCCGCAAATCAATGTGGATAATCAGACGGGAATGGTGTACATACGTGACAATGCATCGAGCTACTGGACTCCTATGGATGTAAAGGTGACCGACCAGACTTTTGTCAAGTCAACCTCTCCCGATAATGGAATGGACGTCATTCGCCGTGGAGCGGAAATGATTGTTGATTTCCCGGAAATAACTCCTATCCGTACGCAATTCCGGTTAGATGCCTCCTATGCTTATACTAAATATATCGACAATTCTTTGTCCTATTATTATCAGAACGGATGGTCGCACACCAGTCTTGCCAACCGCTCCTACCAATATGTAGGTATCTATGCCAATGGCGACAACTTATCGACGACTGCCAACGGTAAACGTACCCACTCATTGGATGCCAATATCACAGCCATCACCCGTATTCCGAAAGCCAGACTGATTATTTCATGCAGACTGGAGGCTTCGCTTGTGAAGCGTTCGCAGAATATCTCCGAATATAAGGGAAAAGAATACGCGTTCAACGTAAGTGAAAGCAGCAATGCCCAAACGGGTGGAAGCATTTATAACGGTGACTCTTATACGGCTATCTGGCCGGTGGCATATCTCGACCTGAACAATGAGATGCATCCTTTCACGTCAGCCGAAGCCGAGAATCCGGAATTCTCTTATCTGATACGCAAATCGGGCAATGCCTACACATTTGCAGCGGATGGATATGATCCTTATTTCTCCGCCAATATCAACATAACCAAAGAGATTGGCGACCATGTGTCTCTTTCTCTCAACGCTATCAATTTCACCAATTCACGGCCGTATGTAAAATCTCATGCAACCGGTGTGAGCGCGCTCTTTACCCCGGATTTCTATTATGGACTTACTTGCCGTATTAAATTTTAAAGATATGAAGCAGTCTATCTACATATTATTACTAACAGTGACCGGGATCTTTGCAGGATGCACGGATCTTGATAAAGAGAATCCGTACGACGATCAGTTGCACAGCCTGCAAGTGACTGCCGTATACCCGGATGGATACTCGGAATATCTCCGGGAAGGAGTGACCGTAAAGATTGAAGATGTCGATCGTGGAAATTCTTACAAGGCTAAAACCGACAAGAACGGAGTGGCGCAATTCTCTCTGACTAAAGGTATATATCGCGTGCAGGTCAGCGACAAGGACGGACAGGATATTTTCAACGGACTGGCCGATAATGTGAAACTGACCAGCGGAAACATGGCGTTCAACCTCCCGCTCATCCATTCCAGAGCCGGGGCTATTATTATTAAGGAGATTTATTGCGGAGGATGTACAAAGTTGCCGCTGGAGGGAAACTACCAGTCCGACAAATATATAATCCTGCATAATAACGATTCGGAAGTGCAATATCTCGATAGTTTATGTTTCGGAGCGCTTGATCCTTACAATTCCCAAGCTACCAATGTCTGGGTAACGCAGGATGAAATAACCGGAGCAACCATCTTCCGGGATTTTGCTCCCATCGTTCAGTGCATCTGGCAGTTTGGCGGTACCGGCAAGACTTTCCCGCTTCAACCGGGAGAAGATGCAGTGATTGCCATCAATGGGGCAGTTGACCATGCAGCGCAATACCCGCAATCTGTCAATCTGAACAAACCGGGATACTTTGTCTGCTACAATAACGTTTATTTTCCGAATACACAGTATCATCCGGCTCCGGGGGATCAAATCACACCGGATCATTATCTGAACGTGGTATTGAAAACCGGACAGGCGAATGCTTACTCGTTCTCTATCTTTTCTCCTGCTACGGTTATCTTTAAAGCTAAGGATACCACGATACAGGACTTTGTTCTAAAAGAGGGAAGTGTGATACAAAAACCGGGAAGTACCACCGACCGGGTGATAGCAGTTCCGCTCGACTGGGTGATTGATGGAGCGGAAGTGTACTACGGTGGTTCCTCCAACAACAAGAAACGTATATCTCCTTCCATCGACGCAGGATATGTCACTCAAAGTGCGACATACAACGGACGCAGCTTATATCGACATGTGGACGAAGAAGCTACGCAGGAAGCAGGTTATGAAGTATTGATGGACACCAACAACTCTTCTACCGATTTTTATGAAAGAGAAAAACAATCTTTGCATGAGTGAGATGAAAAAAATATATATAACAGGTCTTTGGTTACTATGTATAGTGTACGGTGTTTCGGCACAGACTTACGACATTATAGAACGGCGTAATTCCTGGAATACCGGAAAAAATGTTACAGGTATCAGGATGGATAGCATCTCTTCTTCCTATGCCGAACTGTATGGTAAGAATAACCATGGTGATTTCCACCACTCTTACGAAGCGGAGAAATCATGGAATGCCGGAGCAATAGCCAAGTCTATCACTCATCTGAAAGGGTATTCGCTGACTGGTTCTTTTTCATTCGATCATACTTCCGGTAAGGACATGAGTGGTTCCATGTTTATCCAGCCGGGATTTTATCCGGTAGACATTCTAGAGTTCACTCCCGGACGCAAAGACCTGCAACGATACGCTTTTATGGGCGGTATTGCATCAGATATTGCACCTAACTGGCGATTGGGAGGAAAGATTGACTTTGCCGCCTCCAACTATTCCAAACGGAAAGACTTGCGACATACCAATTACCGGCTGGATTTGAAAGTAGCCCCCAGTGTGATGTATCACTCGGGCGATCTAGCCATCGGTTTTTCTTATATGTTCAGCAAAAACAGCGAATCGGTCAAGGCGGAAGTAATCGGGACTACCGAAAACTCCTACAACGCCTTCTTGGACAAAGGACTGATGTATGGAGCTTATGAAGCATGGGACGGCAGCGGGATTCATCTAAGCGAATCGGGAATCAACGGCTTTCCGATCAAAGAACTGTCTAACGGGGGAGCACTGCAACTTCAATGGAAGAGATTTTATGGAGATATCGAATATACCTATTCTTCGGGGTCTGCCGGTGAAAGAGATGCTATCTGGTTCAAATTCCCCACTCACCGGATTGCCTCTCATTTGAGTTATCATTTCAAACAGGGAAAGAAAGAGCATTTTCTACGATTGAACCTGCAATGGTCACATTTGGTCAACAACGAGAATGTGATTAATAAGGAGACTGTTAACGGAATAACGACGACTTATATCAACGGCTCCAACCGCATTTTCGAAAGAGATGCTTTCTCGGTCCATCCCGAATATGAATTTATAAGTCCTCGTACAGAAGTTCGTTTGGGAACACATATTTCAGCTTTCAAACGACTGACTACCCAGATGTATCCGTATGTAGCGTCGGAAAAGATGCTTTGTACGCAGACGTATGTATCCAGCGTGTTTCATATAGGGAAATTTGACTTAAAGGCAGCCGCTTCCTTTGCCATAGGAAACTCTACTGAGAAAAGCAGAGTCATTACAACAGATACGGAGCCGGGTGATCCTCCTTATCGCCTGACAGATTATTATAATCTGCAGAATGAATATGCTACTGCTCCACAAGCAACGCTTCGTCTCGGTTTACGCTATCATTTCAACCATGGGATCTATGCTGAAGTACAGGGAAGTTATACACGCGGTTTCAACCTTCACTATATAGATGGTTCGAGCCGTTGGAATGAGACTATCAAGTTAGGATATACTTTTTGAGAACCGGGATATGCTTTTTGAAAACAATGAATATATATATAAACTAAATTATTAAGCAATGAAAAAGAGTTTAACATTTATCTTCGCAGCAGCACTTTTGGTATCTTGCCAACAGGAAGAGAACGAAACGACGACTCCTTCAGACAGTCGTATTACTATCTCGCCTGTTATCACACGCGCTACCGAAGTTAACTTTGAAACCGGAGATAAAATTGGCGTTACAATCATCCAAAACGGTGACTTCGTATATGCGGAAAATAAACTAATGACATTCAATGACGGAGTATTTGCAGGTGACCTGCTTTGGTACCCGGAAGGAAATGACAAATCGCAGATAGTAGCATACTATCCTTATAGAGAAGGTAATACTCCTACTTCTTTTTCTGTAGAAGCCGATCAGACCACCGGATATGGGGCATCAGACCTTATGGCAGCAAGCAATAAAGATGTACTTCCTACTGTAAATACTATAACAATGAACTTTAAGCATCTGCTTACCAAACTGGTCATTAATGTAACAAAGGAAGTAGAAGCCAACATAACATCCATTGCATTGAAAGGCTCTATCCCGACTGCAACTCTTGATCTGGCTGCCCTTACAGTTACTGCTGACGCGAATGTCGCAGCTACAAACATTACGGCACAGGTTGTTGAAACGAACAAAACTTACCGCGCCCTCATCGTTCCCCAAACGGTAGCTTTGACGCTCGAAGTAGCAACTTCTGATGGCAAGACCTTGTCGCAGAAACTCACATCTACTACTTTAGCGCAAGGAGGACAATACAGCGTAAACATCCGTGTATTGCCTGACGATATAGAGGTTAAACTTATCGGTGACATCGAAAACTGGACAGATGAAGGTGAAATCGGAGCAGACAATGAGATTCCTTTCGAAGAACATCTCAATGAGAACTATTTCTTATACGATAATGTAAAATATAACACGGTAACTTTGGCGAACGGTACTACGTGGATGGCTGAACCGCTTATTTATCTTCCGAAAGGATATACTCCTTCTACCGATCCTACTGCTGATAGTCATGTTTGGTACCCGTATGAAATCAAAGCTGACGGTGCAACCGTAGCCACAACAGAGGAAAGTGCTATCAAAGAATTAGGTTATCTATATGATTTCCAAGTTGCACTGGGCGGTAAGGAAATTACTGAAAGCAATCTGAACTCTTTTGAAGGAGCGCAAGGTATTTGTCCGAAAGGTTGGCACATACCAACACGTCTGGAATACTTTAATCTGGTAGGAAAAACAACGAATGATGTCGACGGCAAGGTACCGGCTGATGGTGATAAAGCTCTTTTCTATGATGCAGTTTATGACGGCGCCAAAATATCATCACTGAATAATGCAGGATTCAATTACCAATTCTCCGGCGTTCGTATGGCAACAAGCCTTACAGGTGCCGGCAGCTATCAAAAAACGGCAATAGCAGAAGATGCCAATATTCAAACTGCATGGCACGGAAAACCGGCAATGAATTATCTTATGACTTCGACTGCCTTCAAGCCCGTATACAATAGCACCAGCGGACTACTTACCAATATACAGTTCTTTGGATTAATGAGTACAATCAATGCAAAGTATTCGGAAGGCAGATTATCATTATCTTATGTCAGCATTAAAGCCGGTATGCAACTCCGTTGCGTAAGGGATCAAGCTGCCAACTAAAGGAGTAGTATTTGTTTCAAGCATGGTTGAAACTCCCCGCCCGTAAGGCGAACTATTAAAAGCTATAAACAAACGAAAAACAGATTACAAACTATATAAAAACGAAGCAATAACAATGAAAACAAAAAAGCTAACAATCGCAATTGCCCTTATGGCAATGACTTTTATCGGAACTTCATGTGGTAACAAACAACAGAAAAGCGCATCAGAAGCGACTACAGAACAGTCTGCATCTTCCGCTTTGGAAATTGATTCTCTCCTTGCCAATGCCGAAAACCTTGCAGGACAAGAAGTAACCATTGAAGGCGTTTGCACACATACCTGCAAACATGGTGCAAAGAAAATCTTCCTGATGGGCAGTGACGATACCCAAGTGATCCGTGTAGAAGCCGGAACATTGGGAGCCTTCGATCCTAAATGTGTGAACTCTATTGTCCGTGTTACCGGAACATTGAAAGAACAACGCATCGACGAAGCCTACCTCCAAAACTGGGAAGCACAACTCAAAGCACAAGCTGCCGAAAAACACGGAACCGGTGAAGCCGGATGCGATTCTGAAAAGAAAGCACGCGGCGAAACAGCCAACAGTCCCGAAGCCCGCATCGCAGACTTCCGCGCAAAAATAGCCGACCGCAAAGCAGAAACAGGAAAAGAGTATTTATCTTTCTATTTTATGGAAGCCAACTCGTATGAAGTGGAGTAGTACTGTTCGTAAATGGAGCCGGCTCATACACCGTGACCTGTCATTTTTCTTTTCCGGAATGGTATTGATATATGCCATTTCCGGAATTGTAATGAATCACCGTGACACGATTAATCCGAACTTCTCCATCACACGGAAAGAATATAAAATAGCGGAAAAGCTACCGGACAAAGCAGGAATGAGTAAAGAGAAAGTACTTACTCTACTGGAACCTTTGGGAGAAACCGGCAACTATACCAAATACTACTTCCCGAAAACGGACGTAATGAAAGTCTTCCTGAAAGGCGGTTCCAGCCTTCTGGTAAACGTGAAGACAGGAGAAGCGGTATATGAATCCGTCACCCGTCGCCCGCTTATCGGAGCGATGTCCCGTTTACATTACAATCCGGGACAATGGTGGACTTACTTCGCGGATATTTTCGCTATCGCCCTTATTATCATTACTCTTTCCGGCATTATCATGCTGAAAGGGAACAAGGGCATTATCGGCAGAGGAGGAATAGAACTAATAGTCGGAATCTTGATTCCCATTCTTTTCCTTTTCTTCTTTTGAATCGAAATAACAGATAAAATCAAATGGAACAAATTATCGAATGTAACAACCTGACGCACTACTACGGTAAACGGTTGATTTACGAAAACCTTAGTTTCACAGTGCCCAAAGGACGTATCCTGGGACTATTGGGAAAGAACGGTACGGGCAAAACCACCACTATCAATATCTTGAGCGGTTACCTGAAACCCCGTTCGGGAGAATGTCGCATCTTCGGACAGGAGATACAGACCATGGCACCGGCTCTGCGCCGCCATATCGGACTGCTCATCGAAGGTCATGTGCAATACCAATTCATGACCATCACCGAAATAGAAAAATTCTACGCAGCCTTCTACCCCGGCCAGTGGAAAAAAGAAGCGTACTACGAACTGATGAATAAATTGAAAGTAGCTACCGGACAGCGCATCTCACGTATGTCCTGCGGACAGCGCTCTCAAGTAGCTCTCGGACTGATTCTCGCACAAAACCCGGAACTTCTGGTACTGGACGACTTCTCGCTCGGACTCGATCCCGGCTACCGCCGCCTGTTTGTGGACTATCTCCGCGACTATGCCCGTTCGGAAGGTAAAACCGTCTTTCTGACCTCGCATATCATTCAGGATATGGAGCGTCTCGTTGACGACTGCATTATTATGGACTACGGAAAGATACTGATTCAGAAACCAATCGCCGAATTACTGGAAAAAGGACGCCGCTACACCTTCACCATTCCCGAAGGTTACGAGCTTCCTGCATCGGATGATTTCTACCATCCTTCCATCATGCGGAACCAGTTGGAGACTTTCTCCTTCCTGCAACCGGCAGAAACAGAAGCCAAACTGAAATCAATGTCAGTGCCCTATACAGACTTGCACTGTGAGCAAGTCAATTTGGAAGATGCCTTTATCGGCCTCACCGGGAAATACTGATTAAATTAAGAATAAGAGTTGGCAACTCGTAACCCATAAATCATCATTCATAAATCATAAATCCTCAAGAATGTACGCTATATTTTATAAAGAATGGATAAAGACACGGTGGTATTTTCTGCTTGCCGTGCTCGCCACACTTGGTTTTACAGGCTACTGTATGCTCCGTATCAACCGGGTGGTAGAAATGAAAGGGGCTGCCCATGTATGGGAAGTCATGCTGCAACGGGATGTCATCTTCATTGATATGTTGCAATATATTCCTCTGATTGCCGGAATCCTGATGGCAATCGTGCAATTTGTCCCCGAGATGCAACGCAAATGTTTGAAACTGACCCTCCATCTGCCTTATCCGGAACTGAAAATGACGGGCAATATGTTACTCTCCGGACTCATACTGCTTCTTGTCTGCTTCGCTTCCAATTTCCTGTTGATGGAGATCTATCTGAACGGAATCCTTGCCCATGAGCTCAAAAACCACATACTGCTTACCGCTTTAACGTGGTATCTCGCCGGCATCTCCGGCTATCTGCTCGTCGCATGGATTTGCCTCGAACCGGCATGGAAACGCCGTATCCTGAATCTCATTATCGCAGTATTGTTACTCCGAATCTTCTTCCTGTCGCCTACGTCGGAAGCATACAACAAGTTTCTCCCTTATTTAGTGGTCTATACTTTGTTGACAGCCTCTTTCTCGTGGCTCTCTATCGTACGGTTCAAGGCCGGAAAACAGGATTAACCAATAAAAAAATTAAAGATTAAAAATTAAAAGATTGAGAAATGAGACGTTTCAGTACCATACTATTATATGTAACCATCGCTTTTCTGCTTCTTTGGCAGTTGCCCTGGTGCTACAATTTCTTTGTCGTAAAGCCAGAAAAGACTCCCTTTACCCTGTATAGTTTCGTAATTGGCGATTTCGCCCAGATGGGACAAGAAGAAGGGAAAGGAACCGTGCGCCGCGACCTTGCAGGAAACATTTATTCGGAAGCTGCTTTCGACAGCATCCTGCCTATGTTTTATTTCCGTCAGTTGATGTCTGATGAGCGTTTTCCGGATACCATTCAAGGAATCGCAATGACTCCTAAAATGGTGCAGACAGAAAACTTCAACTTCCGCAGTGTGCCTTCGGATATAAACGCACCTTCTATTGGGCTTTACCCACTGATGGAATCTATGTCAGGACGTGTGGACCTGAAAATGCCGGATGACGTATTCCGTATCACCTCCAAAGGGATCGAATTTATCGACATGGCTACCAACAGCGTGAAGGAAGACAAAAGCCTTCAGTTTACCGAAGCTATGACTAAGAAGGATTTTCGTTTTCCGGCAACGGAAATCGTAGGAAATCCGACGGTGAAAAAGGAGTATGACGAAGGTTATCTTCTGTTGGATGCCGACCGTCGTCTGTTTCATCTGAAACAGGTGAAAGGACGCCCGTATGTCCGTGCCATCACCTTGCCTGAAGGCCTGACATTAGAACATCTGTATCTGACCGAGTTCAGAAACAAAAAGACGCTTGCTTTTATGACCGATGTCAACAAGGCTTTCTATGTGTTGCAGAACCGGACGTATGAAATCGTTAAAACAGGAATCCCGGCATTTGATCCGGAAACGGATGCGCTCACCATCATCGGTAATATGTTCGACTGGACAGTCCGCGTGACAACTCCGGCTTCAGATAACTATTACGCATTGGATGCCAACGATTATTCGCTGATAAAGAAGCTGGAGAACGAATCGAACGTTCATTCCATGCCAGGTATTACGTTCACATCTTACACAGATAAATATGTAATGCCACGCTTCGAATAATGTTTCAATAATTGAATGTAACATGGGTGAGGGGTTATCAAAAGTCACATTTAATTTATTGACTTTTGATAACCCCTCACTGTTTCCTTTCCACGCATTTAGAGAAAACAAAAGGATTTACAATTATTTCTTCAATAAGTATGTTTTTTCCAGCAAAAAGGTTTACCTTTGCCGACTCATTCAACTATTTAAACCGCAATTGCTTCTGCATTATACTCAAACAAATACGGTAAAACGAAATAACTCAAACTAAAAACCGTATGAAAGTTTACCAAGCATTTGCTTTCCTAAGTATCTTCATCATATTGTTCTATAATTGTTCGCTCCCTGCTGATGACGAAAAAAAGGGAGAATTAGGAGGAGGAGACACTATCACACCCGAACTTCCCTGGGAAGGAGAGATGGACAAATTCACCATCAACTCTAAAGAAGGAATCCATCTGAATGATCCACAGGAAGACGCCGGAACAGCTTATGTCACCATTCCTTCTACCTCTATAAAAAATACCCGTTGGGAATTTGGAGTTCACCTCACCTTCAACCCCTCCGCCAACAATTATGCACGATTTTATCTGACTTCTTCCTCAAACATTCTTTCCGGTAATTTAAACGGCTATTATATTCAGATTGGAGGAGCAAAAGACAATGTAGCTCTTTATCGTCAAAACGGAGAGCAGTCTAAACTACTGGCTTCGGGAAGAGAACTGATGAAAGGCGACTCATCACCGAAACTATATATAAAAGTAGAACGTGACAATAACGGTTACTGGACTTTTTGGACACGGCTTGAATCCGAGAATGAATACGTAAAAGAAAAACAGATAAAAGATACCGATATACAGACTTCCCGCTACTGCGGTATATACTGCATTTACACCAAAACCCGTTGTAAAGGATTCACGTTCCATCACATACAGTTGTCTAATGACGTAGAAACGAACACATCACCCGACGAAACACCCGATACCCCCGATACGGTTCTACCGGACAATCCCGACACTCCCGAATTACCGGAAGATGTGAGAGGTATGCTTCTTTTCAACGAAATAATGTATGATAATGCTACTGACGGTGCAGAATATGTAGAAATTTATAATCCGGGTGAAAAGACTATTACTCTGCCAACTCTCTATCTATACAAAATGTATGAAAGTGGCACAGTATACAGTACTACCACTCTTTGTAACGAGAGTTCCTCCACTCCCATCACCATTCCATCCAAAGGTTATCTTTGCTTCAGCAAATACACCAGCAAGGTCATTCGGAAACATAAAGTAAATGGAGAGAACCTGATAGAAATACCCAAATTCCCGACTCTTAATAACGACGGAGGCTATCTGGCACTCTCCTGTAGCGAGAAGCCGGAGAAAGGACAAACTTTTGATACTTGCCGTTTTAGAGATGAGATGCACGATTCTGACAACAAAAAGACAACCGGCATTTCGCTTGAAAAGAAATCTCCGGAGTTGTCCTCGCTCAACAAAAACTGGCGTTCGTCCAAACACGCGACCGGAGGCACACCGGGAATAAAAAATAGGTAAGAGTATACATATCTATGATAAATTCCCTACTTTTGTAGACAAAGATAAACTTATTCGAATCATTCATCCTCAAACGAATTTAAATAGCAGATATGAGTCCAGCCGTTATATCTATCACTATTGTGGCATACTTTATAATCCTGTTCACTATCTCTTATATAGCAGGACGCAAAGCTGACAATGAAGGGTTCTTCGTAGGAAACCGTAAATCGGCATGGTATGTTGTTGCCTTTGCCATGATTGGTTCCACCATTTCGGGAGTTACTTTTGTATCTGTTCCGGGCATGGTACAAGCTAGCAGTTTCTCTTATCTGCAAATGGTACTCGGCTTTATAGTCGGACAGTTTATTATCGCCTTTGTGCTTGTTCCACTGTTCTATCGGATGAATCTGGTTTCTATCTATGAATATTTGGAGAACAGATTCGGAGCTTCATCCTATAAAACAGGAGCATGGTTCTTCTTTATCTCAAAGATGCTGGGAGCTGCCGTTCGACTATTTCTGGTATGCCTGACGCTGCAACTGCTGATCTTCGAGCCTTTCCATCTTCCTTTCCTGTTGAATGTCATACTTACCGTATTTATAGTATGGCTCTATACTTTCCGGGGCGGAGTGAAATCATTGATATGGACGGATGTATTGAAAACATTCTGCCTGGTAGTCTCTGTGATACTATGTATCTATTATATAGCCTCCAACTTGCACCTCAACTTTAGCGGCCTGATTACTACCATATCAGATAGTGACTTCTCCAAAACATTCTTCTTCGACGATGTTAATGACAAACGCTATTTCTTCAAGCAATTCCTAGCAGGAGTGTTCACTGTCATTGCTATGAACGGACTCGACCAGGATATGATGCAACGCAATCTTAGCTGCAAGAATTTCCGGGATTCACAGAAGAATATGATTACCAGTGGAATCTCACAGTTCTTTGTCATTCTGCTTTTTCTGATGCTGGGAGTACTGTTATATACGTTTACAGCACAGCAAGGCATTGGGAATCCGGAAAAAAGCGACGAGTTGTTTCCGATGATTGCTACCGGAAATTATTTTCCCGGCATAGTCGGAATATTATTCATTATCGGACTGATAGCCTCCGCCTATTCTGCAGCCGGTTCTGCCTTGACGGCACTGACCACCTCCTTTACTGTAGATATTTTACATGCACAGAAAAAAGGAGAGGCGGCACTTAGCCAAATACGCAAACATGTACATATCGGTATGGCAGTTGTGATGGGAGTAGTCATTTTCGTATTCAATCTGCTGAACAACACCAGTGTAATTGATGCGATTTACACATTGGCCAGTTATACGTATGGCCCTATCTTAGGACTGTTCGCTTTCGGCATCTTCACCAAGAAACAAGTTTATGATAAATATATTCCGTTGGTAGCTATCGCATCTCCTATTCTTTGCTATATCCTGCAAAGAAATTCGGAAGCATGGCTCAACGGTTACCAAATTAGTTACGAGTTGTTGATAATCAATGCCCTGTTCACATTCCTTGGACTCTGTTTGTTCATCAAAAGACAAGACAAAGAAACATCTTACACAACTCATACTACAAAACAAAAAGTAAAATAATGAAAACAACAATCAACTGTTTTCTTCCTTTCAGCCGATTGGAAGAAACTGTGCAAACAGTTAAGGAGTTACGTGCATCGACGCTGGTAGACAAAATTTATTTATTGGCATCGCCAATTACCAATGTCTGTATTCCCGGATGCGAACTCATCTCTGTAGAGAAAATGCAGTCTACACAAGCGATGCGAGCTATTGCAGAACATTCTGATAAAACATATACCTTGCTCTATACCAAACACACTGCACTAAAAATAGGCATGTTCGCTCTTGAAAGAATGGTTCAAGTAATGGAAATGACCCAAGCTGGCATGGTATATGCAGACCATTACCAACAGATAGACGGTGTGCAAAAAACAGCTCCGATCATTGATTACCAACCCGGTAGCCTGCGTGACGACTTCAATTTCGGCTCGGTTCTACTGTTCAATGCCAACGCATTCAAGGAAGTTATAGAAAATACAGAAGAGGAATATCAATATGCAGGCTTGTATGATTTGAGACTCAAAATATCCCAAAAGAGCAAACTGGTACACATCAACGAATATCTATATACCGAAGTAGAAAGTGACAAGCGGAAAAGCGGTGAGAAGCAGTTCGATTATGTAGACCCTAAAAACCGTCAGGTACAGATCGAAATGGAACAGGCATGCACCAACCATTTGCAGGAAATTGGCGGATATCTTTATCCAATCTTCCGTCCCGTAGACTTTTCTTCCCACACTTTTGAATATGAAGCTTCTGTCATTATACCCGTACGCAACCGTATTCGCACAGTCAAAGATGCCGTACGCTCGGCACTGAACCAGCAAACGACCTTTCCGTTCAATGTCATTGTCATCGACAATCATTCGACAGACGGAACCAGTGAAGTTCTCCATGAACTTAGTTCGGACAAGCGACTGATTCACGTCATTCCCGAAAGAGATGACCTCGGTATAGGCGGATGTTGGAACATAGGTATCCATCACGAGAAATGCGGAAAGTTTGCCGTCCAACTTGATAGCGATGACGTGTATAAAGACGAACATAGCCTGCAAATCATCATTGATACTTTCTATAAACAGAAATGTGCAATGGTAATCGGCACTTATATGATGACTAACTTTGATATGCAGGAAATTGCCCCCGGCATCATCGATCATAAGGAATGGACGCCCGACAACGGACGAAATAATGCATTACGTATCAACGGCCTGGGAGCTCCCCGTGCATTCTACACGCCCATTCTTCGGGAAATCAAAGTCCCGAACACAAGCTATGGAGAAGATTATGCCCTTGGATTGAAAATTTCACACGATTATCAGATAGGCAGAATATACGACGTGATTTACCTTTGCCGCCGTTGGGAAGGCAACTCGGATGCTGCACTGCCTGTTGAGAAAATCAACCAGAATAATCTATATAAAGACCGACTTCGTACGTGGGAATTGGAACAGCGCATCCTGCAACAAGAAACGACATTAGAGAAAATTCAGCAAAAAATCGAACAGTTATTCCAAAAGCAAACTCTTTCTTGGGAACTAGCCAAAGAGAATCACCAAGCATTGGAACAGTATCGGTCACGAACAAAAGAAATATCCAAGTGGTTTGGTAACAATTGTTTAAGTGCGAAACTATTCTTTAATCCGAAACGTATTCTTTCGGCTACCGCACAGACAGATACTGCCTCCATTCACTCACGGCCTTGCTTCCTCTGCCAAACAAACCGACCGCAGGAACAAGAGTTCATCAGTTACAGGAATTATCAGATACTGGTTAATCCCTATCCCATATTTAAACACCACTTTACAATTGTAGATAAGGAACACAAGTCGCAATCCATCGTCGGGCGTTTTAAAGATATGATAGAATTCACCGACATAATGAGAGAATACTTCCTTATGTATAATGGACCGGAATGTGGAGCTTCCGCTCCCGATCATGCCCATTTTCAAGCTTGTAGTAAAGAGGAAAGTATGCAGGGATCATATTACGATCACATAGATTTAATAGATAACAACAAGGTGCAAATTAGTTATGAAGGTTTCCCGTACAGTTTCATCAGGATTCAGGCGAAAAATAAGAAAACAATGTCGAGAACCTTTCATCTGATTTACGACATCTTAGCTGCCAATAATAACGGAAAAGAACCAATGATGAATATTCTTGCCTGGTATGGTTTGGAACGCACCAAAGAGGATTTTAGAGAGCGCTACGAAGAAGAATTTGAATCAGTGGCCGAACACCCTTACAATTGTATTATCTTCTTACGCAGCAAACATCGTCCTGACTGCTATTACGCAAAAGGAGACGAACAAATTCTCATCAGTCCTGCTATTGCTGAAATGAACGGCATATTCCCTATAGTACGTGAAGAGGATATGGAGAAACTGACTCCTGAAAAGGTATATGATATCTATCGGGAAGTATCTATATCCAAAGAAAAACTGCAAAAAATACTAGAACGTATTAAAGCTGTATTATGACTCAACCTCAAATAACAGTTGGTATCCTTTCCGGGAAAGAGATTGAATTCTCTTTCCCGGTGAAATTTAGTTCTTCTGTCGGAACGGAAATTTCCGGGACACAGAAAGTTATTTATCAGGATGGGAAGATTCATTGGCAAGGGAAAGAGTACGACGAATTATCCTTCATTCCTCCACAAAATGCGCATGCTTTCTTTGAACTGAAAGATGTGACCATCGGAATCAACTTCCATTGGGAACGCAAAGAAGTCCAGAAATTCAAAGGGGAATTAAAGATTATCATCGAAGGAGAACAACTAACCGCCATCAATGTGATTTCCATTGAAGAATATCTTACCAGTGTAATTTCATCAGAGATGAGCGCAACAGCTTCTTTAGAACTACTAAAGGCTCACGCCGTCATCTCCCGAAGCTGGCTACTCGAAAAAAATAAAGAATTAAGAATGAAGAATGAAGAATTTAAAAGAACTTTGCAAAAAGACAGCGCAGCCAATTCTTCATTCTTCATTCCTAATTCTTCATTTATTAAGTGGTATGACCATGAAGCACATAGAAATTTCGATGTATGTGCCGATGATCATTGCCAACGTTATCAGGGAATTACACGAGCCTCAACACCACAAGCCATCGAAGCAGTCTCCGCCACGCGGGGGGAAGTGCTGATGTACAAAGGAGCGATTTGTGATGCCCGTTTCTCTAAATGTTGTGGCGGAGCTTTTGAAGAGTTCCAAAATTGTTGGGAAAACGTAAAGCATCCTTATCTAATCAGACAACGGGATAGCAAGACTGAAAAACAACTTCCCGATTTGACCATAGAGGCGGAAGCTGATAAATGGATACGTACCTCACCTGTTGCTTTTTGTAATACGCAGGATAAGAAAATTCTAAGCCAAGTACTAAACAACTACGATCAGGAAACAGCAGACTTCTATCGTTGGAAAGTCAGTTATTCGCAGCAGGAGCTTTCAGAACTGATTCATCAACGTTCAGGGATTGATTTCGGACAAATCATTGATTTAATTCCTGTAGAACGGGGAACATCCGGACGTCTTGTCCGACTAAAGATTGTAGGAACCTTACGGACACTCATCATTGGAAAAGAGTTGGAAATACGCCGTACCTTATCTACTTCTCATCTGTATAGTTCCGCCTTCGTAGTAGACAAGGAATATGAGAAAAAAGGACATAAAGAGGATAAAATCCCTTCACGATTCATCCTTACCGGAGCCGGATGGGGGCATGGAGTAGGACTTTGCCAGATTGGTGCTGCCGTAATGGGAGAGCAAGGTTACAAATATGAAGAGATACTGTCTCACTATTACCCCGGCAGTACGCTCGAGAAACAATATCAATAAAAAAGAATAATACCATGACAACCCCCACTATAAAAAGAAATCCCTGGAGCTGGATACCCACCCTCTACTTCGCAGAAGGGCTGCCATACGTAGCGGTAATGACGATTGCTGTTATCATGTACAAGCGTTTAGGATTATCCAATACGGAAATAGCCTTATATACTTCCTGGCTCTATCTTCCTTGGACTATCAAACCGCTATGGAGCCCATTCGTTGATCTGGTGAAAACGAAACGCGCCTGGATTATTGCCATGCAAGGTTTCATCGCTGCCGGATTTGCGGGGATAGCCTTCTTTATTCCGACTGCTCATTATGTACAGTTGACTCTTGCTTTTTTCTGGCTGCTGGCGTTCAGTTCCGCTACGCATGACATCGCAGCAGACGGTTTCTATATGCTCGGACTCAATAATAAAGAACAATCTTTCTTTGTCGGTATCCGGAATACTTTCTATCGGCTTGCCAATATTTTCGGGCAGGGAATTCTAGTCATGCTGGCAGGATGGCTGGAAACATCACAGAACAATATTCCCTTGGCATGGAGTATTACATTCTACCTCCTTGCCGGATTATTTCTGGCTCTTACTATCTATCATCGACTTATCCTCCCCCATCCTGATTCGGACATTAAACGTCCCGGCCTCACACCGGGTAAGTTGTTAGGAGATTTCCTTTTGACCTTTGTCACATTCTTTCAGAAAAAGAACCTCGGTCTCATGTTCTTTTTCCTCCTCACCTATCGGTTGGGAGAATCACAGTTAGCCAAAATAGCTTCTCCTTTCCTGCTCGATACGACCGATAAAGGTGGACTGGGTTTATCCACAGCAACTGTCGGAATGATCTACGGTACGATAGGTGTCATAGCTTTATTGCTCGGTGGAATCATTAGTGGTTTCCTCGTTTCCCGTGACGGATTCAAGAAATGGATATTACCCATGGCATTAGCCATCAACATTCCCGATCTATTATATGTATGGATGGCTGCCGCCACCCCGGACAATCCTATATTTATAGCCATTTGTGTAGCGATCGAACAGTTGGGGTATGGTTTCGGCTTTACCGCTTATATGCTATATCTGATTTATATAGCAGAAGGTGAACATAAAACGGCACTATGCTATCGGAACCGGATTTATGGCACTGGGCATGATGATTCCCGGTATGCCTGCCGGATGGATACAGGAACATCTCGGATACACAAACTTCTTTATCTGGGTTTGTATTTGTACCCTGCCCGGTATCGTCGCCTCATTAATGATTCGCAACCGACTGGAGGATTCTTTCGGAAAGAAACAATAAAAAGCTCAAAGATATGATACTCATTGCAGACAGTGGTTCTACCAAAACAGACTGGTGTGTCGTACTGAACGGCGCAGTTATCAAGCGACTTGGAACGAAAGGGATCAACCCTTTCTTCCAGTCGGAAGAAGAAATCCAACAGAAGCTGACAGCTTCCCTTCTGCCTCAACTGCCGGAAGGGAAATTCAATGCAGTTTACTTCTACGGAGCAGGTTGTACACCCGAGAAAGCTCCCGTCCTCCGACGGGCTATTGCAGACAGTCTGCCCGTTATCGGGAATATTAAAGCAAATTCGGATATGCTGGCTGCCGCCCACGGG
>ENA-OWPJ01000343-OWPJ01000343.1-human-gut-metagenome-genome-assembly--contig:-NODE-343-length-53125-cov-6.96944_pt1 | contig 53125 bp, 64 predicted proteins | sample MGYA00248264_ERZ651846 | MGnify/ENA primary metagenome ERZ651846 (study PRJEB26924, sample SAMEA4378271) | human gut metagenome | biome: human gut; feature: human-associated habitat; material: faeces...
CGAACAGAAAAGGGCAGTGATAATTATAAAGAGCGACGCTCCTTGGAAAAAGTAATGATTATCGGTGCAGGGATGGCAGGTGAAAAGATTCTTAATGAAATTTTTAATTCGCAGTATGTATATAAAGAAGTTGTTTGTTTTATTGATGACGATCTAAGTAAATATAAATTAACGGTTCATGGCATTCCTATCGCTGGTAATCGTAATAAAATCATTGAAATGGCTAAAAAGTATAAAATTGATGAAATTCTTGTTGCTATTCCATCAGCTGATAAAAAGGAGTTAGCTGATATTTTAAATATTTGTAAGGAAACTAAATGTCATATTAAAAGATTGCCAGGTATGTATCAGTTTATTAATGATGGTTTTCAAATCAGTGATTTTAAAGATGTTGAGGTTCAAGATTTATTGGGGCGTGATACAATTGAGGTTAGCTTAGAAGATATTATGGGTTATGTAACCAACAAAGTTGTTATGGTAACAGGTGGCGGTGGTTCAATAGGTTCTGAATTATGCCGGCAAATCGCTGCTAATCATCCAAAACAATTAGTTATTGTTGATATCTATGAAAATAACGCATATAACATTCAGCTTGAGCTTCAACATGATTATCCTGATCTTAATTTAGAAACTTTGATTGCTTCGGTACGAAATGCAGATCGAATTGATAAAATATTTGAAATATATCATCCTGATATTGTTTATCATGCGGCTGCACATAAACATGTTCCTTTGATGGAAGATGCTCCAAACGAGGCTGTTAAAAATAATGTATTTGGTACTTTAAATGTAGTAAAAGCAGCTGATAAATATAAAATACAGCGTTTTATTCTTATTTCGACTGATAAGGCAGTAAATCCGACCAATATTATGGGAGCAACAAAACGGTTATGTGAAATGATCGTTCAAACATATAATAAAAGATCACAAACTGAATATGTTGCGGTAAGATTTGGAAATGTTCTTGGTTCAAATGGTTCGGTAATACCATTATTTAAAAAACAAATTAAAGCAGGGGGACCGGTAACTGTAACGCATCCTGATATTATTAGATATTTTATGACAATTCCAGAAGCGGTGTCACTAGTATTACAAGCAGGCGCATATGCTAAAGGTGGTGAAATCTTTATTCTTGATATGGGTAAACCAGTAAAAATTGTTGATATGGCGCGAAATTTAATAAAGCTATCTGGATATGAACCAGATGTAGATATAGAAATAGAATTTACCGGCTTAAGACCAGGAGAAAAGTTATATGAAGAACTATTAATGAAAGAAGAAGGACTACAAGAGACTGCGAATAGAATGATTCATATTGGTAAACCAATTGAATTGGATGAGAGGATACTTTTTGATAAACTTAAGAATCTTAAAAAAGAAGTTTATGAAGAAATTGAAGATATTAGGCCGATGGTACAGGAACTGGTACCCACTTATCAATATGATATTAGTTCAATGAAAAGAAAGCAGTAAGAATAAAAAGAGTAATTATCGGTATACCGCATTACAAGAAAATATTAGTGATATACTAATGTGATAGCTCTTTTAGTACCTCGACTCCAAACTAAATGTTAATTTAATTATGTGAATTTATATGATTATAACTTTCTAAAATAACATATGAAGAAAAGATAGTAGATTGTGATTTGTTAAACAGGTGATGAACCTGTTTTTTTATGAATGTGGGAAGATAAAAAAATATTAAATTTAAACCTTTTGACAATAAGGTATGGCTATCTTCACCAACAATGTATGGTGAAGAATTAGAATATGTAAAAGAGGCTTATGAAATTAACTGGATGTCTACTGTTGGGGCAAATATCAATGTAGTAGAAAAACTTACCTGTGAAAAGATTGGAAGTAAATATGCAGTTGCTTTACCAGTGGGGACTGCTGCACTTCATTTAGCCATGAAACTGACGGGTATCAAAGTATATGGTATACCAAAGGTTGGATATGGTGCGTTAGAAGGAAAGAAAGTATTCTGTTCTGGTATGACATTTGCTGCAACTGTTAATCCAGTAGTTTATGAGGGTGATATACCAGTGTTTATTGATAGTGAATATGAAACTCGGAATATGGATCCAAAAGCGTTAGAAAAAGCATTTGAAATTTATTCAGAAGTCAAAGTAGTTGTTATTGCAAATTTATATGGAACTCCAAGTAAATTAGATGAAATTAAAGCTGTTTGCGATAAACATAGTGCAATATTAATTGAAGATGCTGCTGAATCATTAGGAGCTACATATAAAGGGCAACAAACTGGAACATTTGGGAAATATAATATTATCAGTTTTAATGGTAATAAAATTATTACAGGATATCGTATGTCATAACGTACCATCACCTAAAGTATGGAAGAAATATTTAGAACAGTTCAATATAGAAGAAGATGCTAATATTTCATTTAGAGATAAATCAACAGGATGGGATTCATATAGTTTTACAATTGATCAAAAAGAAAAATTTACCCAATTATCAAGTCAAAATGAATATATGAAAGTTTTTTTTAAAATCTATGTCTAAGACCATCATGTTATGATTGTCATAGTAAATCTTTGCATAGAAATAGTGACATAACATTAGCTGATTTTTGGGGGATAAATTATATCTATACAAAATTATATGATAACAAGGGAACCTCCCTTGTTTTTATTAACAGACAGCTAATTGATGCTTATATACAAAAAGAAGCTTCAGTAGTAGGCGTGCAGACTGTTGAACATAAGGATGTAAATAAATATGGAATAGTTAGACCATCAAAATCACATATTGTTGAATGTGCAGGTAGACTGGTTAAATTGAGTGATATGATAGAGAAACCACCAATTAATGAAGCCCCTAGTGATTTAGCTGTATTAGGAAGATATGTGCTGACACCTAAAATATTTGAATTGCTAGAAACGCAAAGTAAAGGTACAGGTAATGAAATTCAGTTAACGGATGCAATTAAACGCCTAATGGATATTCAAGCAGTTTATGCATACGATTTTGAAGGAATACATTATGATGTTGGTGATAAGTTTGGTTTTATTAAGGCAACAATTGATTTTGCATTAAATCGTGAAGATTTAAGAGAACAAGTGCAAGAATATTTAAGAGAACTTGTTGAATAATTATATTAGTTTCTTGCAGATAAATATAGATTAAAATGAATATCATTATAAAAAATAATATTATAGTATGTAAAATTGTATAACTGAAGGGAGAAAGATTATGGATTCTGTGGTTATTTGTGATAAATGGTTAGATTATTACAAGAACGAAGTATCAGATATAACTTATAAGAGGTATTGTTCAACAGTAATTCAGTATATAAAGCCATTTATAAAAAGGAACAACATTATAAATTTAACGGCAGATAATATAAATGAATTTCTAAATGATATGAGGAAAAAGAATGTCGAACCAACTGTTATGTCAAGAATTCGACATTCTTTTGTTATGATTATTAAATTTGCAAAAAGGTGTGGCTACAAGATAGACATTGATACGAATATGATTAAGTTACCGAAAGCTGAGGAATATGAAACTACTATAACTCAGTCACAGGCAAAAATGATATATAATTACTGTATAGGGAAAACAGATTATCTATCAATTGCTATATTACTTTCAATGTTTACAGGCATTAGAATTAGCGAGATTTGTGCTTTAAAAATAAGTGATATTGAAATAAACGAGCATACCATTCATGTATATAAAACTATACAAAAAAATAAGAATGGTAAATTGGAAATTGCAGAAGTGTCTGCTTTATCCAATAAGAGGGATGTTATTATTCCCGATATACTATACAATTATCTTAAAATATATTTATCTGGTCACAATGATAAGGAGTATTTTATAAGTAACAGGAAAAATGGTTTTTGTAGTACACGGGTATTACAAAAAAATTGCAGGAATTATCAAATCAGCTGGGATTTTATTTTAACTTTAACTATTTAAGGAATTACTTCTTTCATGTATGTATGCGTAGTAATATGAATATATATACGCTTATGGATTTATATGGTTTATCACAAATGAAAGTCATATTTGGAGAAGAAAATCGTCAATCGATGAAAAAAAAGTTTGATGAAGTCCAAAAAATAGGGTGGTTTAATTAATAGGTGAACAGAAAGTAAGTGGATATGGTTCATATATAAGAACAGGGAATACTTCCATAAATGTATTTAAGAACAAGATTTTATATGCAAAAATAAAAAATTATTTAGTGAACAGTTCTAGTCAAATACAAATATATAATTATTTATATTCCTACCAGAGTACGGTAGGAATATTTTTATACAAGGCATAATATTTAATTGTAAAACTTAATACTATATATAAATATGTGATTTTATATTGTTGGTGTTTTTTAGTCATAAAATATGGTAGATGATAACTTCAAGAATATATTTGATTTATTTTCATCACAAACAGCTTTTAACTTTTTTAGAATAAATAAGTTACCTAATGTTTTATTTATTGAAAAGAGAAAACAGATCGATGGGCTTTCGGCTATCATTCAACAGAATTTCAAGATTGATCTATTTTCCAATTCTGTATTTCTGTTTTGCGGTAGAAATACAAGGACCATGATGGCTTTGTATTGGGAGAGTGATGGCTTTGTTTTACTTTATAAAAGACTTGAAAATGGGTAAATTCAAATTGCTCAGAGATGAATCCGAAGTACGAGAAATAACCCCTCAACAGTTCAGATGGCTACTTTAAAGTCTCTCTATTGTACAGCCTAAAGCCATTCAGAAAAGCTATCCACAAGTTGTACTGTAAATCCTTGATTTCATAGGAAGATATGTATACATATGGTATAATAGATGTATGAAAAGGACGTGCTTTTGATGGCTGATTCTACTACAGGTACGATTGACAGTTTGAAAGCTGAAAATGAATACTTAAAAAAACAACAATGAACTTTTACGTGAAGAAAATACCTATTTAAAGAGAAAGCTGTTTGGTACCAGGAGTGAAAAGATAACATATTCTATGGATCAGCTTTCTCCTTTTGACGAAGCAGAAAACGAATGTGAACCTGAATTGCTTGAAGATATCTCATATATCAGAGTCAAAAAGAAACAAAAAGGGAAAATTGATATTAAATTATATAATCTCAAACATGTAAAAAAAGTTCATGATTTTGATGAAAAAGATAGGGTATGTGATGAATGCGGTTCAAAGCTATCTTATGCAGGTGAGAAATTTGTAAGACATGAAGTTATTTATGAACTAGCTAAACTATGTGTAGAAGATATTTATAGAAAAACAAATGAATGTCGAAACTGCAGAAAAAAAGAAAGGCAGTAATGCTTAAAGCTAGAATACTTCAACCAGTTATACCACATTCTCACCAAGTGTACTGTCACAAGTAATCGTTGATAAATATGTAAATCATATGCCCCTATACAGATAGGAGTCAGAATGGAAACGATTAGGAATGGAACTGTCAAGAACGACAATGGTCAACTGGATTATCATTACTGCCAATGAATATTTCATTCCTTTGGAGGACAGGCTGCACGAACTGATGATGAAAGAATCACACATACATTGTGATAAGTTATGTAAATCTTTACATAAGATGAGATACCAGTTCATGTATTGAATGAACCAGGTAAGAATGCTACTTCTAAATCATATGTGTGGGTATATTAAAGTATCAAAGAAAGTAAAAGACCTATTAAGATATTTGATTATAGACCAGACAGAAAAGCAGCTAATCCTGAAGAATTTCTAAAAGGATTTGATGGCACTATCAGCACTGATGGTTATTATGGATATAACCACATAGATGGTGTAACCAATGCCTACTGTTGGGTACATGCCAGAAGGAAGTTCTATGATGCATTGCCTGTAGATATGAAGTATGCGTCAGATACTCTCGCAAATACAACTGTTGAAAAAATAGCTAAATTGTTTGCGATAGAAAAACAAATTGAAACATTATCACCTGATAAAAAGGTGAAAGTACGCCAAGAAAAATCAAAGCCATTTGTTGATGACTTCTTTTTATGGTGCAAAGATAGCCAAAACAAGGTGTTAACAAGTTCTAAGACAGTAAAGGCTATACAATATCTCTTGAATTATGAGGCAGGACTGCGCTTATTTTTAGAAGACGACTTGTACCAATGACAAATTCATTAGATGAACGTACAATCATACTACTTACAGTTGGTCGAAAAAACTGGCTGTTTTCAACTTCTACTAAAGGAGCTGAAGCAAGTGCAGTAGTATTTATTCCATTTAGAGCACAGGAGGTAATGGATAAAGGCGGGATATGGTTTGGTCAAAATGCCATTACTAATAATCTCATTCTCTGCAATAAGGAAAAACTGATGAATCCTAATGCATTCCAGTTAGGAGTTCCAGGTTCCGGGAAATCATTTTTAACGAAGGAGCAGATTATTTTTATTGCTCTTGCAACAAAGGATGACATTATTATATGTGTTCCGGAAGCTGAAGTGCGACAGGAAGTCGCTTAGTAAATTGCTAGTAATTAGCTATCCTATCCATTTGGGGTAATCCTACCGTAAACTGCGTAAATGGTAACATCTAGGTGGTAAGCTTACGGGACAATATGGGAAATCTGATAGCCTAAATCGGACGTACTGTTAGGATGAGAATACTATGGAGAATGTAATGTAAACTGTTGTAAGGGTCGTTACAGGGAATAAGTGAAATAAGGCTGATACACTTACACCAAAAGGTGCGGAGGTGGTTATTGGGAGTTTCGTGATTCAATAACAAATGGACACAAGTCCTCCCGGCTCAAAGACAACTCATAAGGTATTCACAATTATTTACTAAGTGGAACTTGGTAAGCCCTATGTGTTCCTTGAAATAGGTATCGACCTCGTAAGAGGAAGAAATGACACAGAGGGTAAAGGAACGGAATAAAAAGCGAATGACATATTGTAATGATATGTATAGGGGTTCAAATTTGCCCTAACCTGAAAGGGTGCAGACTTATTCCACGGTATTTCATAGTATGAAAAGGAGGTAAACCTATGAATGATAATAATTCAATGACAGCGAAAGCTGAGAGATTATCAAACACACAACAGCTAGAACAATAATGGAAATATATTGATTGGAAGAAGGCTGAACTAGAAGTTAATAGGCTACAGGCTAGAATTGCTAAGGCTACTCAAGAAAAGAAATGGAACAACGTTAAAAGACTTCAATATCTTTTAACACATTCGTATTATGCCAAAGCATTAGCTGTTAGAAAAGTAACAACTAACAAAGGGAAAAATACAGCAGGAATGGACAAAGAAAAATGGAGTACACCAGCTTCCAAAATGCGTGCTGTATTATCCTTAACAGATAAACACTACAAAGCAAAGCCATTAAGAAGAGTATATATTGATAAAAAGAATAAAAAGGCAAAAAGACCTTTAAGTATTCCATGTATGTATGACAGAGCCATGCAAGCGTTATATGCACTTGCATTAGACCCTGTATCAGAAACAATGGCTGATAGAAAATCGTTTGGATTTCGTAAAGGACGTTGTGCGCAAGATGCATGTGAATATATATTTCAAGTTCTTTCTAGAAAATATAGTCCAGAATGGATTTTAGAAGGAGATATTAAAGGATGCTTTGACAATATTAGTCATGAATGGCTTTTAGAACATATTCCAATGGACAAATCTATTCTTAAGCAATTTTTAAAAGCAGGTTTTGTGTTTAAGGATGAATTGTTTCCCACAGAAGATGGAACGCCTCAAGGGGGAATTATCTCACCAATATTAGCAAATATGACATTAGATGGTATGCAAAAAGCATTAGCAGAACACTTTGATGTCAATAGCAAAGGAAAGATTAATGCTGCAACCCATAACAAACATAAAGTAAATCTCGTTCGTTATGCGGATGATTGTGCGCCACGAAGGCGAGTCCAAGTAGCGTAGCTACTTGAAGACAGCTATGCTGTACAGATGATGGCGGAGGGCCCGCCGGAACCGCTATACAGGTGGAGGTTCCAAACCACCCTAAGGTGCTGTAGTCAAAAGCTATGGTATTGAGCGTTAGGGAAAAGGCAGATATAACTGTCAGGTGGGTGTGAAGGAGATGAATGAACATATAAACCGCTTACGGAAATGTCGAAAGCGTAGAGATTCCATCAAAACCAGGGGGTAGTCGTTAACCTGGGATAAGCCTGGAGGAAACCTGTTTACTGTCCAGGCGGTGGGCGGCATAAAGGCGGCATGAACTTTACACAGGCATCTGTACGGAACGTGGGAACCCACGGGCTGATGTTAAGGGAGTATATCAAGCGGAAGAACCGTAAGATAAGAGTACCGATGCAGTCATGGGGGCAGATTGGGTTATAGTAGCGTGGAAGTTTCTGTAACGGGAATGGAGCAAAGAACCCGAATTATCCGGCTTTAAGGATAAGTCAACTTTAGAAAGAAGGAGGAACTTATGCAAGAAGCAAAGCCATACAGTATTTCAAAGAAAGCAGTGATAGCGGCTTATCAAAGAGTGAAAGCGAACAAGGGAACCTATGGTGTGGATGAACAGTCCATAGAAGATTTTGAGAGGAAACTCAATAACAACCTCTACAAAATATGGAACAGGATGTCATCCGGCACTTATTTTCCCAAACCTGTAAAAGCGGTAGCGATACCAAAGAAGAATGGAGGAACCAGAATTTTGGGGGTTCCGACAGTAGAGGACAGAATTGCCCAGATGGTGGCGAAGCTGTACTTTGAACCATGCGTGGAGCCAATCTTTTATGAAGATTCCTATGGATACCGTCCGAACAAGTCAGCCATACAGGCGCTTGAAGCCACAAGGACAAGATGTTGGAGAAAAGACTGGGTATTGGAGTTTGATATCCGGGGGCTGTTTGATAACATCAGACATGATTATCTCATGGAAATGGTAAAGAAACATACCAAAGAGAAATGGATAATCCTATATATCCAGAGATGGCTGACGGCACCGTTCCAAATGGAAGACGGGACGATTGTGGAAAGGAAATCCGGAACCCCGCAAGGCGGGGTGATAAGCCCAGTATTGGCGAACCTGTTCCTGCACTATGTGTTCGATGATTTCATGGTAAAGGAATTTCCGACGATACCGTGGGCAAGATATGCTGATGATGGGATAGCGCACTGCGTCTCCCAGAAACAGGCGAAATACCTGCGGAGAAGGTTGGGACAGAGGTTCCAGAGTTATGGTTTGGAACTGAACCAGGAGAAGACAAGGATAGTGTACTGCAAAGACGATGACCGGAGAGGGAATCATGAGAATACTTCCTTTGATTTTCTGGGATACACATTCCGTCCAAGACATGCAAAGAACAGGTACGGGAAGTTCTTTACAAACTTCCTTCCGGCAATCAGTGAGAAAGCAAAGAAAGCCATACGCAAAGAGGTAAGAGGATGGAAACTGCAATTAAAATCGGACAAAGACCTCTACGATATAGCAAACATGTTCAACCGTCAGATACAGGGATGGATTAATTACTACACGCATTTCTATAAATCAGAAATATATGATGTGCTGAGGTACATCAATGGATGTCTGGTGAAATGGGTGCGGAGGAAGTATAAGAAGCGCAAGGCTAGACGAAAGGCGGAACACTGGCTCGGAGAGATAGCAAAGCGTGACAGGAACCTGTTTGCACACTGGAAATTTGGGATACTGCCAGCGGCTGGATGATGGGAGCCGTATGAGCTGAGAGGTTCACGTACGGTTCTGAGAGAGACTTGAGGGGAGGTTCCTCAGGTCTACTTACTTTATCATCACAGCTAATACGAAAGAAGAAGCGTTTGAGGCAAAAACAGTTATTCAATCTTTCTTAAGGGAAAGAGGTTTAGAGCTTTCAAAAGAAAAGACAGTAATAACACATATTAATGATGGTTTTGATATGCTGGGATGGACCTTTAGAAAATTCAAAGGAAAGCTCATCATCAAACCTTCAAAGAAATCAATCAAAACATTTGTAGAAAGTTTATCTGAAACCATCCTTGAAAGAGGAAAAGCTTGGAAGCAAGAAGTCCTCATTGAAAAATTAAATCAACAAATTCGAGGATGGACGAATTACCACCAAAGCGTATGTGCAAGTGTAGCATTTACACATATTGATTATGTTCTTTATGAGTTACTTATAAGATGGGCAACAAGAAGACATCCGCACAAAGGAAAATGGTGGGTAACAACAAATTATTGGCATAGACGTGGAAATCGGAATTGGGTATTCTCAACTGAAGATAAGGAATTATTAAGAGTTGACCATATCCATATTATTAGACATGTTAAAGTACGAACGACAGTAAACCCTTATCTTGATACTGATTATTTCATTGATAGGAAATTCAAACAAGGAATGAGAAGATTGTCCGGTCGTTTCAAACTTGTTTGGAAAAATCAAGAAGGACGCTGTTATCATTGTGGAATGCCTTTAGATATTAAAGAAGACAGAGAAATATATCTCAAAGTTCCTAAGTCTAAAGGTGGAAAAGATGAAGTAAATAATATGGCTTATGTCCATAAAAGTTGTCAAAAATTATTTCTTGAGAGTCGCTCGAAAGAGTTATGAAATGCTTGAGCCGTATGAGTTGAAAGGCTCACGTACGGTTCTTAGACGAGAAAGCGAGAGTAATCTTGCCGACTTAGTCGACTATTCATCGCTTGTTAAGGAATTAGGTGGTGAAGTTATTACGATAGCTGCAGGAAGTTCAAATCATATCAATGCCTTAGATATGAATGAAGGTTATGGAGACAGCGGTAATCCAGTAGGGGACAAATCGCAGTTTGTAATGAGTCTGTTTGAACAGCTCGATAACCGAGATGGAATTAAAGCAATTGATAAAAGTATTATCGACAGATGTGTTGCTCTTGTTTATCAGGATTATTATCAAACTGGAATAATGCCAACACTTGTGAGCCTGAAAGAAAAACTACTTCTTCAGCCGGAAATAGAAGCAAGAAGTTTAGCATTAAAACTGGAGTTATTTACGGATGGATCATTAGATGTTTTTTCATATCAGACTAATGTCAATACTTCTTCAAGAATTGTTTCATACGATATTTTTAAACTTAGAAAACAGCTAAAAACAACTGGCTTACTAGTAATTACAGATGCAATGATTAATCGGGTAAATGATAACTGGCATAAAGGAAAGAGGACACATATTATAGTTGATGAATTTCATGTTGTTTTTGAAAACGAAGAAAGTGCATCTTTCTTTAACTCGGCATGGAGACAGTTTAGAAAAAGGGACGGCTATCCGATTGGTGTAACTCAAAATGTAGAATATCTGCTTGACAGTGTACAGGCAAGCACAATGCTTTCAAATAGTGAATTTATCGTAATGCTGAATCAGGCATATCAGGATAGAGAAAAACTGGCACAGCTTTTAAATATCAGTGATGAACAGCTGACCCATATAACCAACGCACAGCCAGGCTGTGGTTTAATAAAGTATGGAAGCACAATTGTACCGTTTATTAATCAGTTTCCAAAAGATACACGATTATATGAATTAATGTCAACTAACGCAGCAGAAAGAAAGGGGTAATTATTTATGGATAAACAACTACCAGGTTTAAATGAAGATACTGCAGTTAAATAGTATTTAAAGCTGTTACTAAATAACAGCTTTAAAAAAGAGTATAATGAAACAAAAGAGCTGATTGAATATATTGTAAAAATGGAACAGCAGTATAGTATGATTTATAAGGAACTAAAAGATGTAAAAGAAATGCTCAATAATATGCATAATCCTAGTCTAAAGGTGAGATTATATAATTCATTTGATAAATTAGATATTGTATTGGACAGCGGTAAAGATAGAATTAATCAGGTAAAAAAGGAACTGCTCAGTTCAATGAAAACGGCATCTAAGATGTTTAAACAAAATGGCAAGTTAGCGGCAATAAAAACTGTAGATGTTCTACATTTAAAAGAAGCATTATCTGGAATTAGAAAATCATTATTTATATCTTTAAGAAAAATAGACAGCAATATTTTAAAATGTGATCAGATATCACTGGAAGTAAGAAAATCTAAACATAATATAAAAAATATTGTACAGATTATAAAAACAGGTAATCCAGTGTATTCAGATATAGATAGTAATAAACTTAATACTGTTCAAAGATCATTACGTTCGATAAGAGGTAAAATAGAAAATATGATATACAGTACTACTAATTTTCTTCATAAACTGGAAGAGTTTGAAAAACCATCTGTAAAAAGTGAAATAAAGCTGCTGGAAAAAAAGTTGAGCAGCAATGATAAAGTTAAAACCAGAGTAAATGAACGCTAAAATGGAAAGCATTTTACATGATGCTTTCCAAAATTTTTATCTATTAATGTATTATTTTGCTTATTAAACAGGGTGTTCCTGTATGTACAAATTTTTAAATCTATATATTTAAGGCAGTATTATTTATCAGTTTTTAGAAGAAAAATAAACTAATTTCAATATTTTTGAAGAATAATTATTCTTTTATAAACTGGCTAATAATTTTTAATAGATCATCTGTAACAGCTTTGTTATTAGCCTGTGATGATGAAATTCCTAGAGAAATACCGAGTGCTAATCCCTGAGTAAAATCATAATAACGATATGCATCTGATAGGTTCATATAGACTGTGTCAATTTTATTTTTTATATCTTCAATTTCATTATCTGACATATTTCTGATATTTTTAAACAGTTTATCTATATTTTTAATTTCTTTATTAATACGAATTATTTCTTCATCATTTTCAGTTCGATTATCTATATACTCTTCTTTAAAATAAACAGAATAGATGTATTTCATTAATTCTTCCATTATTATTTCCTTTAAGTTTAATTTTAAAGAAGATAGTATTTGATGACAAATGTACGATTTATAATACTGCAAATTAATACACGGTTAGGAGTGATACGATGCATTATGAGGTTGTAAATGAAAGATATTAAAGAAAAACAAATAAGCAGATCAGTAAAGAAACTTGATAAGGAAAATAATATAAAATATTTTTTGAAAAATAATGATATAAAATCTAAGGATAAAAAAGCAGATAACGAAGATAAAAGTTATTCTCCTAGAAACAATGCAATAAAAAAAGTCGAAAATACAGAAAAAGCAGCAGGATATAAATTGTTAAAAAATAATAAAATAATATTTAACCAAAGAAAATCCAGTGGTTTCAGTATAATAAAAAAAGAATCTTTTGAAAATAAAAAAATAAAATCAAAAGAAAATAAAGCTGTCTCTAAAACAGATAAAATCAGTACTAAATCTTCTTTGAAAAAAAACAGCTATTCCTTAAAACAGGATAACTATAATAACAAAATGAAATCTTTAGTTTACAGTAAACAAAAGAAAAAAATTAAATCACCAGATACTTTGAAAAATAAAATATCGAAAATCAAAAGTGTTGGAAAATGTACTGTTAATACTATAAGAAAAACAATAAAAAGTACACATATTTTAATAAAAGGCAGTATGAGAATATTACTAATAATTGTTGTTTCATTATTTGTTGGTGTTTTTAGCAGTTTATCTAATGATACTGGCAGTAATACATCTACAGAGACTCTAAGTCAGGAAGTATTGGGTTATCGCTTAATTATAGAAAAATATGCAAATCAGTATGATATAAAAGATTATGTTTCACTAATTATGGCAGTTATGATGCAAGAAAGCGGAGGAAAAGGACTTGATCCAATGCAGTCTAGTGAATGTGAGTATAATATAAAATATCCAAAACAGCCAGATGGAATAACAGATGCTGAATATTCGATTGACTGTGACATACACTATTTATCAGACTGTCTAAAATTAGCAAATGTAAGCAGCCCTAGTGATATTGACAATATCTCATTGGGATTACAGGGATATAATTTTGGTAAAGGCTATATTTCGTGGGCAGTTCAGTATTTCGGAGGGTATACAAGTGCAAATGCAAAAGTATATTCAGATCAGAAGAAAATGGAACTAGGAGCTGATGTATACGGTGATCCAGATTATGTTGTCCATGTATTACGATATTATCATATTGGCAATATGGGTATAGTTGAAGTTGCGAAGAGTCAGGTAGGAAATGTAGGAGGAGAGATATACTGGGAGTGGTACGGATTTGAAAACCATGTTAACTGGTGTGCCTGCTTTGTATCATGGTGTGCTAATGAAAGTGGTGATTTAAATGTAACGGTACCAAAGTTTTCAAGAGTAGAAGACGGTATACAGTGGTTTAAAGATAATAACAGGTGGGAGGATAATAGCTATTTGCCAAATTTAGGGGATTTGATATTTTTTGACTGGAATAATGATAAAGATCCAGATCATGTAGGGATAGTAGAGAGTACAGACAATATGTATGTATATACTGTTGAAGGAAATTCTAATGATATGTGTAAAGAGAAGAAATATTTGATAAGTAGAGGTGTGATATATGGGTATGGAAAAACTAATTTTAATATAGAGCCGTATATAAATATAGATTAAAGAATATGATTGCATATTTATTTAAATGATAAGAGTTTTATAATATTATTAGAATTCATTTGTATATAATTACTTCTCTTTAAATGAATATGAAAGGAATTATTATTGACTAATTAAAATACAATTATCGGATATAATAGTGGATATAAAAAATATTTTTAATCAAATAAAGGATTTTAAATTTCTAAAGAGAAATAGCCTAGATTATTGATTACGTAAACTGACATTGTAGTTTGAGAGTATCTAATTAATTAGACTATAATATATCAATTATATATGAAATGTTCTTGTAAAAATCACTTCAAAAATTTTATTGATTATTTATTGTTTTATTCACATAAAATCAAGATAATATTTATTGACACAGTAAAAAAATTTATATATCATTTAAACATGTATATTATTATAGATTACTATGGTTTTTTTATAAAAATATATACATCTGAATTTGGTTTAATTGAGAAATTGAAAATATTATTTTATTTAAAATAAAATAGATTGGGTGATAATTTTGTTCATATCATTTAATAATAAGAAACAGAAAACCAGGAAGGAGTATAAAATGACTTTTATAAATGATGGAAGATTTGAAAAATTCAAGGATAAAGTGTGGCTCTCTTCACCAACGATGTATCCAGATTCTATGCATTATGTTATGGAAGCATATAAAACGAATTGGATGTCTACTGTAGGTGAAAATATTGATAGAGTGGAAAAAGAAATTTGTAAAATTGTAGGTTGTAAATATTCTGTTGCATTATCGTGTGGTACTTCTGCGCTTCACTTGGCGATGAAACTTGCTGGTGAAATGATATATGGAAAACCGGAAATTGGCAAAGGAACTTTAGAAGGACGGTATATTGCAGCAAGTGATATGACTTTTGATGCAACAGTAAATCCTATTGTATATGAGGGTGGTGTACCGGTTTTTATTGATACAGAATATGATACATGGAATATGGATCCAGTTGCTTTGGAAAAAGCATTTGAGATTTATCCTGAAATAAAAATTGTTGTTGTTGCTCATCTCTATGGGGCGCCTGGTAAGATTGATGAATTAAAAGAAGTGTGTAATAGACATGGGGCGATTATTATTGAAGATGCTGCCGAGTCTTTGGGAGCTACATATAAGGGAATTCAGACAGGAAATTTTGGTGAATTTAATGCAATTTCCTTTAATGGGAATAAAATTATTACAGGTTCATCTGGGGGCATGCTTCTAACTAATGATTTAGAAGCAGCAAATAAAGCTCGTAAATGGGCAACACAGTCTAGAGAAAATGCATCATGGTATCAACATGAGGAGTTAGGATTTAACTATCGTATGTCGAATCTTATTGGTGGTGTTGTGCGAGGGCAGATTCCTCATTTAGAAGAACATATTGCTCAAAAACGTAAAATTTATGAGAGGTATAAAGAGGGATTTAAGAATTTACCAATAAAAATGAATCCTTTTGATGAGGTGAATTCTATTCCAAATTTTTGGATAAGTTGTTTGATTATTGATAAAAATGCTATGTGTAAACAAATTCGTAGTGAAAAAGAAGCACTATATATTTCTGAACATGGTAAAAGTTGTCCGACAGAAATTTTAGAGGCAATTGCTTCTATTAATGCAGAAGGTCGTCCGATTTGGAAACCAATGCATGTACAACCTATTTATAGAATGAATCCATTTATTGTTCGAGATGGTAATGGTAGAGGACGTATTAGTACGTGTATTGTTAATGAAAGCTTAGATGTAGGTATGGATATATTTGAACGCGGACTTTGTTTACCGAGTGATAATAAAATGACTGAGGAACAACAGGAAAGAATTATTAAAGTTGTTCAAGCTTGTTTTGAGTAATAGTTGGACTTTGTTATTGAGCAAAATGACTTTATCATATATATTTTTTGTTTAAAAAACGTAAGATTTGAGATTTGAAATGAATATTAAAAAAGAATGCAATAGCTCGTAATTGTTCGTTTTGAACAGATATGTAAAATTTTATAAGGTATATGATTTAACTAAATAAAACATATATTCTTATATAAAGAGTGTTTATGTAGGTGTGAGGAAGATATATGAATAGATATAAACTACAATTTTATAAAAAATATATAAAACGTCCACTAGATTTTTGTTGTGCATTAATAGCGATTGTTGTGCTATCTCCTGTGATGTTGGTTATAGCAATTCTTATTAGAATAAAACTTGGCAGTCCTATAATTTTTAAACAACCTCGTCCTGGCAAAAACGGAAAAATTTTTAATCTATACAAATTTCGAACTATGACTGATGAAAGGGATAAAGAGGGTAATTTGCTCACTGATGAACAAAGATTAACAAATTTTGGTAAAAAACTTCGTTCTACTAGTTTAGATGAACTACCTGAACTTTTTTGTATTCTAAATGGGACAATGTCTGTTATAGGACCGAGACCACAACTTGTTAGAGATATGGTTTTTATGACAGAAGAACAAAAGAAACGCCATATTGTAAGACCTGGACTTTCTGGCTTAGCTCAAACACGAGGTAGAAATGCGCTGGCTTGGGATGATAAATTAGCGACAGATTTAATATATATAGAGAATATTACTTTTTTTGGTGATATGAAAATTATTTTGGATACTTTAAAACAGGTTGTTTTTAAGAAAAAAGGTTTAAAAAATTGTAATATTGACGAGGTAGACATCACTGATGATTTTGGAGATTATCTATTAAAACAGGGGAGAATAAGTCAGGAATACTATGTACAAAAACAAATTGAAGCTAAAGAGTTATTAAATGGGAGAAAATAAAAAATGAATGATTTAGTATCAATTATTATGCCATCTTATAATACAGGTAAATATATAAAAAAAAGCATTGAATCAATCCAAAATCAGAATTATAAAAATTGGGAATTAATTATTATTGATGATTGCTCAACTGATAATACTGATGAAGTGGTTAAAGCAATTAATGATAAGAGAATAAAATATATAAAAAATGACAAGAATTATGGTGCGGCTGTTAGCAGGAATAAGGCTTTGAAAGAAGCAAAAGGTAGATGGATTGCTTTTTTAGATTCTGACGATTTGTGGGTTCCTGAAAAATTGCAAAAACAAATTGATTTTATGAAAAAAAATGGTTACAGCTTTTCCTATACAAATTATGAAGAAATGAACGGTAGTGGGGAAAAAACTGGTATTAAAGTAACGGGTCCAAAAAAAATAACAAAAACTGGGATGTTTAATTATTGCTGGCCAGGATGTTTGACAGTGATGTACGATAGTAGTGTTATTGGTACAGTACAGATTGAAAATATTAAAAAAAATAATGACTATGCAATGTGGTTGAAAATTTGTAAGAAAGCAAATTGTTATTTGCTTGATGAGTGTCTAGCTTTATATAGAAAGGGTAGAATTGGTAGTATAAGCACACATAGTATTAAAACAATGATTATGTGGCATTACAAATTATACAGATATGCTGAGAAGCAAAATATTATGATGAGTTTTTACAATACAATAAGAAATTTAGTATTTGGCTACTATAAAAAAATTAAATATGTGAAGAGATAGGTTATGAATGAAGTGGAAAGAAAAAAAATGTGTATATATGTTAGTTCTCCAAAAGAATATAAAGATGTTTTTGATGTATTTATTAAGTGTCTTAACAAGTACTGGGATGGGGTAGAGTATCCTGTGATACTGTCTACAAATTATCCTGCTACTTATGAAGGAGTTAAAATAATAAATAGCAATAATTTGCAGGACACTTGGACAGAACGTACTGTAAAAGCATTATCAGAAATAGATGAAAAATATATTTTGTTGCTTTGTGATGATATGTTGATTAGAAGAAAAATTGATAATAGAAAAATAGAAACTATTATTGATTTTATGGATGATAATGAAATAATGTTTTGCAGATTGAATCCAACAAAATATGGAAGAAAAGTCAAAACAATTGATTTTCTAAATTGGACTAACAAAGAAATGCCTTATGGCATAAACTTACAACGTGGAATTTATAATAAAGATTATTTGATAGAACTTTTAGGAGATGGAAGTAAATCTGCTTGGGATATTGAGAAAGACCTTTTAAAGAAAGCTGAGCAATCGAAAAATGAATATTTCGATAACATAATAACTTGTAGAAAAAATATATTCCCAGTTGTTCATGCTGTTGATAAAGGTTGCTGGTATCCAAAGGCAATAAGATTTCTTAAAAATGAAGATATTTCAATTTCGATTAATAGAAAAGTAATGAGTCAATCTAAAGAAATTTTGCAAGATTTAAAAACGTTTTTTAGTAAACTGGTAACACCTAGAAATAGAATAAGAATTAAAAAAATTCTAAGAAAAATTGGTGTTAGTTTTACTTCAGATTATTAGTTGTTTGGAGGATAAATATATGAAAGTTGTTATTTTAGCGGGCGGATATGGAACTAGAATATCCGAAGAATCGGTATTTAAACCTAAACCTATGATTGAAATAGGTGGCATGCCTATTTTATGGCATATTATGAAAGGGTTTTCTGTGCAAGGGTTTAATGAGTTTATAATATGTGCAGGATATAAGCAACATATTATTAAAGAGTGGTTTGCTGATTATTTTCTTCATACGTCAGATATAACTTTTGACTTTACAAGAGACAATGAGATGATAGTACATAACAAGCACATAGAACCATGGAAAGTTACAATTGTTGACACTGGACTAAATACGATGACAGGTGGACGCATTAAAAAAGTTAAAAATTATATTGATGATGAGCGATTTATTTTAACTTATGGCGATGCTGTAGGAGATGTTAATGTTTGTGAATTAATAAAATTTCATGAATCTCATGGGAAGACTGGCACAATTTCAGTTTATAATTTTGGACAGAATAAAGGAGTACTTGATATTGCAAAGGATGGTAAAGTAAATGCTTTTAGAGAAAAGTCAGATTTAGATGGTGATTTGATTAATATTGGTTACATGGTTATGAATTCAGAAATATTTGATAGAATTGATGATGATTCTACTGTATTTGAGCAAGAACCACTAAACAGTCTTGTGAATGATGGAGAATTAATAGCACGCACACATACTGGTTATTGGCAATGCATGGATACGCTTCGAGAAAAACAACAATTAGAAAAATTATGGGATTCTGGTAATGCACCATGGAAAACTTGGGAGGATTAAAATGTTTGATTTGAGTTTTTATAGAGGAAAAAAAGTTTTTGTAACGGGACATACAGGTTTTAAAGGGACTTGGCTTTGTAAAATGCTTATTAATGCTGGTGCAGAAGTAACTGGGTATTCTAGAGGGACTAAAAAAGAATATTCTCTTTTCGATATGTCACAGATTGGAAAAAATGTTAACTCTGTATATGGAGATATAAGGGATTACGAAAAGCTTCTTGAAACAATAATGCAGGCACAACCTGAAATTGTTTTTCATTTAGCAGCTCAGCCAATTGTTAGAGATTCATATAATGATCCTGTTGGAACTTATACTACTAATGTTATGGGAACAGTCAATTTACTTGAAGCTGTTAGACATTGTTCAAGTGTAAAATCTGTTTTGAATGTAACAACAGACAAAGTTTATCTAAATAAAGAATGGCCATGGGGTTATAGAGAAAATGAAGAATTAGATGGTTATGATCCATATTCTAATTCAAAGTCATGTTCAGAGATTATAACACATTCCTATATTAATTCTTTTTTTTATGAAACAGATGTTGTAGTATCTACAGCAAGAGCAGGTAATGTGATTGGTGGAGGAGATTTTGCAAAAGACAGGATTATTCCAGATTGTATAAGAGCAGCAATTAAACAAGAGAGTATTATTGTTAGGAACCCATTTTCAACCCGCCCATATCAACATGTGTTAGAACCATTATATGTGTATCTTATGATTGCAGCTATGCAATGTGAGGATAAAAAATATGCTGGATACTATAATGTGGGTCCAGATGATGTTGATTGTTATCAAACAGGTGCTTTAGTTGATATGTTTGTAAATAAGTGGGGAGATGGCTTGAAGTGGGTTAACCAATATGATGGTGGGCCACATGAAGCTAATTTTCTTAAACTTGATTGTTCTAAACTTAAAACAACTTTTAACTGGAAACCTCATTGGAATTTAGATGTAGCTATTGAAAAAGTTATAGAATGGTCAAAATGTTGGATACAAAATGGGGACATAAGTGCTTGTATGGATAAAGAAATTGAAGAGTTTTTAATGGTAGGTGATAAATAAATGGAGTATGCAATTGTTACAGGAGCTAATGGATTTCTTGGTAGTGCGTTAATAAAAAAATTAATTGAAAATAATGTGAAGGTATTAGCGATTGCTAAATCTTTTACAGAATCAAAGCTACCAATTTGCGATATGGTTACTTTTTATGAAACAGATTTAAGTAACACAGATGAAATGATTGAAAAACTTAAAAATGAAAAATATGATGTTTTTTATCATTTTGCATGGGATGGTGTTAACGGACCGTTAAAATCAGATCCTATTATTCAATTGAAAAATACAGAAATCACCTTAAACTGCGCGAAAGTTGCCAAATATATAAATTGTAAAAAATTTTTGTGTGCAGGAACTATTGCCGAAAGAGCAATTGAATCTTTATCTAATTTAGATAAAACAAATGGCGGGATGATATATGGTGTAGCAAAACATACTACACGATTGATGCTTGAGACATATTGTAAAAATATAGGTTTAGATTTTGTTTGGATGCAGTTTTCAAATATATATGGACCCAATAATAAAACAGGTAATCTTGTAAGCTATACAATTGAGGAGATGATAAAAGGTAATAATGCAATATTTGGACCAGCTCTTCAACCGTACGATTTTATATATATAGACGATTTAATCGAAGCTGTAATAAGACTTGGAAAAAATAAAACAAGAAAAAATTGTTATTTTATTGGATCTGGTTCGCCACGAATTCTTAAAGAATATCTTATTGAAATTGGAAAACAATATGGCAGAAGCGATTTAATAAAAATTGGTTTGAGACCAGATGATGGCATTAAATATACATTGGATATGTTTAATATTAATGAACTTGTAAATGATGTAGGAAACTATATAAGTGTACCATTTTCAGATGGTATTAAAAATACTTTAAAACAATATAAGGAGTGATAAGATAAAATGATTCAGAAGTGGAATTTTGAAGAATTAGATTTAAAAGATTCGTTTTTAATTACACCTTTCTATGCATCTGATGACAGAGGTGGACTAATTAAAGATTACAATGTAGATACATTTAAGGATCATGGAATTGATTATGATTTAAAAGAAGTATTTTATACATTATCAAAAAAAGGCGTTATTAGGGCAATACATTTTCAATTGATTAAACAGCAGCCTAAATTAGTTCGTTGTGTAAGTGGACATATTTATGACGTCATTGTTGATTTAAGACCTGATTCTCCTACATATGGACAATGGAGAGGGTTTCATTTGACTGGTGAAAACATGAAATCAATACTTATTCCTAAATTTTTTGGTCATGGATATTTGGTGATTGAAGATTCAATTGTTAGCTATAAAGCAGGTGAAGTTTTCTATAGTGAAGGGGATTCTGGAATTATGTACAATGATCCTGATATTGGAATAGAGTGGCCTTTTGATTTAATTGGTAGCAATAAAGAGCTTATTATTAGTGAAAAAGATTTAAATTTGATGAGTTTTAAAGAATATAATTTAAAGGTTAATACTGAGAAGTAAAAATGATTAAATCTATTAAACAAAAAATTTTAATAATAGGTGCTTTTGCTTTTGATACAGGGGATACAGGTGGTCAACCTGTAAAAACAAGAGAATTATTCTATGCACTTCAAAATAAATATGGTGAAGATAATATTGATTATATTGAAACCATAGGATGGAAAAAACATCCAATTAGTTTATTTTTTACATGTTTAATAAAAGCAAAAAATGCGGATGTTATCATAATGCTTCCTGCACATAATGGACTTTTAATATTTTCGAGATTATTATATTTTTTTAAAAAAAGATATAAAAAGAAAATATACTATGATGTTGTTGGGGGGTGGCTTGCTGAAAAAATTAATGAGGTTCCTAAATTAATTAAATATTTAAGAGAGTTTGACTCCATTTGGGTGGAAACTACTACAATGTATAAAAATTTAAATATCTTAGGATTTAAAAATGTAGTTGTTGTTCCTAATTTTAAAAAGTTGATTCCATTAACGGAAAATGAGATGATTATTCAAAACAATAAACCTTTAAAATTGTGTACATTTTCTAGAGTTATGAAAGAAAAAGGAATAGAGGATCTTATTACTGCAATTAATATTATAAATACGCATGAAATAAAATATAAATTAGATATTTATGGCCCAGTAGATGCAAGTTATAAAGATAAATTAAATAAACTTTTATTGACATCTAATAATTGTGCTAGATATTGTGGTATAAAAGATCCGAAAGATAGTGTTAAGACATTAAAAAACTATTTTGCTCTTGTTTTTCCAACAAGATTTTATACTGAAGGAATTCCAGGAACAATAATTGATGCGTATTATGCAGGAGTTCCTGTTATTGCATCAAAGTGGGAGAGTTTTGCGGATGTTATTGATGACAATATAACTGGAATAGGTTATGAATTTGGTGATATAGGAGAATTGGTTTCGGTTTTATCTGACATTGCTAATAATCCTAATTTAATTAATAAGTTGAAAAAAAACTGTATTAACAAATCATTTGAATATACACCAGAGTTTGCATTGGAATTAATGAAAATAGGTGAGGAGAATGATTTATGATTGGTTATATTTAAAATAAGCAAGTGCTAATTTGACTCGACAAATAATGTTTTGTAAAAATAGTTTGTAGATGCTTATTTATGTTTTTCGAAAAAAATTAATATTTTAAATACATTGAAATGTATTAAATAACTTATAAAATTAAGGTGTTTTGATGAAAACGAAGGTAGTAATTTTAATAAAAAATGATAAGTGGATAAAAAATTTGTTTTAACTAAAAATACTAAATACATTAGAAAATTGCTTTTAATTTAATATAATCAGAACAGAATAAAATTATGAAAATAAATATTATTTTTGAAAAATGATATAAGGAAATGAAAATATGAAACGATTACTATGTATTATTAGCTGTATGAACACAGGTGGAGCTGAAACATTTTTAATGAAGATATATAGAAAACTTGATCGTACAAAATATCAAATGGATTTTTGTGTCAATTCTTCTGTTGAGGGATTTTATGAGAAAGAGATCAAGAATTTAGGTGGAAAGATATTTGTTATCCCATCCAAATCAGAAAACTTTATAGAGTTTAAAAAGGGATTAAGAAAAGTAATTCAAGATTATAATTATAATTATGTATTGAGAATTACATCAAATGCTGCTGGATTTTTGGATTTAATGATTGCAAAAAAAGCAGGTGCAGAAGTATGCATTGCAAGGTCAAGCAATTCAAATGATGCTGAAGGTGTTAAAGCTAAAGTATCTCACATGTTTGGAAAAATTTTTTTAAAAAAGTATATTGATGTAAAAATTGCACCATCTGACTTAGCCGCTATATATACTTTTGGAAAAAAAGAGTTTAATTCTAAAAATGTTTCAGTTTTACACAATGCCATCGATTTGGATGTTTATAAATTTTCAATTGATGGACGAAATAGAATTAGGCAAGAATTTAAAATAGGTGAGAGTGATATTGTTTATGGACATATTGGACGTTTTAGTAAACAAAAAAATCATAACTATTTAATAGAGATATTTAATGAAATCATAAAAGAAAATAATTGTGCTAAGCTTCTTTTAGTGGGTGCAGGAGAATTAGAGCAATCTATTAGAAATAAAGTTGACAAATATGGGTTAAATGAATCTGTTTATTTTACAGGAGTTAGAAGTGATATTCCTGATTTGTTATCCTCTATGGATATTTTCTTATTTCCGTCGTTTTATGAGGGAATGCCTAACACTGTTATAGAAGCGCAAGCAACTGGGCTTCCTTGTGTAATTTCAGATACTATTACAAAAGAAGCTAATATAACTGGACTTGTCAATTATTTAAACATTAAAGAACCAGCAATAAAATGGGCTAGTTTTTGTTGTTCTATAAATAATAAAAAGCGAGCAGATATGACAAAAATTATGATTGATAGTGGATATAGTATCCAATCAACTGTTAATCAATTTGTATCGTTGGTATTTAAGGAGAAATCATAATGAATAAACTTTCTTTGAGATTGTATGAGAAAATTAATATTGCATTGTTTTCGATGATGATAAGTTCCTTTTTTATATTTAATCTTTCTGGTGTGCTTAGTAGTTTAAGTATAATTGTATTTACTGGAATGATTTTTTTAGTGTATGCTTATTCAAATCATTGGAAAATTCGTGTTCCTATAGAAAAATTTCATATTTTTATTATGATATTTTCATTTTTTTGTTTTATAAGTTCGTTATGGGCTAGAGATGGTGCTGTGGCGCGCTCTATGGGAATAACAATTTTTGAGTTATTAATATGCATGTCAATAATATTTTCCTGTTTTATAAAACTACCATCAGTTGAATTTTTATTAAAAGCATTAATGTGGAGTGGCGTTATCGTTGGATTATATACAGTATATTTTTATGGAATTCCCACTTTTTTTTCAATGTTGAGTGGAACAATAAGAATTGGAAATGATTATGCCAATTCAAATGCAATTGGAATGTGGGGAGCTGTCTGTTCAGTAGTGTTTTTTTATTTCATTCTTCGAGAACATAAATTTAAATATATTGCCATTATTATTCCAATCTGTCTAGTTGCAATGTCTCAAAGCAGAACTGCTTTAATTGAATTGCTTGTTGGTATATTTTTAATTATTATATTTAAATACAAAAACCATAAGAACATACTAAAGAGTATTTTTGGTATTGTATTTGCTATCATAATTACTATAATGATAATATATTTTATGTCTAAGTTAGATATATTTGCTGGTCTTAACGAAAGAATGTCTTCTTTATTCGACTTTTTGGGTGGGGAATCTGTACAAGAAGGATCAGTAATTCAAAGGCAAATTTATATTAAGACTGGTTTGGATGAATTTTTTAAACATCCAATTTTTGGCATAGGTATTGGAAATTCATATTTCATTACACAAAATGTAACCGGTCATTCAACATATCTTCATAATAATTTTGTGGAATTATTGTCGTGTGGTGGTATTGTAGGTTTTTTATTATATTATGGTTTAACTGCAAGCATGTTAATTAAGCTTTGGAAATATTCAAGACGAAATATAGACTTTGCTGAAATATGCTTAATTATATTGTCGATAAAGACTTTTAGTGATTATGGTACTATTTCATATTATAGTAAACAGGGATATATTATATTACTTATATGTGCAATGATGTTATATTTTAATAAAGCCCAAAATAAGATGTATTATATAGATAAAAATACATTTAAAAGATAAAATCATAAATATCATTTTATTTATTATGGAGAAAAATATGAAAAAGAAGATTTTATTTATATGCTATAATAACCTCGAAAAAGGTGGCATCCAAAATATCTTAATGAATATTGTTCGCAGTTTAAGTGATATAGTTACTTTTGATATTGTATGTTTAGATGCTAGAAAAGCTTTCTATGATAATGAATTTGAAAAGTATGGCGGTAAAATATTTCGATTGGGAAAATATGATGGTAATAGTACAAAACATGCAAGATTGGATTACTATATCAGAGGTAATTATTTATATAGAAATGTAAAAAAAATATTAAAAAATAATGGACCATATGAGTGTATACATTGCAATAATGCTTTAGAAAGTGGCTTATGTTTAAAAGCTGCATATGAGTGTGGTGTACCAATTAGGATAGCACATTCACATACTGTTTTTGATGGGTCAGGTAATGTCCTTCGTAGAATATATTTTAAATCTTACAGAAAGTTAATACATAAATATGCTACACAACTGATAGGATGCTCTGTGCAAGCTTGTAAATCTTTATTTCTTTGTAATGATGTAAATGTAATCCCAAATTCAATCGATTTAAGTAAATTTCAATATAGGCCTTATAATAATGAAAATCTTAAATTGATTCAAATTGGTACATTTTCGGAGAATAAAAATCAAATGTTTTCTTTGCAAGTTTTGAAAGAAATTGTTAGTAGAAATATAAATGCAACACTCGTATTTGTAGGTAGAACGAATTCACATCATTCTCAGATGTATTTTGAAAAATTAAATATGTTTATAAGAGAAAACAAATTAAATGAGTATATTATTTTTTTGCCTGGAGAAAGTGATGTTTCCTCTTGTTTGGCAGAAAGTTCTTATTTAATATTTCCATCGATAAAAGAAGGATTTGGGATTGTACCAATCGAAGCACAAGGAGTTGGCTTACGTTGTTTTTTATCTGATTCGGTTCCTCGTGAATTAGATTGTGGAGGTTGTGTGTTTTTATCATTAGGTGATGATGTGAAAAAGTGGGCTGACGTAATAATTAAAGATTATTGTAATACGAGAGGTGTTCATAATAGGTATGATTGTTCAAGATATTCAATTGAAACAATAATGAAAGAATATAGAAAAATATATGGAATAGAATGATGAAAAGAGTATATAGAATTATTAGTTTTATTTTAAATTTTGGTTTAGCATATATAATTGCATTTTTTATTAAATTAGTTAATAAAAATATGAGAAATATATGGATCATTTCGGAACGGGGTGATGATGCTCGTGATAATGGTTTCTTTTTCTATAAATACATGAGAGAAAATCATCCTGAACAAAAAATTTACTATGTAATTAAAAAATCTTCTGTAGATTACAACAAAGTGTCAGAATTAGGAAAAACCATTGAATTTTGTAGCTTTAAACATTTTCTTGTATTTGCTTTATCTAAAATACATATTTCTTCGAGTGTTTGGGGTGGGGATATTCCTATGGCTGATTATTACAAAAAAATGAAGTTATATGATTATGAAAATAAATTTGCTGTATTTTTACAACATGGAATAACAAAGGATTTTCAACCAGGATTAATGTATCCGAAAATTAAACCCGATATTTTCATTTGTGGTGCAGCTCCTGAATTTAATTATATAAATCGTGAATTTAATCATCCCACTGGTGTTGTTCAATATACAGGTTTAGCAAGATTTGACAATTTACATGCACATAAAGAAAAAAAACAAATTTTAATTATGCCAACTTTTCGAAAATGGATACAAGGAATGAGTAAAGAAGAATTTTTACATACAGAATTTTTTAGTGTATGGAATAGCCTATTAAACAATGAAAAGATAATAGAAAAATTAGACGAAACAGGAATAAATCTTATTTTCTATCCTCATTATGAGATACAAGATTATGTAAATTGTTTTAATAGTAATTCGCCCAGAGTAATAATTGCAGATTTTAATAATTACGATGTACAACAACTTCTAATGGAATCAAAGCTTTTAATTACAGATTTTTCAAGTGTTTTTTTTGATTTTGCATATATGAAAAAACCTGTAATTTTCTATCAATTTGATAGAGCTAAATATATAAAAAAACATTATGACTTTACAAAAGGATATTTTGATTATGATTCAATGGGATTTGGCGAAGTTGTAACTAGTGAAAGCAAGTTGGTTAAAGCACTTATAGATGAGCTAGATAATGATTTTTTAGTGTTAGATAAATACATTAATAGAACTAATGAATTTTTTTCATTATATGATATGAATAACTGCAAAAGAATATATGATGCAATAAAAAAACTGAAATAAGAGAGGAGTTATGTATGGCAGATATTGGTGTTAGTATTTTATGTTTAGCATATAATCACGAAAAGTATATAGCGGATGCTATTGATAGTTTTTTAAGACAAAAGACAACATTTCCTATAGAAATTATTATTAATGAAGATTGTTCTACAGATAAAACAGCAGAAATAATCAAAGAATATGAAAAAAAGTATCCAAAAATAATTAAGCCTATTTATCATAAAAAAAATGTTTATTCTCAAGGAATAAATATTAATGCAGAGTATATGTTGCCACTTGCTTCAGGTAAGTATGTTGCTTTATGTGATGGTGATGATTATTGGACAGATCCATATAAACTACAAAAACAATATGATGCTTTAGAAGCTAATCCTAGTTGCTACATGTGCCTTCATAAAGTTGAGGACTTAGATGTAATTAAAGGAGACAAAAATGAACTTCCTAATAAAAAGATAAAAACAGGTATTCTTTCATCTGATGAGCTTTTGCATATTTTAGGTGATGGGGATTTTTTTAATGAAGTATGCTATTTTTTTAAGACAGATGTGTATCGAGAATATCAAAATAACTATCCAGATTATGCAAAAGTTTTCATGAAAAATAAATCTGATGATGTGCCAATGTTGTTGTATTTTGGCAATTATGGAGATACGTATTATTATCAGGAATCAATGGCTGTATATCGAAGATTTACTGGAGGAAGTTGGTCTAGTTTAAGAAAAAAAGAAACAATAAAACAGCAAGCTAAATTTTATAAATATTCTGTAGAAGCATATGAAGCATATAATGTTTTTTCAAACAATAGATTTAAGGATGATATTGCTAAAAGAATAGCCTATTTTAAATTTAATTATTATGCATGTTGTGGACAATATAAAGAGATGCTTAAACCCGAGTTTGATATAATATGGGATAGGCAAAGCAATAATTATTATAGACGAATTAAACTTTTGGCTAAATGTCCTATTTTATTTAAAGGAATATTTATGGTTATAGATAAAATGAGAAAACTTTAATGAATAAATCTAAATATCAATTCAATAGACAATATTTATGTTTTACGACACATCTTTGATATAAAAGTATATGTCAACAATACTAAGAGATGTTTTCGAATAGATTGATATATATTATAAATATTTCTAAGAAATATATTAATAGTGGAACAAGATATGTTTGAAATAGAATTATTTCCTTTCTCTAAATGGTTAAAATTTATTATAAATGATGATAATTTATGACTAAATATAATTATGTAGAGAATAATCTCGGATTATATTAAACTAGTTATAGAAAAATATTATTTTTAAGTATACGTATTTTTTCGTTAAATATTTATAATGATTTTATATATAAATTTTAATATAAATAAAGAAAATGTAGATAGGACATATTATGTTGTATGAGAGAAAAAGGTGAAGAGTAGGTATGAACAAAAAAAATAATATTTCAACCAATGTAGTTTGGCGTATGTTAGAAAGATTTAGTGCTAAAATAGTAACATTTTTAGTTTCATTAGTTTTGGCGAGATTACTAGATCCAGCAGCTTATGGAACAATAGCATTAGTTACAGTGTTTACAACAATCCTTGAGGTTTTTATTGATAGCGGACTTGGTAATGCATTGATTCAAAAAAAGGATGCTGATAACATTGACTTTTCTACAGTATTCTATTTTAATATGGTAATGTGTTCGGTCCTATATATTGTAATGTTTTTTATGGCTCCTTACATTGCGGATTTTTATGGAAATGATGAATTAGTTGCGATTATTAGAGTATTAAGTTTAACATTGATTATTTCGGGAGCTAAAAATATTATACATTCTTATATTTTTAAGAATATGCAATTTAGGAAATTCTTTTTTGCTACATTGATTGGAACATGTGTTTCAGCGGTTGTTGGACTTACAATGGCATTTATGGGATTTGGAGTTTGGGCATTAGTTGCACAGCCACTTGTGAATTATATTATCGATACAGTTATTCTATGGATTAATGTTGATTGGAGACCAGAAAGAACATTTTCATTCTCAAGATTTAAAGTACTTTTTTCATATGGATGGAAGATTCTTGTAGCAAAATTAGTGAATGTTACATATGTAAAATCAAGAGATATGATAATTGGGAAAATGTATTCTTCGGAAGATTTAGCATACTTTAATAGAGGAGATGCTTTTCCATCAATGATTGTTCCAAATATTACCGCGTCAGTAGACGGAGTTTTATTTCCAGCAATGGCTAATGAGCAAGAAGATAAGAAACGTATTAAAGAATTAGTGAAGAAGTCCACGCAGGTTAGTTCGTATCTTATCATACCAGCAATGGTAGGATTAATTGCTTGTGGAGAACCATTAATCAGAGTATTGTTAACAGAAAAATGGATTTCTTGTGTGCCATATATGAATATGTTTTGCTTAGTATATGCATTTTATCCATTTTCTATCTCAAATTTAAATGCTATTAGAGCCTTAGGACATAGTAAAATTATTTTAAAACTTGAAATTATAGAAAGAATATTTAGCATTATTTTATTATTGATGACAATAAAAATGGGCGTATTTTGGATAGGAATAAGTTACTTAATAGGAGAGCTTTTTAGTACAGTATTATGTGCACTTCCTTGTAAAAAATTAATTAATTATGGATTTGTACAGCAAATTATTGATTTGTTACCATTAATTTTCATTTCATCTATAATGGGATTATTAGTATATATGATCCAATACTTAGGATTTTCAGATTTAGTAACACTTATGATACAGGTACCTTTAGGTGTTGCAGTATTTTTGATTTTATCATGGATATTCAAAATATATGCTTTTAATTTTTTTATTAATATTTTAAAAAGAAAGTTGGCAAAAAGTCATGATTAATATTGGTATCATAAGAAAAATAAAAAGTAAAAAAAATATTTCAAAGGGTGTTAATTCAAAATTTAAAAAAGTAAATATTGAGGGGAGTGGCGAGATAGTTGTTGGTGAACATTGTTGTATAAAAAACTCAAAAATCGTTTGTGGTAGAACTTGTAAAGTGATATTTGGAAATAATGTCTCTTTAATTCATAATGTAGTTATTGATTGTTATTTTAAAGGAACAATTAAAATTGGAAATGATGTTATTTTTGGTCCAAATGTATATGTCACTAATCATAATCACGGCGTAAAAAAAGGAAAATTAATACGAAATCAATCATATGTAGCAAAAAATACTATAATTGGAAATGATGTTTGGATAGGAGCTAATGTTTCAATTTTAGCTGGTGTTAATATTGGAAATGGAGCTGTAATAGGTGCAGGAGCAGTAGTTACAAAAAACATACCGGAAAACGCAATTGCATGTGGAAATCCTGCAAAAGTAATTAAATGGCGAGAATAATTAAGGAGGAAAAATAGATGAAAATTATGCCAAATAGGATGGATAGAGGGTTTGAAAAGTATCAAGCTGAATTTGAGAATAAAGCGATTAATGTTCTTCGCTCTGGGTGGTATATTTTAGGTAATGAGGTATCTTCATTTGAACAGGAATTTGCTGAGTATACTGGTGCAAAATATTGTGTAGGCCTAGCAAGTGGTCTTGATGCTCTATGGATTAGTGTAAAACTGTTAGGAATTGGAGTTGGTGATGAAGTTATCGTACAAGGGAATACGTATATTGCAAGTGTTATGGGTATTACTATAAATGGGGCAACTCCAATATTTGTTGAGCCAGATGAATTCTATGGAATTGATCCTGATAGAATTGAAGAAAAAATTACAGAGAAAACAAAAGCAATTATGGTTGTTCATCTATATGGTAATGCTTCGAAAATGGATAAAATAGTTAATATTTGCAAAAAATATAACTTAAAGTTAATTGAAGATTGTGCTCAATCTCATGGAGCGTTTTTTGATGGAAAAATGACAGGAACATTTGGAGATGTTGGTTGCTTCTCATTTTATCCATCAAAGAATCTTGGTGCATTTGGTGATGCTGGTGCAATTATTACTAATGATGAAAATCTTGCTAAAGAGTTTAAAATTTACCGAAATTATGGTAGCGAAAAACGTTATTATAACAAAGTGGTTGGCGCAAATTCAAGATTAGATGAAATCCAAGCAGGTTTATTAAGAGTAAGATTATCTCACATGCATGAATTAACAGAAGAAAGAAAAAAAATTGCAAATAGATATCTGAAAGAGATTAGTAATCCACATCTTGTTTTACCAAAATTACGAGAGGGTTCCACTTGCGTATGGCATCAATTTGTTATTCGTTGCAATGAAAGAGACAGATTGATCGAGTATTTAAATGAAAAGGGTATTGGAACAATTATACATTATCCAATTCCGCCACATTTGGCAGAAGCATACCAACATCTTGGACATAAAGAAGGTGATTTTCCAATAACTGAAAATTATGCTAAAACTGTACTTTCTATTCCTATGTATAATGGAATGACAGATGAAGAGCAAACATATGTTATTGATGCATTGAACAATTTTTATTAATATAAGGAGGTATTTATGAAGCTAAAAGAATTGTGTCCAGTATTGGAATTTATTGATTTAGGTGATGAAAGAGGAAAGTTAGTTGTTGTTGAGGGTGGTAAGACAATTCCATTTGAGATAAAAAGAGTATTTTATATTTATGGATCTGATTCAACAGTTGTTCGTGGTCAACATGCAAATCGTGAATCCGAATTTGTATTAATTAATGTAGCAGGAAAGAGTAAAGTTAGAATTACAGATGGTAAAGAAGAATTTGTTATTGAGCTAAATAAGCCAATGATGGGCGTATATATTCCTAAGATGATATGGAAAGATATGTATGATTTTTCATCAGATTCTGTTCTTTTGGTGTTAGCTAGTACACATTATGATGGTGATGAATATATTCGTAACTATGATGATTATTTAGAAATAATGAATAAAAAATAGAAAATTTCCAGAGTAGTTGTTTGAGAAATAGAAATAGATTTATAGTAATAAAATATAATATGGTATATAAGAATAACACATATTTAGTATAAAATTTAAAATGAGCTATATAAGATTATCTAATAAATAACTAAATAATTTAGATATTTTTTATACATTTAAATATCCAACGAATATTAAAATTATAATAGTCAAAATTTGATTTTCTAAATTTTGTACATAATTTTTTGACCAATTAAGTATTCTAATAGTAAGCACAAAATAAAAGGATTTATTTAATTTATTAATCATTTGTGACACTATTTTTCTAAAGATATCGTAGAAATTTATAGATTTCTATAGAACTTATAATAGTTAAAATAAGATTGCTTCTTTCCAAAGTTAGTTGAGGTGTTATTATTATATCATTTAAAAAGAAAAAATAAGACATTAATATATGTTAATTCTTCCTATTTAAAGACTATTTTTGATAAAAAAATATTTTTCAATCAACACTGGAGACAGCCGAAATTATATTGACATTTATATGAATCCAATTTATTGGACACTATATTTAAATTTAAGTTTAAGCAGTTAATAAGGATTGAGTCCTGTATTGGACAGGAGTTAATCCTTTTAATTTTACTGTAATTCTTTGGTTATTATAATAATCAATATATTCCCTCATCGCAATCTTTAAATCATCCAATGTTTCAAATGTATACTCATACTCATAAAACATTTTATTTTTCATTTTTCCAAAAAAGCTTTCCGTTGGCGAATTATCTAAACAGTTTCCCTTTCTTGACATCGACTGTTGCACTCCCTTTTTCTTAAGAATCTTGTGATATGATTCCATTTGATATTGCCAGCCTTGATCTGAATGAAAGATAAGATTATTCAAGTTATCATATTTTTCAAAAGCTTTATTAAGCATATCTTTTGTTTGTTTAAAATTTGGAGTTGTTGATATATTGAAAGATACTATTTCTCGATTATGCAGATTTAAAATAGGTGATAGATAAAGCTTTCCTGCTGCTATATGAAACTCCGATACATCAGTTGACCATATTTCATTATATTTAGCTGTGTAAAAATTTCTCTTATAATATGTCTTATGATTTTTTTCATCAATAACTTTAATAAGTAAAAGATTTTTTACCGTACCATTCATATCACCTTTATATGACTTATATTTTGCTTTTGGTGTTTTAGCATATAAACCCATTATAGACATTAATCTTTTAACTTTCTTATGATTAACAATATATCCCTTATTTCTTAATTCTAAAGCGATTCTACGTAGTCATAACGTTCTTTATTTGTATAAAAGATATTAATAATGATGTTCATTATATTATTTATATCTTTAATAATTTTTGATAACGTATAGTAATAGGGTTAACGTTTTAATTCAGATGCTCTTAGAAGAATTTTTAATGGATATTTAGGCTACATTTCATAAACTATCGTTGTTTTTTCCTTGTTTGTCGGTTCTTCCTTGATTGAATTGCAGCTCTTAATTTTTTTAGATATTCATTCTCTGCCTCCAAATAATGAGTTTTATTTTCAAGATATTTAATTTTTTCTTCAGGTGACATATCTTCATATTTTTTATTAAATTGATTTTCTTTGTTCATAGTAGATGGTCTTCCTTTTTTTTCTCTACTATAACATATACGTTGTCTTTATACGAGTTAATCTAGCTATGTAATAATCCATCATCAGCTAACCAATATTCAATAGCTGTAGATATTATTGATTTACCATCAATAAGGACTTTATTAATGATTTCTAATTTTAATTCTGGTGAATAATAATTGTTTTTATCTGATCTTAAAATATCAAACCCATGCCTACCTATTAATTGAACTAAAAAATTAATATTATCAGATCTTATTTGATACTCTTTAGATAATGATGATACAGTTTTTCCTTGTTTTCATTTTTTATATAATTCTATTTTTTGTTTTCTTGTAAGTTTTGCCATAATAAAAATGAACCTCCATTATTTGTGTCAAAATAATGGAAGTTCATTTCATTTTGATATAGTATTTTTATCTGTATGCATTAAATCATGAATAAATATAAAAAATATTACTTAAGATTGATGATCTTGATAATGAAATTATTGATAATTTGGATTCGGATGCAAATATCAATCAAAATAAACTATATTAAAGAAATGAAAGAAGCTGCTAATACACTCAATCATTGGAAAAAAGAAATATTGAACTCATTTGTCTGGATTAAAAACATAAGAATATCAAGTGGCTCTATAGAAGAAAAAATTATTACATAAAAAAATTATATATAATGGTATGCAAAACTTTGAGCGTACACGAAATAAAATATTTTACTCTAAAACAAATATGAAAAATATGATTTAAATGTAGAATATAGTGATTCAATAAAGATGAAATCAAATAACTTAGAAATATCATTTGATGGAGAAACAGATAAATTTGATTAGGAAAAAATAAAGGAGGAGAATGCAGCCAGATACTATATTCTCCCCATAGTATTTTAAAGGAAAATTGAAATTTTTATTTCAATTCCACATTAAATTTTATAAAGCTATTTTTAATTGTTATAAATACAAATTAGTATTTATAAATAGAATTCTTTATACCACCTTGCAAATGCACGTAACCCCTCTCTTAGAGATGTACAAGGTTTAAAATCAAAATCTCTTTCTAAAGCACTCGTATCTGCATATGTTATAGGTACATCACCAGGTTGCATAGGAACTAATTCTTTATGAGCTTCAAAATCATAGTCTTCAGGTAATACACCAGCATTGATAAGTTCTTCTTGTAAAATTTGTACGAAATCTAATAAGTTTTCTGGATGATTGTTACCGATATTATAAATAGCATATGGAGGAATTGGTAAACCATCTTCTCCATTTTTCTTTTCTGGAGCGCCTTGCATAACACGTACAACACCTTCTACAATATCATCGATATAAGTGAAATCTCTTTTGCAATTACCATAATTAAAGATTTGAATTGTTTCACCTTTAAGAAGTTTATTTGTAAATCCAAAATATGCCATATCTGGTCTTCCAGCAGGACCGTAGACGGTAAAAAATCTTAGACCAGTTGAAGGGATATTGTAAAGTTTAGAGTATGCATGAGCCATTAATTCATTACTTTTTTTAGTTGCAGCATAAAGTGAAACAGGATTATCTACCGTATCATCGGTACTATATGGTATTTTTTTGTTTGAACCGTATACTGATGAACTTGAAGCATAAACTAAATGTTCAACAGGATAGTTATGACATCCTTCTAAAATATTATAGAAACCGATCAAATTTCCTTCCACATAAGCGTCAGGATTTGTAATAGAATAACGTACACCTGCTTGAGCACCTAAATTTACAACTACATTTGGTTTGTATTGTTCAAAAATAGAAGTAACAACAGCTTTATCAGCTAAGTTTCCTTTTATAAAATTAAAATCTTTATTACTTGATAATTCTTCTAATCTTGCCTCTTTAAGTTTTACATCATAGTAATCATTCATATTATCAATACCAACGATTTTTATTCCTTCGATATCGTTGAATAATCTTTTAGCAAGGTTTGCTCCAATAAATCCAGCTACACCAGTAATAAATATTGTTTTATTTTTTAATTCTACTCTTTCCATTGTCCTTCCCCTAATCTCTTCTAAATAAATCCCTTGTATATACTTTGTCTTCTACATCATCTAAACAATTATCATATCTGTTAGCTACAATGGCTTGTGATTGTTGTTTAAACAATGATAAATCATTAACAACTTTGCTTCCGTAGAATGTAGTTCCATCGTCTAATGTTGGTTCATATACGATTACTGTTGCTCCTTTTGCTTTTAAACGCTTCATAACACCCTGAATAGACGACTGTCTAAAGTTATCAGAGTTTGATTTCATAGTAAGTCTATAAACCCCAATTATAACTTCTTTTTCTTTGTTTACGTCCCATGAACTATTTGCTTCATATGCACCTGCAATACTTAATACTTGATCAGCTATAAAATCTTTTCTTGTACGATTACTTTCTACAATAGCACTCATCATGTTTTGTGGTACATTGTCATAGTTAGCTAGTAATTGTTTAGTATCTTTTGGTAAACAATATCCGCCATAGCCAAATGATGGGTTATTATAGTGATTACCAATACGAGGATCTAGACAAACACCATTAATAATTTCTTGTGTATTTAATCCTTTAACTTCAGCATATGTATCTAACTCATTAAAATATGATACACGTAATGCTAAATATGTATTTGCAAATAATTTAACAGCTTCAGCTTCAGTAAATCCCATAAATAAAGTATCAATATCTTCTTTTAAAGCACCATCTTGTAATAATTCTGCAAATGTATGAGCAGCATTTACTAAATGCTCATCATTCATATCTGTGGATACAATAATACGACTAGGATATAAATTATCATACAATGCTTTTGATTCTCTTAAGAATTCTGGTGAGAAAATGATATTTGATGTGTTATATTTTTTTCTTACAGATTCTGTGTATCCTACAGGAATAGTTGATTTAATAACCATAATGGCATTTGGATTTACTTTAAGGACTAATTCAATAACTGATTCTACAGCAGATGTATCAAAATAATTTTTTTGACTATCGTAATTTGTAGGGGCAGCAATAACTACATAATCAGCATTTTTATATGCTTCTTTTGCATCTGTAGTTGCAACTAAATCTAATTCTTTATTTGCAAGATATTCTTCAATATAATCATCTTGAATGGGTGATTTTTTGTTATTAATCATATTAACTTTTTCTTGAATAATATCTACTGCTACAACATGATTTGATTGAGCAAGTAACGTTGCAATTGAAAGACCTACATATCCAGTACCAGCTACTGCAATATTAAGTGGTTCTTTTTTTGTATGTTTATTTTCTTTTTCATTAACGAATAATTCAAAAGGTTCAAAACCTAGAACTTCTCCTAATTGTTCCAATTGAGGAATAGACGGAATATAATCTAGTGATTCTAAACGACTAAGCATGGCTCTGTTTATACCTGTTAAATCAGCTAATTCTTGTTGAGTCACGTTCTTATTTTTTCTTGCATTTATTACAGTTGATGCAAGTAATGACTGTGATAATTTTTTCATGTTTTACCTCTCTTTGTTTTTATAAATAACATTAATATATATCAAAATACAAAAACAGTATATATTATTTGAGATTTACTTTCAATATATAATACAAATTATATAAAAATGATGTCATAAATAACATTATTATTTTAAATGAGGAAATGTGAATAATTTTTTTGATCAAAGATGATGTATTGGAGAAAAAATTATTTCATATACTGAACAAGAAAAATAACAAATACTTACACTTTATAATGAAACTAGTTCAATAGTTAAAGTAATCAATAAACAATTGTATCATACTAGATAAAATATGTATATATAGATTAATAATAGAAACATTGAAAAAAGAATTCTCTTGGTTATTCAGATATACCTGAACATAGAAGGTATCCTATGTTGGAATTAAAAATTATTTATCATTCGGTGTTGCTTTAAAGATAGAGAAGATATACAATCAGTATTAGAGGGAGTTGTCTTTTTAAGAACGAGTATCTATCTCTAGTGCATTAGAAGGACAAAAGAAACATTTATTTTTAGGTAAAATCAATATTGATATATCTGATTATGATTCGAAGCAGGAAGAACTTGTATTAAAATTAAGAAACTGAAGGTAAAGAAAGCCAAGAAAGATATTTCTTATATGGGAGAAATTACGAAAATATCTGAAAATTTCATAAATAGAAATTTTCATTCAAATAAAACTAACCATAAAATTTTGGCGATATTATAGAATTTTCGGTTCTTGCATGAGAGGTATATTTGTCATCAATCATAGGCTGTTTTGATATATGAAAAATTAATATAAATCTTAAAGCTGAATTAGTCAAAAGTATGCTAGATGAATATCATGAAAAGCTAAAAAATAGAGAAAAATCAATCGTATATAGTGATTATAAAGCATGCTATTAATGTTTAGAATGGATCAACAAAAGGGACAGGTGCGGATTTCATATAAGCATGTGAAGAATTTTTTGGAAGAATAAAAAATGAAATGTTTTACGGAAGAAAATGGACGGATGTAAGCATAGAAAAATTTATGACTCTTATAAATGAATATATTATATGATACAATATTGAAAGAATAAAACAATTGTTAGGTTATTCAAGCACAAAAAGTATAGATGATTACTGAATCTTAATTAAAATAATTAATCTAATAAATTGTTCACACCCTTATATTTTAATATAAAATAATGTATAAATATATAAGATATTATGGCTAATTTAATTGTTATGGAAGGAGAGTAGATGAGTAAATTTGGTGGATTTATTACTATATGTTTGTTTGTAATGATGATATTTTTATCTTTTTTAACTAACGATAAAAAAGATAATGTTACTGAGTTGAATACAAAAGAAACTATTTATAGAAATAATTATAGACTCGATTATATAAATGAAAAAGGTATAGTTACAATGAATCATACAAAAAGATATTCAACTATGATACAAGTAAGAGATAAAGATGGTCATGCTATAGAGGAGTATTACTATAATACAAAAGGAGAACCGGTTATGTGTTCTAGTGGCTATTATGGTGTTCAACGTATTTATCAAAATGGTGTTTGTATTGAATACAAATTTGTTGATCAAGATAAAAATAAAATGCAAATAAAAGCAGGATATAGTACGGTTAAACAGGTATAGAATAATAAAAATCAAGTTGTTGAGGTATATTATTATGATAAAGAAGACAATCAAATTGCGCTAAGTTTAGGACAATATGGTGAACAAAGAAAATATGATACTGAAGGTAATAATTACATTACTACTTATATTGATGATTCGGGTAATCCAATCGAAAATAATAAAGGATATAGTACAATACGTAGAGAATATAATATGGATGGACAAGTTACATTTGAGTGGTTTTATGATCTTGATGGAAAGCAAGTTAATATTGGTAGAGGGCAGTATGGTACTTTGCGTATTTATGAAAATGGCGAATATGTTAAAAGTGTTCCAGTTGACATTAATGGACATGAACAATTTCTTTTAGATCAACTACTTTCAAAATCACCTTGGTTAGTAAGTGTAGTAGCAATAGGTCTCATATTTATAACAATTTTATTAAATTTAAAAGGGAGGATTATTCTCTTTATTTGTTATATATCATTTATTTTTTATATGACATTATTTATTCGATAAAATGGTAGTCAGCAATATGAGTTTGAAGTATTTTGGTCATATCGCCAGATTTTTAAATCACCAACATTAGGACTAGAGGTACTTAATAATATTTGGTTATTTATACCATTTGGTGCATTATTGCGTTCATTGAAAAAGAAGCAACAAGTGTTACTTCTTGCAATTGGTTTATCTTTTTTTATTGAAGGTTTGCAGTATTTTTTTGGACTTGGTCTTTGTGAACTTGATGATGTCATTGGAAATAGTTTAGGGGCATGGCTTGGTTGGTTTTGTTTTTATGAAGGAATGAAACTAAGAGGTAAAATTGTAAAATCAAGATAATTTTAATTAGTCGAATAATCGTGAATTTAATATATTTCATGATTACTCTCTGTTTCCGCAATTTTTCTGTTATCGTGAAATTGCAAGTATACAAATTTTTGTGTGGAGATTAAAATATCATACTAGTTTTTTCATTTAAGTTGTGTGAAAAGGTTTTAAAAAATTAAACTAATATTATCAAATTGGAACATAAGTCAATTATTTAATAATACGATTTATATAATTTTCTGTTGCATTCTCTTTATAAATAATTTTTGCAGGATTTCCTAGAACTATTGAGTGATCTGGTACATCAAAGTTAATGTATGACAATGGTGCAATTAATACATCATTTCCTATTTTTATGTTTCCTACTAAAACAGAATTGGCGCCGATCCAAACATTGTTCCCAATAATTGGGGTTCCTCTTCTTATTCCTCTATTTTCTTGACCAATAACAACTCCTGTCGCAATATTACAATTGTTCCCAATTTTAACATTTGGATTTATTATAACTCTTCCTTCATGACCAATATAAAACCCATTTCCAATCTTTACAGAATGTGGGATTTGAATAAAAGATTTTTTTGAACTATTTCTTAATCTAATTTTATAATAAATTTTTTTTAAAATACAATTTGTTGCGTTATATTTTCTAAACAAAATTATATAGTTTAAACTAAATGGTCTATTTAATCTCTCTTTAATATTTTCTTTATATTTTCCATAATAACGAAATATATCATAATTATAATCTTTCATATTATTTTCTCCTTTTTATAAATTTTTAATACTTATATGAAATAGTAGTTAAAATAACTTTTGAAATTTTTATTTCATGTGATTTTACATCTAGTATATTAGTTAACATAATCATTTTATCAATTCTTCAATTATGTTACATCAGTAGACTATATTTACTGTAGAGGTATTTTGTTTTTAAAGAACTTTCTATTGGTAACGAGGCATAATTAATATATATAATGTTATTATTGAATATAATTTTTTCAATAAAAATCTATATTATTAATAAGTCTCCAGTAGGGAAATAATACCAATAAATAATCGTGAAAGGGTTACTATTTTAAAAAATGAATTATTTATCATATTATTACTAAAACTATAGTATGGTTCCTTCATATTAGATTATACATTTATCATATAAAAAATTAATATTGACATTAGTTTTTTTGATTTTAGAAAAAGGAATATCTAAGATAATACATTTATAAAATTATAGTTTTAATCAATAATACGAAAATGATAGGATATTAAATAATGATATACCACTATACTTGTGATTTAGTATAGAAGTATACTGTGATATTAAAATTAAATAATAAATATATTTAATCAGATAGTACTATTTTATTTTACTAGCATTGTGTAAATTTATATTCCTTTTTCTATTTCAATATTAGATAAATTTTCATTTATTTCCGGACACAATTCATATATACGTTTTAAATTTTGACTTCCAAGGACAGTACACAAAAATTTAATATTCATGTTATTTTTTAAACATGTATGAATAAAAGTATTTCGTAATGTATTAAAATCGCATGCTAACGATAATGAATTACACAATTGATTTAGTTCTTTTTGTATTTTTCTAGGATCTGGTATTGTATCATTTTGAGAAACTAAATAGTTATTAGTTTTTATTTTATAAAATTTAATGTATCTACAAATATAATTTAAAACATTTTTTTCTATAGGAATTTTTCTTTTAGTAAAACTATTATTTATTTCAAAAACTATAAGATTAGTTTTATTGTTGTTTGAGGTCTTCACCCTTTCAACATTATTTTTAATAGATATAATATTTTTTTTAAAATCAAAATCTTTTTTTGTTAAGGCGCAAATTTCACCTGTTTTTAATCCCATACACATACTTAAAATTATTGATATTGCAATACTATTTAAATTATTAAATGCATATTCTAAAAGTTTTTTTTTCTGTGATTCATTTAATATAGGTATATTAGAAACTTCTTTTTTTTTAGTTCGATTTTTTATCTCGACAGTATTAATTTTATATTGATTACGAGAATAATCTAATATTGATTTTAATTCAAATTGAATTGCATATAGTACACTTTCAGATAATTTTTCGTTGTTTTCTTTTTTTGAAATAAATCTCTCTATATCATTTATTTTTATATCAGATATTTTTTTCTCATTAAAAAATACAAGATGAGCTTTATACACTTGTTGATATTTTTCGTATGAAATTTGACGTAGTTCATTTTTTTTAATACTTAACCATTCGTTTGCTACTTGCTTAAATGTTATTGAAGTCATATTAAATCTCCTTATTATATATCTTTTTTTTATATTAACAAATGTAAATTTTTATATCAATGAAAATTTACATTTGTTTTTACTTTAAATTGTTTTAAATAATTTAATTTTATGCTCTTCAATTTAACTTCTTTTGTGGTGGGTAAATAGGAAATCTATCGCTTGCTACAAAAGGAGAAAAATAATGAATGAAAAAAATTAGTTTGGGAAAATATTATTATTTTGTTAAAAATGATATTCAAATAGAAATTGATGACAAGACTTTTGAAGTGCTTGAATTATACAGACGTAAAGAGCATGCATACAGAGAAAAAAGTGCGCCGTAATAAAGCATATTATTCTTTGGATCGTAATGATGGTATTGAGTTATTATCTATTAAAAAAACAAAAACACCAGAAGTTATATTCTTTGAAAATGAAATAAAATCTATATTATATTCAGCAATAGAAAAATTACCAAAAATGCAAGCAGAACGTATTATTTTATACTATTTTCAAGGGATGTCATATAAAGAAATTGCTAAGATCCAAAATGTACATAGAACAGCAGTATCTAAATCAATTGCAATTGGTTTAAAAAATTTAAAAAATATTTTAGAAAAAGCTCTCAAATAATAAAAAATTGGTGTTGGTATATGAGAAAGATAAATTCTCATAGTTCATTGATAATTAAATAGCACTATTGATAACGTTACTAATATTTGAGCCCTTTAATAAATACGTCAGGACATTTTTAAATAGAGCGATAAAATATTTGATTATAAAGATAAGTTGCACTTATTTGGCCATGATAATATTAGAAAATAATGATACACATGATGAGTTATGATTCGAACAGATAAATGTCGCAAGTTATAACATCATATAGGTTAAAGCCCTATGAGATATCAGTTATCACTGATCTTGTGGACTGTAATTAGCAAAACAGTCAATCAATAGCGCATAATTGGTATTTTTATACTTTTATAACTATTTGTTCTATACATAGTGAAAGAAGGAGATTTTAATGAAAAATCGTATAGAAAAGGGTGATATATTTTTGACTGATTTGAATCCGGTTATCGGTTCAGAGCAGGGAGGCGTAAGACCAGTATTGATTATACAAAATAATGTTGGAAATTATTATAGCAATACTGTAATTGTTGCAATAATTACCTCAAATACTTTAAAGCATAATCTACCAACTCATATGATAATTTCGAAAAAATATGGTTTATTAAAAAATTCTATTGTTATGGGAGAGCAGTTAAGAACACTTGATAAATCTCGTATATTGAAGTATGTTGGTACATTGCGGAATAAGGATGTTATAAAGTTAAATTTAATTTTAAAAGCAAGTTTGGGATTATGAAAAAAGTAAACTTAAAAAATTTATATCCTGATGTATATATTGATGATTTTATTGTAGAGGTTAAAGATAATGTATATAAGGAATTAAAGACGAATATCAATGAAAATTTAATTGACTATGGACTGGTAAAGAGTTTTATAAATATTACAAATTCAAGCGACTATTCATTCCTATATAGTTTGTTTGATGAATTGACCCTAAAACAACAAAATAGAATATACGAAGCATATATATTAGAAATATCTAAAGCAGAAATAGCTAGGATTGAAGGATGTTCTGAAGCAGCAATACGTCATGCTATTAATAGAGGACTTTATAAAATGAGAAGAAAGTTAAAAAATTATAAAAATGGAAATTAAAAGATTATCAGTAAAAGAATTTAGTGAAAAAACTGGTTTACCAGTAAAAGTTGTAAGAAGATTAATTAAAGAAAAAAGAATAGTGTTTATATATGCAAATAGAAGGTATTATATCGACTATTTATCGTCACTTGAAAAATTGTTTAATGGTTATATGTAGGTTTATAATTTGTTCATTATATGTTATTATACTAAAAACGAAAGGATTGTGATGACTATGACAAAAGAGCAATTAATCGAATACCATAATTATTTAAAAATTACAGCAATAAATGATAATTCACAATCTATTGATGAAATGCTAGATGAAGCAGAACAAGCATACCAAGAAGGTATGTATATATCTGCTGATGTAGTTTTAGATTTATTGAGAAGTGAACAGTCATTTTAGTTATAAAATAAAAATGAACAAATTAGCAATTAAAGATTTATATAAAATTAAGTTTTATTTAGATGGATTTGATCCATCTATTTTTATTTCTTTTAGTTATCAATTAGATGAAGTAATTAATTCATTAAGGTATCAGCCTTATATGTATGCAAAATTTAAGGTGAGACATAATAAAGAATATAGAAGGATAGTTATTAGAAATTATATTATAGTTTATGATGTTATTGAAGATGTTAAAGAAGTTCATATTGATAGAATTTTTCACAAATTAGAAGACTATACTAAAAATTTATAGGGGAAGTGATACAGTGGAAAAAGAGATAATGACGATTAAGGAATTTGCTTAAGCATTAGATTTAAAAGAATATGTTGTAAGGCGTATGTTAAAAGAAGGAAAGTTAGTATATTTTAAAAGTGGAAAGCATGCGTATATACATTATGGCAAATCAATACAAAAGATGTGGGAATAAATAAAAAAAGTGCTTATTAGTGGTTTAAAACTACTAATAAGCAGTATATAGCAATTAAAATCAAGGAACTATAAATTTAAAAAACAATGATTTTATCAGTTGTTTTTAACTGTAGTAAAAACTAGAGCAATTATTCGTTATTGGAAGTATATGTAGTTGATATTATGGAAAAGCGTCTGGAAAAGGCAATGGAATTGGGTGCGACCGGAGTAATTCATGGTGCAAAGGAAGATGTTTTGGAAAGAGTACAGCAATTGACAGATGGAAAAGGAATGGATTTAGTGATTGAAACTGCTGGCACTGAAATTACAACAAGACAGGCAATCCACATGGCAAAAAAAGGGTCTAACATTGTGCTGGTTGGTTATAGCAAATCAGGAGAGATGAATCTTCCGATGAGTTTAGTGCTGGATAAAGAACTTACATTTAAAACAGTTTTCCGTTATCGCCATATTTATCCGATGGCGATTGATGCAGTAGCAACTGGAAAGGTAAATTTGAAAGGCATTGTTACGGATGTTTTTACATTGGATGAGGCACAAAAAGCAATGGATTATAGTGTGAATAATAAAGCGGATATTGTAAAAGCAGTTATTAAAATTGCGTCAGAGGAATAATAGAAAAAGAATAAAAGGCTCCGGAATAGGTGAGTATATCCGGAGCTTTTTTAAAATGGAAGCTCTATTGTTGGTAATGTCTGAAGGGAAAGATGTGTTGGAGGGAAAGTATGGACAATAAAGATACAAATATAAAAGTTCCATTGCTTAGCAAAGTGGCTTATGGCATGGGAGATGTTGGATGCAATTTTAGTTGGATGTTTGTTGGAAATTTTTTGATGATTTTTTACACAGATGTATTTGGTATTAGTATGGGAGCTGTTGCAGCTCTAATGTTATTTTCAAGATTTTGGGATGCAATCAATGATCCAATCATCGGTGCACTGAGTGATAAAACACATAGCAGATGGGGGGGCGTTATCGTCCATGGCTTTTAATTGCAGCGCCTTTAACATCCTTGGTTTTAATTTTTTCATTTTGGGCACATCCAGAGTGGTCTTCGACTGCGAAGATTATGTATATGGCAATCACATATTGTATCTTGGTTCTTGGATATACTTGTGTAAATATACCGTATGGTACATTATGTGGAGCAATGACACAGAATATAGAAGAACGTGCACAGATCAATACATTTCGATCTGTGAGTGAATGATTGCAATTGGTATTGTTAATATTATTACGGTTCCTCTTATTGAATCACTTGGAAAAGGGGATGATAAAAAGGGATATCTTTTGGTTGCTGTTGTGTATGGATGCATTTTTTCAGCTTGTCATATTTTTTGCTTTTATCTGCATTTGAAATAATAATATTTATTTTCGTCCCATAATCAGCGCTGCCTGCTTTAAAATATCATTTTCCATTTTCAGTCTTTGATTTTCCTTACGAAGTCGGATCGGTTCTTTTTCTTCGTCACTGCGATTATCCTCAATATGAAATGAACCAGTATTATTCAATTTTTTGATCCATGAAGATAAAGCAGAAGGAGTGAGTTCATATTCACGAACAAGCTCAGTTCTTGGTAGATAGTCAAAACTTTTTTGGACAATTTCTATGAGAACATCCTAAATTCAATTGGTGTCTTATAGCCAAGTGAACCATGTATCCTCTCATTATTATACCAGTTTACATAATCAAATAGTTCAAGTTCTAATCCCTCAAGACTTTCAAGTCTTTTATTAAACGCAAACTCTGTTTTTATTATTTTATATGTTGCTTCACCAACCGCATTATCATACGGACATTCTTTAGTGCTTAATTACCTATTTATATTAAATGTTTTTAATGCTTCTTCAATATCTTCATTTTTGAATTCATTTCCCCGATCACTATGAAACAAATCTATTTTTCGTAAATCGTATTTTATTGAATAGTGTGCTTTTTCTACTAATTTAAAATTTTTATTCTTACTAGCTACATATCCTACAATCTCTCTATTATACAAATCCAACATAAGACATATATAATTCCATTTACCACCTACATTAACATATGTCAGATCACCAACTGCTACTTTCATTCTTTCTTCCTGATTAAAATTACGATTGGGTCTATTTTCTATATTATCATTATTACATTTTGAATGATGTACTCTATACTGTTTAACTGTATAGCTTGATACTAAGCCATTTTCCTGCATAATACGTCTAATTCTTCTTTTACTGACAATATGGCCTAGTTTAGCCAATTCTATTTTAATCTTTCTTGAGCCGTAGTTGTTTCGGCTGTTTTTGAGTATTTCTTTTATCAGATCAATAAGGTCTGAATCATCATGTTTTTTCTTTTGACCGTCATTTTTTAGATGATAATAAAGAGGCGATCTTGGTAGGCCCAACAGCTGACATATAGCGCTGACAGGATACCTATCCGCATTAGCAATGATAACATTTATTTTCGTCCCATGATCAGCGCTGACTGCTTTAAAATATCATTTTCCATCTTCAATCGCTGATTTTCCTTGCGGAGTCTGATTAGTTCTTTTTCTTCATTACTGCGATTGTCCTCGACATGGAACGAACCATTATTATTGTACTTTTTGATCCATGAAGATAAAGCAGACAGAGTCAGTTCATATTCACGAACCAGCTCAGCTCTTGGTTTTCCACTATTGTATAATTCGACCATTTTCTGTTTAAATTCATCAGTATAGTTTCTTCTGTCTCTTGCCATTTCAGGTTACCTCATTTCTTGTTTTTTTATTGTAACAATTCTCTTAATAACTGTCCAATTTAGTGTAACCTATCCAAATTGTCTACAGATTATAAAGAAAATAAAGCAAGTTGCAGCGAATAATCATGTCGCAGTCATTAACTTTGCTTCAGCAATAAACCTTGGTGGTAAAGCTGTTGCTGGAGGGTTTGATCAATTGATATTATCAATTATGCTGCTTTTGATTTTTATAATTTTAAAGTATCAAAAAGTGATGAGGCTTTAGCTGAAATTTTTAAAAAAAGAATAAAAAGAGTTTTGGATGTTGCACTTGTTAATAAAGTTGATACAGTCATCATTAATTCTTTTGAAATAGGTGATAAATATTTTTTATTTGTAGAAGCATTTGGTTGTATTTTAAAGAACTATAAAAACTACTTTAACGCTGTTATTTTTTCTTTTAATTCAGAATTAGGACAAGAGATACCTAAGGAACGTTTTAGTAAGATTCTAAGGCTTCATATTCATTTAAATAATTAAGAAAATCATATGTCAAATTATGAAGTTAAAGTCATACCTAAATTTGATTTAAGTGAAAAAGATTCTGTTTTTATTAAAAATAAAATTAAAGAATTAGCTTATGAATTTAATATGGTAGTTCAAAAAGACGGCATCACCTATAGTAAAAGAAAACCTTATAAAAAATATGAAGATATTCCATCAGGAACTAAATTTTATTTTAAATTAAAAAAAATTCAAAAGTATTTATTACTATTAGAATATTTTAGCTACGCTGAAGGAGATATAAATGGAAGAATTATCAGGAGTCGCAATTAAAAAAAGAAGGAGGAATAAAAATGGAATTATTAGTTAAATTACCACAAAATACCTTTTATGTAGATGATAAGCCGGTTGAATATGCTGTTGATAAAACTAAACAGTTAAAACAGTATTTTCCAAATATTAAATATGGATTCATTCTTATTGATGAAAAGGATAAAAAGTTTTTTCATGAAGCCTTATCTATTATGGAGTCAATTAATTTAGATAGTGAACAAAATACATGGAGAAATAAAATTAATAAAAAATATGAAGTACTCTTTATTTTAAATGATTTTAAATTTTTTACCCTTGTAAGAAAAGATGGTTTAGTTTTTTCAACAATTCAAGATATTACTCCTGAAGACGTTGAAAAAATAGAATTTTATTCTTTTGATTTAAGCGAAGAAAAGAAACCTGAAAATAAAAAAAGAAAAATAGAAATCTATAAAAATACCCTTGAGTTATGCAAAAATAATCATCATTTAAAAACACAAACGATTTCATCTATAGAAAAAACAGCTTCTTACTTACAAGATTCTAAATTCTTAGATATACACTACAATCAACACGCAAAAACGATGAATGTTGTTGTTTCTAACAAAAAGTTTTTAGATGCTGCCCATGAGTATTCTTTAAAAGGACAACGCGTTGCAGTTGTTAATTTATCAAAGGATTTAGAATTTGAAGACAATGATCTTTATTGTTGTACAAATTTATTTCCTGTTCTTAATTCTATTCAAAAAAAACAGGTTTCAAAAGAAGACATATATTACATTCCACAAATAACAGTCTTTAAAACAAGTACACAATTTCCAAGATTATTGAATGTAAATCAATGGTTCAACATTGATATTATTTCAAATTCATCTTTTGAATTAAAAAATGATATCTATAAAGATAATGAATTGTACAACTACTATGAATTCAAGTGGCGTCAAATTTTAGATATTGCCACATTGAAAAAAAGAGATGTTGTGGTTATTAAAGATTTTGGCTGTAAACAAAGTAATATTGAATTGATACAAATAATTTCAAAAGCACTTCGAAATATTTTAAAAGATTATAAAAATACATTTAAAACAATAGAATTTGTATTTGATGGTATTGATTGTCAAGAGGTTTATCGGATTTTAAGCAAACAAATGGAAGGATGGTGGTTAGAATGAATTTTTATATAAGTGATTTACATTTATTTCATGAAGCATCGATACGCTTTGATCAAAGACCGTTTTCTTCTTTAGAAGAAATGCATGAAATGATTTTAGAAAATTGGAATAAGCGGATTACTAATGGCGATAATGTTTATATTTTAGGAGATATTTCTTTAAGAGGAAGAAATGAAGATCTTATTGCTTTTGTCGCAAAATTAAAAGGAAAGAAAGTACTTGTTAAAGGGAATCATGATGATTTATCAGATTATCGTTATCAACAACTTTTTCATGAAATTGTTGATTATAAAGAAACAAGAGATGCTTTTGATGGGAAAAATTATAAGCTTGTTTTATGTCATTATCCTTTATTTAGTTGGAAAGATATGGGAAAAGGAAGCATTCTTTTGTATGGGCATACCCACAATAGCCAAGAAGACGTTTATTTTCAAAAATGTTTAAAGGAAATGCATGAAAAAGAGTGTCGACATGCAAGTAATAAAGTAAAAGCTTACAATGTAGGATGCATGAAATCTTATATGGGTTATATTCCAAGAACACTTAAAGAAATTCTAGAATCAAATGAAGGAGGAGTGTAGATGATTTATATTGCAGCGGACAGCTATGGCACAGAGGATGTGTTTAAATTAGTAGAATTCTTTGATTTAGAAAGTCAAAGAAAATTGTTGAGCAAAGAGGATTATGTCATTATTTGTGGCGATGTAGGAGCGGTTTTTGATTTGGGAGAACAAAATCGAAGAACCTGTGAAATTATTTCATCTTTGCCCGTTATAGTTTTATATATTGATGGTAATCATGAAAACTTTAATTATTTAGAAGATTATGATGTTGAAAGATGGCATGGAGGAAATGTTCATTTTATTAGAGATGACATTATTCATTTAATGCGCGGTCAGGTTTTTGAAATAGAAGGAAAAACGTTCTTTACTTTTGGTGGGGCGCATTCTCAAAAACTATACGGTCGAAGAGAAAATGTGAGTTGGTGGCCTCAAGAAATTCCTAATAAATATGAAATGAAAGAAGGACTAATGAATTTAGATAAATATGATGGGCAAGTAGATTATATTATTACCCATACAGCGCCTTATGAAGTATTAGCTGAATTAGGAATGGATATTGCAGATGAGAAAGAAGAATTTGTACGCTATTTAGAAGATATTAGAAATGGAATTTTTTTTTAAAGATGGTTCTTCGGTCATTTACATATGGATGAAGATTTGGATGAATATACATGTCTTTATGATCGTGTTATTGAATTGGAGAAAAATGTATGGGAAATCTAAAATTAGAACGTGCTCATAAGGCACAAGCTTCGAATAAAAAAATGGAAGAAAAACATCAAGAGCTGATTCAAAGCAGTATTTCTAAAACAATCATTTATGATGAGTTCGATCATTTATTTTATCCAATTTCAAATAATCAATCCCCTGTAATAGAGGTCGTTGATTTAGATACAGTATCCGCTATTATGCAATATCAAGATTCAACTAAAATTGCAGCTTTAAGTTTTACTTCCTATAAAAATCCTGGCGGAGGTTTTCTAAAAGGAAGCCTTACACAAGAAGAAGCCCTTTGTCAAAACTCTTTTTTATATAACGTCTTAAATCATTTTTATCAAGAATATTATGTAGAAAACAGACAAAATCTTAATTATTCACTCTATAAAAACAGAGCCCTCTATTCACCAGAAATATGTTTTTATTCTAATGATCAAATAGGTCTATGTGATATTATTACCTGTCCAGCACCTAATTTTTCAGCGGCAAGAAAACATCCTTAGGTTGATTTACAAATAAATGAGGAAGAGTTACTTTCGAGAATAAAATTTATTTTAGATATTGCTGCAACAAATAAAATAGAAACACTTATTTTAGGGGCATTTGGTTGTGGCATTTTTGTCCAAAATCCTACCAAAGTAGCTGAGATGATGAAAAATTCATTGCGTCAAAAGTATCCTTTTAAAAAAGTGATTTTCGCTATACCTAAAAGTAAACATAATAAAAATTATGAAGCATTTAAAAAAGTATTTGAATAACAAAGGAGATTATTTATGCATTATGTGATAAGTGATTTACATGGCGAATATGAAAAATGTTATCTTTAATTAATTTCAAAGATGAAGATGTTTTATATGTATTAGGAGATGTTGTTGACCGAGAGAAACATCCTCTAAAAATAATCCAAGATATGATGCAAAAGACTAATGTTATACCACTGATTGGAAATCATGATTATATGTGTTTAATGTCACTTTATTATTTAATGAAAGAAATCAATGATACAAACATACAACAATTTGAAGATGAAAACCATCTCGAAACCATTCGATTATGGATTGAAGAAGGTGGACAATCCACGCTTGAAGTGGAATAATAAAGTAAATGAGCATGATGATGTTTATATTATAGGCGATTTTTCTTATAAAGCCGTAAAAGAAGCAACGGAATATTTAAAACAGTTGAAAGGACACAAACATTTAATTGTTGGAAATCATGATATAAAACTCATTCAAGATCAACAAGCATTCAACTATTTTGAATCTGTTGACTATCTCTTACAGATTCAAGACGGCAGAGATAACATTTATTTATGTCATTATCCAATGGCAGAATGGCCTTATTATCATCGAAATACCTATCATATCTATGGACATATTCATAATAACAAAGATGAAACTTATGAATTTATGTCTAAAAGAGAAAAAGCATTAAACGCTGGGTGCATGATCAACAACTATGAACCAGTAACCCTAGAAGAACTTATCATTAATAATAATTATTTTAAAAAGAAATGAAGGTAAAAATAAAAACCACGCCTAAAAGACGTGGTTTTCTCTGAGGCTATAAGCCTATGTTG
>ENA-OWPJ01000365-OWPJ01000365.1-human-gut-metagenome-genome-assembly--contig:-NODE-365-length-50248-cov-27.3696_pt1 | contig 50248 bp, 69 predicted proteins | sample MGYA00248264_ERZ651846 | MGnify/ENA primary metagenome ERZ651846 (study PRJEB26924, sample SAMEA4378271) | human gut metagenome | biome: human gut; feature: human-associated habitat; material: faeces...
AAAAAGGAATCTGAAAGCCTTATATTTACTGGCTTAGAGATTCCGAGAGATTATAGATGAAAAAGGGAGGCTTCTCACTATGAAATTTTTATTTGCATCAGATTCTTTTAAAGGAACGTTATCTTCTGCGCGTATTGCAGAACTGCTTACGACAGCAGCAAAAGAATCCTTTCCGGATTGCACCTGTACCAGTATTGAGACTGCAGACGGAGGCGAAGGTACAACGGATGCTGTATTGTCTGCAGTTCAGGGGCAGCGGATTCCACTTGTGGTGTGCGGGCCTCTCTGGAAAAAAACAGACTGCTTTTACGGAAAACTGGATGAAGAACGTGCAGTCATGGAAATGGCGGCAGCATCCGGTCTTCCACTGTTGACAGAACCGGAACGAGATCCTGAAAAAACAACTACCTATGGAACCGGAGAAATGATCCTGGATGCATTGGATCGTGGTTTTCGGGATATTTCGATCGCAATCGGAGGATCGGCGACGAATGACGGAGGAATGGGATGTATGTGCGCCTTGGGAGTTCGTTTTCTGGATGAAAATGGCGAGATCTTGCAGGGATGCGGGGAAAATCTGGGTAAAATTTCTGAAATTGATGTTTCCGGTCTGGATTCAAGAGTTGCAAAGACAAAATTCACAGTCATGTGTGATGTCAATAATCCGCTCTGTGGGGAAAATGGAGCAACCTATACATTCGGTCCACAAAAGGGAGGAACCCCGGAGAGTTTAGCAAGGCTTGAGGAGGGAATGCTCCATTACCGGGATGTTCTTTTGAGAGAGTTTGGGGTGGATGTCAATGAAATTCCGGGAGCAGGTGCAGCCGGCGGTTTGGGGGCCGCACTGGTGGTCTTTTTAAATGCGGTGCTGAAATCCGGGATTGAAACGGTTCTGAATCTGGTTGATTTTGACAGCAGGCTTCAGGGTGTATCTCTTGTGGTTACAGGAGAAGGGCGCACAGACTGGCAGTCTGCGTTTGGAAAGGTACTGCATGGTGTCGGGATGCACAGCAAAAAGTACGGCATTCCGGCAGTGGCCATTGTTGGCTCCATGGGACAGGGTGCAGAAAGAATCTACGATTCAGGAATCGATTCGATTCTGACTACAGTCAATGCCCCAATGGAACTGCATGCGGCACTGGAACAGGCCGAAGAATTATATCTCAATGCGGCGAGACGTCTGTTTCGAATGCTGAAAGCCGGAAATGAGATGAAACAAACAGATTAAAATTCCTGCAAATGACAGGAGTTTTCCGGCAGCCGCGCCTGGTGCATGGTAGGAAATTTCGATTTTGTGTTTTCCCTGTTTCAGCGGAAAGCCCAGGAATGCAGTATTTACTTTTTCATAAGATACGTTCTTGCCATCCACCAGGACTTCAAAATGAGAGTCATAAGGAATGGTTGTGATAAAATAACTTTTTTGATCAACCTGGATCGTTCCCTTGAGCTGATTGCCTTTGGAAGCATTTTTATCCGCGTGAAATTCAGACTGATATAGTGTTTCGTTTGAAGCCGGGTCCTGCCAGGTTCCCAGAGAAAGCTGCAGATTGGAAAGCTGGTAGCTTCCTTTTCCAAGGGTGAGGGAGATCTGCTGCTGCCCTTTTTCCAATGGAACCGCATACGTAAATGTTGTGTTGTGGTTATAGTAAATGTGCGATCTGGCACTTAATTTATTCCGTTCTTTTTCCAGTGTGATGGATACGTCAGAAGATGGCTTCTTGTTTTTTACATGAAATTGCAGGAATAAAACATGCTCCTGCTCATTTTGTCCGTTCTCATTCCAGTTCGGAAATAAGTCTGCAAGATTTAAATGAAGAATCTCAGTCTGTTTTAATACTGCCGTTATGGTTTCGTCTGTTTGTGTCAGAGTGTTTCCGGTCTTTTGGAGAGCCGGAAGCGTCATTGTTCCGGATGTGATCTTCAGACTGTCAGAATCCGGAGTCTCTTTTTGTCCGCCTTTTTCTACTACAGCATAATCTAAAAGTGTAGTCTGATTGTACGGAAACGGTAATGTATCATAGGTCTGTTTATTTAGCAGCCGGTTCGTTGCATAGGCAATTGGTGATACATTGTCATTTTTCAGAACTTTCGTATTTCCGATTGTACAGTCCCATTGATAGCCGGGAACATCCTCCTGGGTGATCAGATATTTGATGCCCATAAACCGTTGATAGACAGGATTTCTGGAAACAGACTGCATTAGAAAATTCCGATAGGGCTCTTCCAGTTCAAACGTCTTTGTCCGAAATTCCTGATAATCTGCATTATATACAGAAGAATACACAGAGCTGCTGTACTGTCCGGTGCTCCAGATGCGATTGAGATCGGCAAACTCTTCTTTTGGGGTACCGATTTGTTCCATGCGGTAAAACTCTTGTTTTCGCGTGATAAATTCGGTTGCTTTTTTCGTTTCATAATCCGCTATTTTCTGATAAAAACCGGAATCCAGCATCGTGTCTGCCTGTGTCTGGAAAGACTGATCGTAGATTCCAAGGAACAGGATTGGCGGGATCAAAAGGCACAAAACACTTCCGGTGCGAAGGGATTTTCTGTTTGTCCGAATCCCGAAACGAGTCAATTCATAAAAGAGCAGGTAGCATCCCGCCATGATGACGACGTCCAGAGCAAGTAAGAATCGGCTGAAGGACGGCATGGATTCTGTGTTTCCGGTAAATATCAGTATGATCGTCAGAATATAAGGCAGAAGTCCGCGCCAGAGCGGGCGAGCTTCTTCCTGTTGTTTTTGCATATAGCAGGCGATCAGATAGCATAAAACCGGAAGAAACGGAATCAGAACCTTGTCCCGGATGTACAGTCCGCCATTGAGCAGATAAGAAAAGAACGGAATCGTCAGAATCAGGATCGTGCTCCAGATCAGGATCCGTTCTCCTCTTCTCTTCCAGGCAAGTCCGGCGATCAAAACGGTCAGGATCAGTGTGGTCAGTCCGATTGCATAAGGATGATAAAGGATCGAGGATAATTTTACTGTAGGAATAAAAAGGGAAAGATCTGTCGGTGTTGTTTCCCCTTCTCTTCCGCCGTGCAAAGCCATTGCGGTTGGGACTAAAAAGAAGGCGCTTAAAAGAATCGCGGTCAGGATCGGACCTAAAAACCGGATTCCGTCTCTGAGAAAATCAAGAAACCGGATTTTCTTTCCAAGCGAATCCTGCAGCATAAAGTATCGGTGCAGTCCGTATAAAATCAGGACCAGAATTCCGCCGATACTGAAGTAGAAGCTGGTCATGATCATCAAAAATACACCGGATAAATAGAGAAGCGGTTTTCCTTTTTCCAGGAAAGAATCCACACCCCAAAGAGCCATACACAGAAACGGCATATAATTGACAAACATAATCTGGTTGTAGGACTGAAAAATCATAGGTGCTGACAGCAAAAACAACAGTGCAGTCAGAAAGCTGACAGTCTGGGAGAACCCTCTTTTTATGAGCCAGAAGTAAAGCAATACAACTGCTGATGCAAGGCAGGTGAAGGATGCTGCAATCAGATAATCGCTCATTTTCACAAAAGGAAGCAGATAGGACAACAAAAAAACAGGACTGTACAGTCCATAGTAGGCAAAGTTATAAATGTTCTGTCCTCCTCCGATGCCCGCTGCAAATTCCGGGAAGAAGTCTCCGGTGTCATAAAACTGCTGTCGGAAATAATCCGGAAATACGCTGTGCTGGCTGATCCAGTCTACTTTTGAGCCGAATACACCATATCTCCCGCAAAATAACCAGCAGAAAAACAAAGTGAAAAGAATCAAAAGAAAAGGCATCCGCCATTGTTTGCATTTAGTGTTCGTATTCATAGTGTGTCCTCGTTTCCTCTTCGCTGGAATCTTTTAAAATAAAAATCGGCCGGTGTTTTGTCTCCAGATATGTCTTAGACAGGTACTGTCCTACAATTCCGGTACATAAAAGCTGCACGCCACTTACCATAAAGATGATGCAGGCAAGAGAAGGCCATCCGGATACAGGGTCTCCCCAGATCAAGGTCCGTACGATGATCACGATGATCATGACAAAAGAAACCAGACAGAACAAAAGTCCCAGTACAGATGCCAGTGACAATGGCGCCACAGAAAATCCGGTGATTCCTTCCATGGAATATACAAACAGTTTTCTTAAAGACCACTTTGTCTCTCCGGCCCGGTCAGAACGTCTGGTTGCCACGCTGTCATACTCCTCTTCTAACAGAATTTTGTACATCTTCGGCAGCAGTGACGGCGGATCCTGCAGATCTACATCCATGACTGCAACATAATCTCCGCCGGCATTGGAAAGACCGGCATAAATGGCTGCTTCTTTTCCAAAATTACGGGAAAAAGAAAAGTATTTGCAGCGAGGATCTTTTTGGTGCAGCGCTTTCATTTCCAGCAGTGTATGATCAGTGGATCCATCGTCGATAACTAACAGTTCAAAGTCAATATTCTCCATTTGCTTCATAACGGGCTGCATTGCCTGATAATATACAGGCAGAGCCTCCTCTTCATTAAAGCATGGGATAATTACAGTAATTGTTTCAGTTTTCATATTCTGTCTACCTCCTGGAAACGATGATACTGGTATTTTCTTAAAAAAATCCAAAAGCAAATCTTAAAAATGCTTAAGATTTATGAACGGTTTTACGGGCTTTGTTGGCATTTTTGTTGTAAGTGTGTTGTAAATAGAATGTTTTTATTCAATAAGATTGATACAATATTCATCCCCTCAGAGAGCTGATCTCCGAGGGGATTTTTATTAAATAGATGTGGTCTCTTTACTGTAAATTACCGACATGAGCCTTGCATACCATGGCGCTTTAGGACTCCACTTGTAACACGGCATGTCCTTACCATTGTTGTCCTTGTAAATCTGCTGGATGATTTTTAATTCGTCTGGATGACCCAATGTTATTACTTTTTGACCGTCAAAATAATACACTGCACCTTTTCCCTCTACTGTAAATAAACATTTCATCTCTTCTTCTCCTTCCTGTTCGATTCCTGTATTCTGGTTATTTTTTTGTTCGCTGCATGCAGACGCTCTACTGTCAATCGCCTTTGCAATCAGCTCCGCAATTCCTTTTGTACCTAAATTTCGATATCTGACCACATCACCTGTGCCAGTGCAGAATAATGTCTCCACGATCATGCCAGGCATATTAGATACATTCAGATCATGGTATCCCGAACTGTACTTTACACCACGGTTAGCAAATCCTTTATTTGCGAAATTCTGGCAGATATTGCTTGCGATCGTGTTCATTGTCTGGTTAGATGCATCGTATAACCACACCTCTGTGCCGCCCGCTGACGCCGCTCCTGCCGCATTCATGTGCAAGGTGACATAGATATCGCACCCCGCACTATTCGCCTTATTTGTGCCGTCAGACAGCTCACCAGACACATTGGATGCGTTGGAATTACAATCAACCACAGTATGACCGACAGCCTGCAACATTGGTGCAAGCTCATTGTAGATTTTCCGCACTTCTGCCTGCTCATCGATCAGACCGATTGCACCTTTACAATTCGGGGAGTGTCCTCCCCTTAAGCCAATTTTCATTCTTTCTCTTCCTCCTGCTCTTCTGTTTCAAATGCTTTTTCCAGTTCCTCTACGGATACTCTGCCAAATTCGTTCTGTTCGCTCATGTTCTCACCTCCTTGTGCGACGTCGCACAATAAAAGAGAGCCTGTTTCCAAGCTCTCTGAAATTACCTACTTATATGTAAGTGCCCTCTCTGAATCTCTTGTTCCAGGTGTTGTTGGGTCTACCACTACACCAAGGATCGCCAGAATCGCAAAGAGTGCATTGATTACAGTCAATAACTTATCTCCAAGGTCTCCAAGGTCGATGGTAAGACCAAACACTGCCGCAATTGCCTGTATCAACAGTAAGATTGCCGGGATCAGCGCCACCCAGAATGCCTTGTTTTTGATTCTTACAATCCAATTGATTTTTTTCATGGTTCTACCTCCTTTAAAAAAGCATTGCTGCTACTGCACCGATAATAGCTCCAATGAGAGCGGTAACAACCCCATCCCATCTCTTAGCTGGTGTCTGCTCAAGATGCGTCACCTTTGCGGTGAGTTGTACCAACGTCTGGTTCATGAAGCCGACCTCTTTGGTTAGCCCTACCATTTCTTGTGCCAGTTGATGTACCACGCTCACAACGTCCTCTGCTTCTTTCATTCGATGCTTTAATGAGCCGATTTCTTTTCCGTGCTCTGCAAGTTTCACTTCTACTTCATTTTCTGTCATGTTTTCCCTCCGGTTTTTAAAGTATAAAAATAAGACCATCACGGTCTTGCTCTGATCTCCATATTCGCCACCTATAAAAATGTCTAAACAGTCTGTACTTCTGCGTAAGTTGTCTCCGCCAGAAGCGTCAGAGTTGCGTATTCCTCTTCGCTGATTCGGTTCATAGCGAAATAGACATCCAGTTTTGCAACCGCTTCATCCTTTGTGTTGTAAAACTTCTTTTCAATCAAATTTGTCATTAATTTTACGATTACTGTGTTATTCATGTGCTTCCTCACTTTCTAAGTTGTTTAAAATGTTATTCGTGTCATTTTCTATCATTGTTGCCTGTGTTTCCATAGGCATTAAAGATAGCAGATTTGCTGTGTCAGCCTGGTATTGTCTTAATATACTTGCCACTTTTGCAGACACTTTTCCATCAATATAGTTCTTTGTATCCGCCGTATATGTTACTTTAATATCGGGGTCAAGCTCCCCTCCGTCCGCTGTGATGACTGTGGTAGGGTAGTAGGCTTTTAATGCTCGGATAGCGTTTTGTTCGGATTGTGGTAGGGGGACGAATTCGGTTTCCTCAGTTTTGTAAACCATTGTTAATGGGTTATTTTCCATCCACTTAATAAACTCTTCTTTTGTCGCAATATCCGTATTAAAATACTGTGATTGCATACTTGGTTGATCAGAGTAGCGGTATAATTCTCCGGTATTATACGATCCATCCACATTTTTAAATTGCTTACAATAAGATGTTTGATAACCTTTTATCTTTTTTATGTTGGTTACAGTATACGTATACACACCATTACTGTGGTTTTTATAAAGTTTAAAACCATACGGGAACAAATCTGTCCGGGATGGTCGTATGTCTGTATCGATTGCCGACTGATACAACCACCCAATCTCTCCGCCCTGCTCCACGAGCTTATCCCATTTTGTAATAGGGCGGTCGGAAGTTAAAACAACCGACTCTTTCTCAGTATACGGAGAACTTATATCAACTTTTTTAATAAAGTCATATGCAACATAAGCATTATCGGTATTAAGAATGTTAGCATTAACTCCTTGGTACAAAAATAATCCATCTACGGTCACAGTGAATGTATAACCTCTATATAATGAGTTCGGCAATCTACAGATACCGCTTACAACGCCAGTGCTGCTAATCGGATATCCTCTGGAATTATAATAAACATAAAGTTGTCCAGAATTAGCAAATGTTCTTTCTTCATTCAATATACCTACATTCACAACAGCAGATTTTACATCAACATAAATTCTATACGTTTTACCTTTTTCTAATGGAAGAGGTCTTATTTTGTCGGCATATGAACCTTTTTGCAAATAGCCACAGTTACTTACCTTCACATCCACTTCATACTTCTGCTTCTCATCATTCCACTTTCCGACACTCTTGATTTCCTGCGGATATTCTGGGCTTGGGGATGGTTTACCGCCTGTATAGGGTTCGTAGGAATCCAACTCAGTCTCATCCCTAATCATCGGTAGAATTTCTAGCGGGTTTTCTGTTTCTATTCTGATCTCAATAGTTTCTTCTTTATCAATTTTAAAATTAAACTTGTTAGTAGCAGTCCATCCATTCGTAATGTTGCTTTTGTCTTCGTGTAATATATACAAGTTCTTTGACGTTTTTGAGCTATATACATAGTTTCCAATCTGCAATTTGAGATTTGTCTTGCTTTTTCCCTCTGCATAGATCGAAAATTTGTCCGGAAGCAAATTCTTCCCAGTAGTCTGCACCTGCTCCGTCTTCCCACCAAGCTCCAACCTCTTATTTACTCTCTCAGCACTATCCGGTATCACAAGTGGGCTTTCTCCACTCATGGTGTTTATGATTGCAATACCGTCTCCACCGCCACTAGCGACTTCTTCAGGCACTACATTACCATCTTCTCCGATCACAAGGACTTTACCCTTATTCTCGATCCCCTGCTGTTTGTCCAGCTTAGTCTCCATCTGCGTTGCAAAGTCTTCCGGAATAGACTGCAATACCTCTGCGCCTTTATCCTGTACTTCCTTGATCTGCTTCGCTCCCTCTGCCTGTACTGCCTGTACGGCTTCGGTTTTCGCTGTTTCCACGGCTTCTGTGGCTACCTGTTGCACATTCTCCACGCTCTCAACTGCTTGCGTCCCTGCGGCTTCTACGGCTGTTTTCTGAGCTGTTCCGGCTTGGGTGATTTCCTGTACTTCTGACGCTCCGGCGTTTTCGATCGCCTGCACGCCTTCCTGTACTTTCTGCGGAAATGTGCTTGCTGTCTGCTCCACACTGTTCTTCATTTCTTCCACAGCGGTTCTGTGTCCTGCCGCAGCCTGTTCGGATTCCTTCGCTTTTCTGACGGATTCTTCCACGCTTTTTACCTGTTCGGATACGTCCCTGACGGTTTCCAGCATCTTACCGACTTCCACACGATCTTCTGCGGTCTGCTGTGCGTCTGCTTCTGTTTTATCTGCCGCATCCTGCGCTTGCTGACTCAACTGCTCAACTTTTTTGACCTGCTCTGAAATGTCCGAGACGGTCTCTACCATCTTCTCGACTTCTTTCCGGTCTTCTGCGGTCTGCTGTGCATCTTCCGCCGCCTGTCCTGCCGCTTCTGTGGCAGTTTGTCCGGCTTTCTCTGCCCGGTCTGCGGCGGTATTAACCGCTTCGATAGCTTGGCCAAACAATTTTTTATCTTCCGGCCTATCGTAGGCTTCCGGCTTTGCCCGCTTGGTTACGAGCATGTCAATCTGGTACTCCGTGTTGCCGGATGCTGAATCTCTGAGATAGATATAGGCTACAAGGTTTTTTCCAGTCTCGATTAGTGAGTCCGGGATGACAACATCCGTCACGCCGTCCTTTGTTGTTCCAATTCTCGCAATGGATTCACTCGCTCCTGCAACCGCAAAATCCACCTCCACTGCCGTTGGCAAATCAAGTCCTTGAATTCTCAATGTCTGGCCGTAGTCCCACTGCCAGACATCACTTACTTTAGTGTTCTTGGAACCCTTGAAAACTGCTGTTATTATTCTATTTTCCATCATAACCTCCTTAAATTGCGGATATCCAAGATGTGCAAATCGTTCTCTCTGCATAGGTCGCATTTTCTACATCCAGCGATATTTTCGGGCCGATACGGTACCTCCCGTTTCCAACGATCGTGCCGGCTACTACTTCCGGACATGCGCAAAATACATGGTACTTCGGGCGGAACTCTTCCGGGATGACTACCTCATCAAAATCGTTAAATGATCCACTGTTCGGGAACTGCGCCAACATCTCGATTTTACAGTGTACGATATTACCGACCTTATACAGCCATACTTGTGTGTGGTTGCTGCTGTTTACATTGGAGTATGGTCCTCTAACCTGTCCGGAATCATATTCCTTGATACTCAACACTTTTTTTAGACTTTCCACAATTGGAAATTCCGCTTCTCCTGTTGGAGCAATCACAACATCCTTATCCCGGAAAATCAGATCAGACCCTAAATTCATGTCTGGCTGTCTGTAAGAAAGTCCACCATTCGTCACGGACAATCTTTGGCTGTTAGTACCACTGTCTTTTCCCTCTAGCCAGAGGATTCCTGTTGCAAGTCTGGCTAGCCATCCCGTATCATTTTTAACCTCGAGAAATCCGTTTTCGACATCAAACACAAGCGGGTTTTCTAAACTGTTGTTTTTGATAATTCCGGCTATAACCGTTCCGAGGTTTGCAGTGATTGCACTTAATGTCTGCACATCCAGATTCTCCACGGATACGTAATGCAGCACCCATCGACTTCCATCCCATCTTTTAATCGGCTCTCCGCTTGCGGTCTGCCAAAGCTGTCCAACCTTTGGATGTTCTGGTGCTGTCGGAGATATAATAATCCCACTATCCCCTGTCTCTCCGTTGTCTCCACGTACACCGATAATCACAGGTGTGGTCTTGGTTTCCGTGCTATTGGTGTACCGGATAAGGTCGTAGCTCCATAGGTTTTTCTTGGTTTCGGTCATGTCTTGCTTCGTGTCCGTCCATCCCGGAGAGGATACCGTGATTCCTGTGCTTTTTTCGGATGCCAGATAATACTTGGTCACACTCTCGATTCCTACACCGTCCTTTCCGTCATCCCCGTTTTTTCCAGGTTCTCCCGGTGCTCCATCGTCCACCTTGGTGATCGTAACCTCGTAATATCCACGCCGGATTCCATTTTCGGTGGCTACAAAAGAGTACACCGCCTTTGTATCCACGTCCGTAGCATTTACCGTAACGCTCCTGCCGACATAAAACTCTGTCCCATCTTTACTCCACCGGATTTCCAGACTGTCCGAAACATCCACGCCGTTATCGTAAGCGTAAGCGGTCAGAGTAGTGCTACCGATGCCATTTTTAAAGATAACGCCGTTGTTTGTTGAGATAGAGCAAGTATAAACCTTATTTTTATTAATAAGGTCTTGCATCCTCTGTAATAAGCTGTCCGAAATTTCCGATGTCAGCTCTTTGTAGTTTGTAAATACCGTCTTTGCTGTCTTTGGATTTGTAAGACTGCGCACCTGTTCGGACACTCTCGCCTGTAGATAAAGCACTGGTGTCCACTCCTGATCCTGCATCCTCACGGTGTCCCCGATGTTGGTGTCAAAATATCCGTCCACCTCGTAGGTTACTACTGGCTCGGATGCGGTCTTGAGGTCAGATAATGCCATGCTGTACAGCTTGTCCTTGCTGTCTGTATCGTACTCTTTACGCATCAGGATATAAGCATCAGCCTTATTTACGATGTTGGATGGGAACCGGTCCCTTGCCTGCGGTGCGCGGATGATCGCACCGTCTGTAAAGTACTCGATATTGCCGTTTTCATCGTATTCTTTCTTGTCAAGACCATTGATTGTCAGACCGTCCTTTCCGGTCGGCTGGATGCAGGTGTAAAGCTTCTCGGCATCTGTGGTTTTTCGAATTCCGGTAATTCCTTTCCCGTACCGCAGTACAATGTCATTCCGGTATTCTCCGACTCCGCTGTCTGTATCGGAGTGTTTCCGATATACATTTAGGACAATCTCTTTTAAAGAGTAGTCTCTGTTCAGTACTGTCTCAAATTCGATCTCCGCAGAAAAGACATTAGCCAGGGAGAATAATCTCTTTAATACGGACGTTGTACCTGTCCATTCGTTGGTGATCCGTTTGTCCGACACCTCATTGAGTCCCAATTTAAGCGTTCTCTCAGCATCAAAGACGGCGAGGTACTCTTCAAAACTCATGGCTTTTCCAGCTTTGTATTCTCCAGCATCCTCGTTAATAAGCTCAAACGACAGCGACCATGCCGTGGCAGTAATCGTCTGCTCTGTTTGGTCTGTATTTACAATGTTTAAGTAGTATGATTTCCCCTTGTAAGTAAATGCCACCTTATTCCCAGCTTTGACATGCTGTGCGTCTGGATGCTTTGCATTTACCGTAAAAGTGTAAGCATTCGCCGTACCCTGTAAGTATTCGTGTAGATCATCATTCCAGTAGTGCATGGACTTTTTATGCCCGTTGTCCATGTACGCTACTGGCGTGTTATTTGTGCTTAGAATCGCAATTCTGATGTTATCCATTACAAATATACCTCCCGTATTTTCGCTTTAATCTGCGGCGGTGGAGAAGAAAAGGAAGAGTAGCAGAACTGGACTTCCGTTGTTCCAGGTGGAACTTGAAAATAATCCGTCCCCGTAATCTCATCTCCTTTTGCCGGCATCCCGTTAACATAGGCCTTTGTACTCTCTCCATTTATGGACACCACATCTCCAGCACGATACCGGTTCGGCACATCTCGGTATTTTTCCACGTTATCCTTACGGAACCAGATACTTTTTAAATAATTGTGCGTGACGTACTGGTTCGTGAGGTTTCTGTCTCCCCACTGCCCGATCCAGATCTGGATTTTTTCGCATTCCATATCCTTTATTTCCGGTATGTTTCTCTCCATATAGCTTCCATACCAGAAAATCCGCAGCTTTTCTCCCTCTTTTAAAAAGTCATTATGGCATCCCATTTTTAGGTTAAACGGATTGCCCTCGTAGGCTGTCGGCTGGAATTCCTCTCGTCTGATTAAGGTGTTCCCTGGGGCAAACCACTCGATACGCGCCGTATTACCTGTGGCATCACTCTTGTTAATAGACATGGAGCAGATCACTTCATTTTTCCCTGTAAGAAACGCAATAGTCTGTGCTCCCGTCTGTCCCATCAATCCAGTCTCGAACCAGTGCTGCGTGTAACAGTAAAAGTTCTTTGCCCCACGTCTGCCCTCGCTGTCAACCGGGATAGTAAGTGTTCTCATTCCGCCGTTCCAGTACCCGGATGTTGCCTGTCCACCTTTTAATGCCATGACGTTATATCCGGCAACATTCTTGACTTCGAGTGTTCCCTGTGTGGTATTTTCTGGATTCTGATAAGAGGTGCCGCGATCGTCCTGAAACAAGCTATAACCGTTAAACAGTTCTTCAGATGCTTCGTAATTCTCTCCGTCGGTCTCTTCTGCTTTTCCAAGCTGGATCGTTCCATACTGGCTTACCAGTCCGATAAAGCCGTTTTCGTGCTGGTGCGTGATCTCATAGTCCACGTCCGCCCATTCGGTGCCGTTGTTTTTAATGGTTATGGTCTGGTATCCATTTTCCTGTACTCCGTCAAAGATGAATTCTGCGGTTGAGTAAGCTACCCCATCCGGGATGAGCCATGTGATTGATCCGCTACTGTACATGTCATCCTCTTCCAGTACCGGCTCTCCATCTACAATCGCGTCATAATAAATAGTCGGCTCGTCAGAAAATATCAATCTTTTCGGTTCATCACTATATAAAATTTCTGCCATCCTCCGGCGGAACTCGCTTAATTCCCTTGCTGTGGAATTTGCAATCTGGAATTCCATCACGATCTGCTTCGGAGAGTATGTGGAATACAGAAATTCTCCAGCATTTATGTTTTCGATACTTCTCGTGTTGTTTGTTATAGATGGCGTTAAATTCCGGTCAAGCCTTGTGATCTTAACCGGAATCTCTACGCCACCGTATGTTGCTTTAAGTAGTCCCAATCCTTTCCCCTCCTAATAACTTTTCAAAATTGTCCATCTTTTTAATCATCGGCCTCGCATATCCTACCGTCTGCTGCGCAACGACCTTTCCGTCCAGCGTTGTTGTGAGGTTTATATTTAGGTTTATATCCTTTTCGCCCATAATCTCTAAAATGGATTCCTGTATAAATCCCTTTAATGATCGCAGTGGTGTAATTGCTTCTGCTTCTCTTTCCGCAGCCCCTCCGATTCCTCCGGACGGCATCTGGAATAATGCTGGCTTTGTAAGGATTCCACCATCTTTAAACCATTTCACATCCAACATCGGCAGATTTGGCAATAAATCGGACAGATTGATGTCTCCGATACCATTCTCATATCCCACTCCACGATAAGCAGCCGCAAGACTTCCGTATCTCGAAACCGCATACCGGATAGATGCAAGCATATTAGATAGTGGATCGTAGATGTTTTTATCGTATCCCGGCATTGCATAAGCTCTAAAAGTCGGATCAATGACCTGCATCAAGCCTTTAGATGGAGTACCGTTAACTGCGTTGATATCCCAGTTGTTGATCGCATTCGGATTTCCGCCGGATTCTGTCTGCATCTGGTACAACAATCTCTGTAAATTCGCTTCGGAATACTGCCCCGTCATCTGTAATGCTCTTATTGCAAGCGTTCTCCACTGCTCCACGCCGGCACTCGGATTGTAATTAACGTTCGATTGCGTATCAAAAATTCCCTTTACAAATCCGACCACGCTGTCAAACACCGTATTCACCGCTCCTTTTGCCACGGAAATCCAAGGTTCAAACGCTCCAGACAAATCTGTAAATTTATCGATTGCAATCTGCACGATTTTGCTCGGGTGAGTGATATAGTCCCACACACTTCCGGTAAAGTCTTTAACTGTATCCCAGATCCCGCCAAAAAAGTCACCGATTCCGCTCGCAAAATGCGGGAGTTCTTCCAGAAAACTCTTCGTCTGGTTCGCTGGCATGATTTTTGTCCCTTTTTCCAGTGGCAGAACTACGTCTCTCCCTTCCGGAATAAATGGTTTTCCGTTTGGCGGGATGATCATTTCTTTGTATGTAGATCCTTTCTGGTCATTCACGATTCCAAGTGTATCCTTTTGGATTCCTCCTGTTCCGGATGCAAATTTTGGAATTGGCCACTCTTTGAACTGCATGTCTGATCCTACTTTGTCGAGCACCCAGTTTACACCATTAATTACACCGTTTACCGCTCCACCGATAGGCTTTACAATTGCGTTCGCAATCCCTTTCACGATTCCTCCAAGAGTATCCTTGAGATTGTTAAATCCGTCTTTAATAAACTTCCAAACAGAAGAAAAAGCGTCCATAGCTTTCTCTTTGATCGAATCCCATATTCCACCGAGCGTGCCCTTAATGCTGTTCCAGATTCCGGTTGCAGTATCCTTGATTCCATTCCAGATGCCGGAAAAGAAATTCGCAACAGGGGTGAATATAGCACTTGCGGTGTCACTTATCCAATCCCATGCGCTTTTTAATGCAAATTTTATTACTTCCCATACTGTATAAATAACAGCTTGAATCGCGTACATAACCGCACCGATCGTTCCCTCGATAAATTTCAGAGGTCCTTCTATTACGTTATAAATCTGCTCCCAGATATCAGCAAAGAAATCCTTAATGCCGTTCCACACTCCCTGGATTTTTTCCGATATAGAGTCCCATAATCCAGACATCCAATCTTTAAATGCATTCCATTTTTCGGACAGCCAGTCTGTGATATCTCCCCAGTTTTTTATCACAAGGATGATTCCAGTTATTGCAGCGATAACCGCCGCTATTGTTAGCGTGACAGGATTGATCAAACCAACAATAGATCCTACTACTTTAATAATTGTGCCAATTCCTATTATTAGCTTCCCTATTATTATTAATATAGGCGATAATGTAGCCACAATTATTGTCCCTATTGCTATAATTTTCTTTGATTCATCACTCAGCCCAGAAAACCACTTTGAAAACTCTTTCACTTTTTCTACGACAGTATCTATCACTGGTGCAAGCACTTCCATCAATGCGTCACCGAGTTCAATCATCACATTTTTTAGCTCATTAAATGTTTTTCTGAATGTATCAGACTTCGTTTCTAGTTTTCCAAGAGCTTCTTCTGTTGCACCCGTTGAATTTTGCATTTCGTCAAGCGCTGCATTGAACTCCTGCGCTCCATCTCTGAGAAGCACGAGTCCAGCCTTTGCCGCTTCTGAACTTCCCCACATATCCCCAAATGCCAGACCTTGTTCTTTCGCCCCATTAGAGACGATTTCTAAAACATCTGCAAGGCTCATTCCTGATTGCATCAAATCTGAAAATGATTGCCCTGTTTTTTCTTTTAACAAATCGGATACTTTTGTACCGGACTTTCCAAGCTCATTTAGCATTGCGTTCATGTATGTGGTGGATTCCGCTGCTGCTACACCATTAGAAGTCAATTTTACGTAACCAGTTGTTACCTGATCTAGTGCTACATTGTTTGCTTTTGCAGTTGGGATAATCCTTCCCATTGTTGACGCAAGCTCCCCAACTGTAGTTTTACCTGCATTCTGCGTTTGAATAAGCATATCGGAAACTTTTCCAACTTCACCAGCTTCCAATCCATAGGCATTCATGATCGTGGTCAAAACATCCAGCGCGTTTCCAGCATCTGCAAATCCGGCTTTTGCAAGTTTCGTAGACTTTTCTACAAACGCAAGAGCATCGCCCGTTTTCTGTCCTGCTGAAATTGCATCGTACACGTTATCTGCAATCTCTGTTGCACTTATACCAGTCTGATTTGACAGATTCTTTATTCCATTTTCCAATTCGGAAATCGGTACTTCTGTTTCGTCCGCAATCGTGCTTACTTTCGCAATTGCTTCTTCAAAGTCCATGCTCATCTTGGAAGAAGCGATCCCAGCACCGGCAAAAGCTCCACTTAACGGAGCAAGTGCCTTTCCTGCATCGCTAACTTTACCGCCAATTTTCTTAACAGATTCTCCGGCATCATCAATCTTGCTTGCCACTTTTCCGGATACATCATTTAATTTTTCCAATTGTGATGTGTAAGATTTTAAATCTTGTTCAGTCTTTGCGAGCGTCCTCTGGAATTCTCGATATTCATCTAATCCGAGATCGCCAGATTTGAACTTCTGTTCAACTTCACTCCGTGCTTGTTTTAATGCATCCAGTTTTTTGTTCGTGTTTCCAATCTGCTCATTCAGCAACTGTTGCTTTTGCGTGAGAAGTTGCGTATTTTTCGGGTCAAATTTCAATAATCTATTTACGGACTTAAGTTCTCCACCAAGACTTTTTGATGTATCTTCCGCGGATTTCAAAGCTTTGCTGAGCGCCATTGTATCCGCACCGAATTTTATTGTGATTCCTTTTATCTTCTTTGCCACTTTCTCACTCCTTTAAAAGTTATCAAAATCTTCCTGTGTTGCTTTTCTTGCAGTGGGCTTTTCATCCTTTTTCTGATTGTCGATATACTCCTGCACATAGTCCAGACAGTCTCCGATCGTCATTTCTTCCATGTCTTCGCTGGTTAATCCAACCTGTCGGCAAACATAAAAAAAAGACTCATTTGTGAACGGCTCTCCACTTGATGAATCTTTATCATTTATTTTTTTTTACTTGTTGGCATGGTGTCTGTAAGCAGATCCTTTACTTCTCCCATGATTTCATTGAGCGGGAATACTTCGAATCCATCCAGCCACTCCAATGGATCAGGAATCGTCCTGTCTGCTGTTTTAGCCATTGTCCAGATGATGTCATAAAATACTTCCATGTCCATGTGGTCAAGAGAAGCAAAAGAAATATCCTGTATTCCAAAATTCCTTTTCGTTCCTTTTCCAAACACTTTCGCTACTTTCATCAGGTCTGCAAAATAATCTCTTCCAAACTGCGCTTTATATCGTTTCGGCAATGCTGCCGTTGATTTTAATTTCACTTGTTTTTCGTCAATGTAAATTGTTTTTTCCATAACATCCTCCACTTTTTCTATTTGGGCAGATCGCTCCGCCCTTTATTTCGCTTTACCTACTTTTGCCTTTCCAATCTTCCCCCTGCCTACCAAGGCGAGGTCTTCAGGGGGTGCTATTCCCCCGATTTTTCATATACTGTTGTATACCAAGAGTTATATGTTGCTTCATCAACTCCTGCTGCTGTGGATGCTTTAACTAAGTTGTCTGTCGGTCTCGGACTTGCCACAAGCGAAAGTTCTGTTGTGTTCGGTTCTCCACTGTCTTTTGTTGTACTTCCGATAGATGGTCTGTTTACAGAGCAGTAATAAAAGAGGTGTCTAGTTGCCTTGGCATCTCCCTGAAATTCAAACATCAGTGCGATATTCGCTACCTGTGCGTCAGAGTTTTCGAGAATCACTCCTTTTTCTGTTTTCTCCTCTTTTAACACTTCTGTCCGGAATTCTTCCGGAACTCTCGCAAGCGTCAGAGTACCTTCGTATCCCTGATTGTTTGCGTTTGTGTAATAATCAATGTCATCAGCTTTAAATCGGATCAGATCACCACTCTTGTCGAATGTGATGCTTACCGCACCCGGCAATTTCTTCGGTGCACCGTACGTGATTTTTCCACTCTCATCCACTGTAACAACAGCGTAATAACAGTTTCTTAAGCCAAATTCCACTTTGTTTTCTTTTGCCTGTACAGCTTTTGTTGCTCCTGTCATATGTTACCTCCTATATATCAATTTCGTATGCTTTCAAATACATATTTTCGGAATCTAAAAAACTCTCGTATGATTCATACGGGAGTTGATTATCGTTTAATAGTTGCTTTACTTTTTTCTCTAACTGCAAGTCTTTCTGATCCGTGTACACCTCAATCGTGACGGCGCATCCCTCGTAATACACGGTGTCATCCGCATAAAATCCGATATCTTCGTCCACATAGTATACAATGTACGGAAGTTCTGGTACTTGACCGACTACAAAACAACGATACGCAATCGGAAGATCTAGCGTTTTTAACTTGTCTTTTAATTCTGGCAATGTCATTTTCACAGTCTCCTTTCCAGCTCTTCAACATATTCCTTTATGGACTCCTGTTCCACTTCTTCAATGTGTGGGTATGCCTGTACTTCGCCTATTTTTCTGCCGCCACGCCTCAGCTGGTGTCCTTTTTCCAACAGATGGGTCAGGCGGTATGTTGGAGATCTGTTATACACCGTAATTCCGCTTCTGTCTGTTGCCCTCGTCCACCCTTTCGCATACCGCCCACCGTTTTTACTTTTTGGGCTGTTTGCTCTTAGCTTCTTCACAGCTTTTTCAGACGCGTTCATCGCAACTTCTTGTGTTGTTTCCTTAACTTCTTCTGTGTATTCTTCCATCTGCCGCATGATTTCTCTTGCCAGCCTGTCAGCACTTATACTCTCGCTCATTTTTCAATCCTCTCCGTACAGGCCAGCTCCAACTCTTCCATACTGATTGGATAGGTCTTAATCACTTTCAACTTCTTTCCGCGAAATCGGATATACCTCTGCCCTTCATATTCATAAGGATGCACGATTAAAATCTCCGAAACTTCCATGTTATTCTGTCCGGCAAGATAGAATTCATTTCGGGATACTTTCTCTTTGCAACACCAAATCTCCTGCTCCACTTCAATCGGTACTTGCTGACCGATCTCGTCCTCTTCATACCCGCTGGAAGATATCAATATCACTTTCTCATCCCATGTTCGATTCATCTTGCACCGCCTTAATCATCAGATTATTTATCCTAAACCGGATACTTCTCGGAATCACGCCGTCTTCTGGATGATTGTACTTCCACGTAGCCCAATCCAATATAAGTAAGATGTGGTCATACCTCTCTTCCGTTATGTGAATACCATATACGTTTTCACATTCATCAAGGATTCCATCTATAATCGCATAAAGAACAGGATCCCTACTATTTGTAGAGATCCCAACCCTGTCTTTTAACAATTGGAACACAATCGCTCTCATAGCGTTTCCCTCTATTTACTTGCCATCTGTCCAGCTGCCTTTAATGCGTCAAGAAGTGCTTTGAATTCTGCCTTTGTCACATTCTCTCCTGCCGCTTCTGCTACAAGCGCAGCCTGTTTCACACCGCCCAGTGTTGTTTTGCTTGCTGCTGGAAGAGTGTAACTTGGTCCCGCAGGTCCCTTGTCTCCTTTCGGTCCTACTGCTCCTGCTGGTCCTGCCGGTCCAACCTGCTCGTTCTTCACGCCCTGCTCTAACTTATTCAGTTTCTCCGCTGTAATAACGTCTCCATCACTCCATGTTGTTGGTGTATATGCCATATCTACTACCTCCGTTATATTATTTCGCTTTTCCTACTTTTGCCTTTCCGACTTTCCCTCTGCCAACTAAGGCTACATCGTCAGAGGCAATTATTCCCCCGGTGTGTATGTAATGTAGAATCCAGCGTCTGTATCCGTTTTCTTCACATCGTATCTTACAACTCCGGCAAGCAGTTTTCCGTAAATTTGATTGTCTACCCATTCAACGCTTGCCTGCTTACGGTCAAAAAATGTGCAGAATGATTTCGGGTCACCAACAAAACCTTTCAGTTCTCCAGCTCCTGCGATCATATCGTCGTCCAGAACAACTACCTCTCTTCCAAACAGCATTTTCCCACTTGCGGAAGTGATGGAATCTTGCAGTAGATATCTTCCGTTTTTGTCTTTCAGCTTGTCCAACTCGGCATACAGCGAAGCAGAAATGATAAATTTCACAGGATACACTTTTTTAATTTCTTTGTTTACCAAATCTTTCAACCCATCCAGCCCTGTAACACTTTTCGCTGTTGCACTCTTTAATACAGTTGCGATATCTGTATTTCTTGTATTTCTGGACTGGTCATTGATTTCATCCCGGATCAGACCTGTTACATCATAGTCAGCATCATCAATAGCCTCCTGAGAAATCGGAATATATCCTCTTCTTGTTGCGATGCTATAGTCGATATTTGAGATTTTTGGTTTGGAAAGCTCTGGGTTCTGTTCCAGTTCTTCAACAGTAGACATTTTACTTCCAGATTTCGCAATTACTGGATATTTTCCAGATGAACTGTTTACGCTTACATTCTTCACGTAATTTCCCAGATCCACTACATCTTCCGGCTTTTTCTGAACAGCCAGCATTTCTACCGGGATCAGGATTCCTGCATCTACTTCTTTAAAGCCCCCTTCTCTCACCTGCCCTTTTGATTTTACAAATGAGTTAATCGCACTTCTCATTTCTTCAATTTCTTCTTCATTTCTTCTACCCATGTCTTTTTTCTTCTCCCTTCTTTCCGGTGTTTTTTCATACTCCTTCATCTGCTCGCGAAGTTCAGATAATTTCGTCTCTAATTCACTTTTTCTTTCGTTGTGAGCATCTCTCTCCTGCTCGAACTTCTCGATCTCTCCATCAACAACACCTCTTTCCTCTTCGGTGTTCGCTTCACTGATCGATGTTTCCAGTTCCTTTTCTCTTGTTTCAAAATCTGCGTCTTTTCCACGCATTTCTTCCAGTTCCTTTTCTTTGTCTGCGATCTGTTTCGCAAGCATCAACTGTCTTAAAGCCATTACTTTTCTCCTTTCAGTCTTTTAATAGCGTTGTTTCTCCACCGCTCTACTTGTTTCTCTCTGTGCTGCTGCACCTGTGCATGTCTCGCCTGTACGCCCGTATCTTCATAAGCCGGGAATGTGCATACAGACACTTCGTGCAGATCAACTTCTCGTATTGTCCATTTCACAGTGCCGTCATCTCTCCAGTCCGTTTCCTCACGCACGATGTTAAAACCGAACGAGCACTGATCCACATCTCCACGTTTTACCCTCTCATATAGGTTCATGGCGTCTGTGTCGTTTTCGTTAATATCGATCTCGCCCCATAGACCTCTTGTATCGGTTCTCAGATGTAAAGTTCCGACTTTTGTTCGTCCAAGTACAAGTGTGTCATCATGGTTTGTCAGAGCACGGATGTCGTTGCTCATGGTGTTCGCAAATGCTTCTGGTGCAATCTCTTCATAAGCTCCCGGCCACAACTCTGTTTCGGAATTAAAAACAGCGAAGTATCCGGAAATTGTTTTCTTTCCGTCTTCCGCTTCTCTTGTTTCAAACTCCGCTTTCCACGATCTGGTCAGGTTTTCCTTCTTTCGTTCCACTATTCATCACCTCCTCTTAGCTTTTTCTGCTCCCCGATCATCCCCTGCGGAATAAAGTTTTCAAGGATAATCAGATCATTCAATCCGTCCTTCGGAGAGTCACCAATCAGATTCAGTACATCATTTCCTGTGTAGATCCCTCGGATATATAGGTTCATTCCGATTTCCGCAAGCTCCTTGGTGTCATAAGCCATCAGGCTTTTCGAGTTGCATTTAAAGTACCAATGCGGGCTCTGAATCAAACCTTTCGTAAGTGTCTGCTGGAATACGTCCGCAATCGACTTCACCCGCGTACGGACAAAGTTGTTGTATTCATCTTTGTTAAAACTTCCGACCCCAAGAAAAAAAGGCGGCACATCCAACAGGGATGCTACCGTCCTCTTGTCAATCTCGACCGATTCATTTATTGCGATATCCTTAAGGGATAGTGGTTTTACCTCGGATACCTCCAGAAATTCCGCAGGTATGATCCACGGCTCACCCGGTTTCGATTCTTTCAAATATTTTTCTTTAATTTGCTTTCTTCCGGCTTCGCTTGCAAAATCTTCCGACATTGCATCCACCTTCACAATGACGTTTGGCATATACTGTCCGCTCATAAAAGATTTCTTTGTTGCATTTGCCTGTTTCAAATTCGACGCAATATCCTTCAAAGCAAGCCTGTAGCCCGTACCCTTCCACGGATACTCCGGATTCGGGTTGATTGCAAAGTGCAGCACTTCGCTCGGATCATATTCTTTACTGCCGTAAATGATCTTATATCCCGTCAGCGTCTCTTCAAAACTTGTTATGGACGGCTTTAATGGAATTAATTCATCAATATAACCATCCCTCATCACCGGGAGCACAACTGCGTTCCCGTCACCCGGCAAGAGCATTGAGTAAACAATGTTGTAAACCCACGCTTTTCTCGTCATCAGCGAATACGGATTAATGTCAATCTTCCGTGATAGCTCATTCTTAATCCGGATGTCTCCATGCGGGCCATTCTCCATCAGGTGAATTGTCATACCGGAAACCAGATCCGCAATTTTCTGACACGCCGCCCGAATTTCCGGGTTCTGCGCCAGCGTTGTGTACCCGGAAGGCAATAAAAAATCAGAGAACGTAGCTCCCTGATACACAAATACTTTATTCTGTGGTTCTGATCTGATACTCTTCTGCTTCTTTTTCTTTGCCATTTTAGCCTCCTATTCTTCGTCTTCTGCAAAAATCAGTCTCCCGTTTTCAGCTCTTCCAAGGCAAGTATATTTTCTGTCAATAAAATCATCCTTATTTTTAGCATGATATATATCAGTCGTATGTTTGCAATCTCCACTACATTTCTCGCATCTTTTCCCATCGCATAAATAAAGGATTTCGCATTCTGTTCTCATGTCCATTCTCTCACCTATTCTCTCTTTAACCATTTATTTGCTGCATTTCCAAGTGCCATGTCGTCCAGCATCTGGCAGCACGAAAATACCCCTGCATCGAATAAGTCAATTCGTCTTACACCGCCGTCCCCGTCTACCTTTTCGTACTGGATCATGTCATCCACTTTTTCAATCGCCCGTACATTCTGCACACAATACTCAAAAGCATCCGAATGCAGGTAATAGAATTTCTTATTCTTTACTTTTACCTCAATATGTCGGAATCCCTCGGATTTTACATAGAAGTACTGTGGCTGATCTTGAATTTTAAATCCTGCTTTTTTCATTTTCAGGAAAAATTCACGTCCAAACTTCTTGTCGAATCCAACAATTTTGATTTTGAATCCCATCTTTTTCATGGAGATAAACCAGTTCACAATGTCATCGGGAAGCACCGTGGCTGTATTACTCATCGTCAGCCATCCATCCTCTTCCCAACCAAACAGTGGGATACCATCTTCATCCGCTTTTTTAATTGCTGCTGCCCTTGGGAAGAAAGCGTGTGTAATACAGATATCCACGTCTTTATATGTTCCATAAATTGCACCTGCAGTTAAATCGTGAAGTTTTGACAAATCAGCGCCACCGTACCATGTGATCGGCAGTTTTGCCAACTCTTCCAACGACCAGTTGTATAAATCATCCGATGTTCTAAATTCGTTGATATCAAAATATGCGTTCAGAGCATTTGTAAAGATATTTAATGTCTTATTCAAATATTCCGCTCTTAACTGCGGTTCATTCATTGCCTGCGCTGCATCATCCAGAAGTTCACTAACCGTAACAGTGACCCCGATAGACGGTGTACACATCTGCAGTACTTCCGGATCATCCAGTGTTGTAATCTCACCTTTGCTGTTTAATACATTTCCCTCTTTATCTTGATCTGCTTTGCAGATAAAAATAAAATAGGAATCATATGCCTTATCTGTAATTGTTCCGTTCAAAACATCATGAAGAGTCTTAATCCTATTTGCAAGGAATCCATCTGGAATATCTCCAGCGGTAGAAATACCAATCAACAATTTGTTCCGATATGCTTTCATAGCGTTTTTCATCAGGATATATTTCTTTGCACCAGCCCTTTTCCATGAATGTAACTCATCCAGAATCAGGCAGTTACAGTTCAGAGAGTCCAATTTATCCTCTTGGTTGGCAATCGCATACATTTCTGCGGTACCATCTCCGAAATCAATACTAATGGAATGCTCTTGGTTATTGTCTCGGATTCTCAGCTTATCAACATCTCCTCGTAAAGTCTCAACGTTATCTACCAAAAATCCAAAACTTTCCATTGTCTGCTTTACAGAGTTTGCAACAATGTATGTCTTTGCGCCGGAACATCTATCCAAAATACTCTTTGCATCAGCAAGCGCAGCACTAAAGGATGTTTTCCCCTGTTTTCTCGGTAAAAAAATAAGCGCTTCGTTGAAACGCCTGATGTCTGTTCCTTTTCGAAAGAATCCAAACAGATTCACACATACAAATTTTTGCCAGTCGGTCAGCAACATGGGAGTGCCCTTGAAGCTGACTCCATTCTTGTCCTCGCCCTGTACATGGTGGATAGTCTCCTCAATCAAATCGATCACAAAATCAAATTGATCGCTACGAAAATCCAAATCATCTCTTTCAAGGTCTGTCAGAAATCTCCTGCACGCAAGAACTCGATCCTCATTTGCAAGTATCCTTTTATTTGCAATATCCTCCGCATAGCGAACAGCCGTATCGAAATGCGGACTGTTAATATGGGATAAGTCCATTTACTTCCCCTGTTGTTTTTCCAGTAATAATGCAAATGCAGATTTCTCTTTTTTCGGCTGTTCAATCTCCGCATTGTACGTTTTTGCATTTAGCATCAGTCTGTCAGAATACGTCCCAATATCTTTTCGGAGGTTTTCAAGACTCACGAGAATAGGGCTTTTTTTACCCCCACTTTTCTCCGTGTCCAGAATCACTTCATATTCAGACTCTTCAAACTTCTTGCTCAGCACATTGTACTGGTAAATCATATCTGCATAGATCTCAATGACCTGTTTGTACTGCACTTTGTAGGTTCCGAGCTCTTTCATGTATTTAACTGTTCTGTCAATAATTGTTTGCCTTTGCGGTATGTATCTTGCCACCTATTCTCACCTCCCTATCTGCCGGAAAATTTATTTTCAGAATCCCGCGCTATTGGAAAGAGTCCTCTCTCCCGATTCTCCTGAGACATTTTTAATTCTCAAAAGGGAGGGGGGATACCTGGATCTCTTTGACTTCCATTTCCATTCCAACTCTATCTTTAAACCATTCGACCATGCTGTCTGCCTTTTCTTTGCCCAATGTAACTATATTTATTTTCACTGTTTCAAATTTGAGTCCACCGCTGATACTGTATCTGGTGTATATATCTCCTTCGCAACACTCCATGCACGTCTTAACAATCTTCTCGATTACGTTCATCACTTCGTATCCGTAGTCACTTGCTTTCCCTTTCCATCGGATTGCATACATCTTGATTTCTTCCATGCTTCAAACTCCCTTCTCCTTTTCCTCTGCCAGTACATTCCAAGGCTTGTTACCTTGTCCGTCTTCCTGTCGTGCATCCGGTCATGTTGCGCTGTAGACATACTGATGAGATTCCAGTCCGCAAGCGCAAGCTCCGGATACTCTTCCAGTGGATAGATATGGTGTACTGTCGTTGCTTCTGCATACTTGCCATATCTCTTAGACTCCTGACACTGGTATGCGTCACGCCTTAGTATGCTTTCTCTTTTCTTTTTCCACTTTCGACTTTCGTAAAACTTTCCCATGTTTCTTCCCTTCAATCAGTTCCCCACAGTTCTCACATCCCCACGTGTGCTTCGTGATAAAGCTGCCATCATTCTGTCTTACAAGATCTGTGCTGACATACTCTGTCTTGTCATGCTTGCATAACATTCTTTTGATAATACCCATGTTTTACTCCTTTAAAACATAATAAAAGCACCCATCTCTGGATGCCAAGAATTTAGTACTACTGCTCGAAAGGATTGCAAATGCCAACAAAAACCAAAATAACCAAATACACAATCAAAATTTATAAGAAAAAGGAGGAACCTTGCAGTAGTCCACAACGGGTATAGCAGGACTCGAACCTACGACACGTCGGTTAAAAGCCGATCGCTCTACCAACTGAGCTATACACCCATAGGATGCCTTTTATTGACATCCTTTACCCTATCCGCAGCACTCGGGTACGCTGATTACACTAAATATAGATTGCTGAATCTATTTTTGTTTGTTTTGCAGATCTGCGGATATCTGCGTTTTGGTACCATTTGTGATGTAAAGCCGGTGTGCACTCCCAGAACAGACCTCAGCTGTGCAGCCTGTATACTCACATCACAAAGCCGTGTGCAGGGATCGAACCTGCTTGTCCCAACTGACCACGGCATAAAAACACCGCCAGACGAGAAAGGGAAAGTCCGGCGGTGTTCCGAATGTTTGGAAAGATTTTGAAGTCTTTCTTCTGACTCCATGTTATACTATATATTATTTAAAACGGACAATGTGGACAAAACGGACAAACTTTTATTTTTCTTTCATCCACCTCTGAAATTCTTTTCTTGCGCTTTCCCCTGTGCAATTCCCTTTCATCTTCGCAGCTACTTCATCCCATGTCAGCCCCTGCATCACCTTAAACCGGATAATCCTCTGCATCCGCACCGGAGCTTTATTGATTACTCGCTCCGCTTTTACTTTAATCAGCTTCGCGTTCCTCTTGCGCTCTTCCAACAGTTTTTCTTCCTCATCCACATTCACATGACTCTCTACACATCCAGAAATATTAAAGCTCTGCGGCTGGTATGGAAACTCCGGATTGCTGCCTGTCACCTTGTCCTGTACGATCATCTTTCTTCTGTGCCGTCTGATATCTTCTTCTGTCTCTTTTACCAATGCTTTCGCATCCATGTACTCATAGATTACGTTCTTGTCCAACTCAATCACCTCCCGGGATCCGCTCTTTTATGTTGCATTTTTCTGCTATGTAGTCCACAGTATCCTTATTCGTCCTCTCACGGCTTTTAAAGTCACAGGCAAAGGCTTTATGCCCCTTTTGCTTTAAAGCAGTATCACAGGGCTTTCTCGTTGCCATAGTGTACGCTTCAATCTTTCGGATAACTCCTGCTGTCTCCTTTCTACGTTTCATGCTCTCTCTTGTCATTCCTGTACCACCTCAATTTCCTCTCCGGTCAGCTCTTCCAGCTTCTTCCGCATTTCTTCCACGGTCATTTTCTTCGATTCGGTGCGTTCCCAAATGAGTTCAAGGTTGCTTTTAATAAACACATCTTCTATGCATCCGAGTGATTCCGGAGTAATTCTATAGACTTCAACGATGTCTCCTCCTGTATAACCTTCCCATTTCAAGTCATCATCATAACCGCCTATATGATTGCGTCCGCCTCTTCTCACTACCATCCCGGCCAATACAAGATACATTTCACCATTTCTTTGCTCAACTACCATCCCATCTTCCAAATCTGCCTTGGTAAATTCTTTGTCCATGTAATCGCTCCATTCTAAAATTTTGTATTCGCGTTCTTTGTAAAAATCGTAACTTGTGAACTCACCATATCCTGTATAGCATGTTTCACTGAGATATTTTCCATATTCTGTACATTCTAAATAACTCCCTCCATCTCTCCACTTCATCCCGTGCTCATGCATTCTTTTGCAAAAGTCTTTCGCCTCTTCCTCGGTCTTGCAGTGCACTGCAATCTTATTATCTGCATCCTTAAATTCGTCCCAGTTAAATCTCATCTTTTTTACCTCCATAATTTCCGTATTATCCAATCCAAAAACACCACAAATAGCAGTATCGGGAATCCCGCAGCCATCAGGTAATCCGCACCTTCTAGTTTTACATCCTCTTCCAATCCTGTCTTTAAAGTAATCACGGTTCCCAGTCCCAATATGTAGTAAAGGGTCAAAAATGCGATTGTGATTAAAATGTCCATGTTATTCCTCCTTGTATGGTTCTGGAAGTGGCTGCCATGCAAATATTACCCCATCATAAATCCCATAATCGTCATACCAAAGACCATATTCATCCTCTTTTTTAAATCTCATTCTCTTTACCGGATATTCTTCATCGTCACACGTTACAAGATATACACCTTCTTTCTTAGGTATATTTTGTAACGTATAAGGAATCCACCCATTGTCTTTCTTTCCGTCCTCGTATCCTTTTTGATACCATTTTCTTCGGCTGCAATCTCCACAGTTTTGAACTTCATCCATGTGGGAACGAATCATATTTCTGCACCATACCAGCTCTTCATACCGACCTTGTACTCTTCCGGCTTCATAACATTCCTCACCATCCAGAAAACCATCATCTTCATCTACTGGAATGTTTTCAACCATATTCATACGTTCTTCAATTTTGTCCAAAATCTTCTCTAATGCGTTCATTTTTCCACCTCCAACAGCTCTGGATTGTCAAAAATATTTCCGATAACCTCATATTCATAATCTTCCAACCAATCTTTAAATGGACGATAGTACGCATCTTTTTTTATTCTATGCAGTCCGAATGCCCCATGCTTCATTTCCACATAACCAACCTCTATGCAGTAGTCTACAAAATTTCCATCAATATACTTCATACAACTTACAATATCATTCTCCCAAATCTTCCGACCACTCCAATCTTCAATTTTATTTTTTCTGTCTTCTCTATAATTCCAATCGGAAAGAAATGATTCTTTTTCTGCTTCGGTAAGATTTCCCCATTTTGTATTGTCATGTAATCCTGTGAACTGGCAGACTGTATTACCGTCACATCTAAATAATTGGTCTTCGAAATTGCTTATCAGAACTATATCATCATACCTCGTGTGCAACAAATCACCTTCCACCCACCACTGATCTTTCGGAAGCTCTTCCCAATCTATTCTCTTTGCTTTAAAAAGGATTTCTCTATTCATCTTCCTTTCCTCCGTTCTGTCGCATCTGCTCTATGTAAATATTTGTGGCGCATCTTACAATCTCCGGTTTTAATCCATCGTAATCTGTGCCTTTATAGAAAGTTTTGTCACACGATCTTTTAATCATATACAGGATATCTTCAAATGTTCGTTCTTTCACTTTCCCTCTCCACTTCATTATCGTATTTCATGCACTTTCCATCCTTGTACGCTACGCATTTTTCTTTGATACACGGATGCAACACTGGTCTAACAAAATCGCCGTTGCCAATAAGCATTGCTTTTACCTCTTCTTTTCCCGTTAAATCAGGGCAAAATAAAATCATTGCTCCACCTCCCCATACTCCGGACACTCCACACAATACTCATACATGTCCATTCTTGCGCACTGGTCTTTGCACACTTCATTTTCCGGGCACTCTATGCAACAACGATCACATCCGCATATACTTGTTAATTTACATCTTCCCATCATGATTATTCCTTTCTCAAATCTATCCTCTGTCCGCAATTCGGGCAGTAATCATATTCATCGTAATCTACTTCATACCTTGTTCCACAGTTTGGGCATAACCATTCGTCCCATACAAATGTTCCGTCTGGCGCATATCCGTCCCCTACATACGTTGGTTTCTTCGCCGTATCACGCTCTTTCAGTTCCTGCATCTGCTCCAGCAGCTTTGCGCAATTGTTATACTGGTTCAAAATATCGCACACAAACCGCCCCATCTTGCACTCTGCGCATTTATCTTCCAGTTGCTCTCCGTTTAACTGGTCTGGATATTTACACAGGTTGTCGCAGATATGCTCCATCATTTCCGTTGTAATCCCATCCATCCATGTTTCTTCTGTTTTCGCCATTAGTCATTCCTCCTACACCTCATATCTTTGCAGAAATACAATTCCGTCCCTCTCTTTGTCTTTACATACTCAAAATCTCCGATAATTTCCCGTCCGCAGGAAGAACAGATATGTACTTCATTTTTCTTCGGATTCTCTTTCTTTTTTTCATAGCCTACTGTAAATACCTCCGCATTAATATCCGGTTTGGATTCGATACCGCCCTGTTGAGTCGGCAACTTGTCCGCACCCAGCCCTCGTGAAACTCCATGTAATTTGCGATTGTTCCAAAGATATCCTTAACCGAAGTTTCCTGTTTCTTTGACTCAGGCAGCATATCATTGTCTTTTAAAAAGTTTTTAAACGTTTCAATACTCGCATCGATTCCGCTCTCTTCGCTTATTGCTGCATAGATGTTCTGGATCGTAAGTCCGTATTCGATCATGCACTTAATTTCTCCCTTGTACGGTTCGTATTGTTTTCTTTTATTTTCCATTTTTCTTAACCACATCCTTTTGTTTGCTATTACCCTCTTTTTCACTTCTTTTCCAGTAATATCCTCAAGTACTCTGCAGATATGCTCATCCGAACATCCGAGTTTTACCATCTCTCCGATCTGGAACTTGTACGGATCAAGAAAGTGTCCTGGTCTACTCATTTCCCTCTCACCCTGTTCTTTCTCTTCCGCTTTGTACTGCCGCGCGTAAACAAATCCATATTTCCGTGTCTCAATCCGGTAGACTGTTTCCTATAGACTCTAAAACCGTATCTTTTTCTGTTCATGTTTGCCTCCTAACTGAAACTTACTTCCGGCTCTTCCTCTGGACATATTTCTCCACCTGCTTCCATTTCGTTTATGATGATTTTCGTTCCCGCTCTTTGTAATCTCAGCAACAGCATGTCAAATTCCCCAAGGTATCTCAACGACTTAATGTCTACACATCCCAAACTGTCAAGTGTATACTCTTTCTCAAAATCCCATTTCGATATCGGAATTTCCATATTCAACTCTTCATCGTGTTCGTTTTCGAAAATGATTACCGCCCTATGCAGGGAGCTCCAAGTAGATCTTTCACACTCTTCTATTAGCATCTCGCAACTGACCGATTCGTAGTGTGGTCCATCGTCAAACTCCACTTCCAGACCAGTTGTACTGATCTTCTTTTCGCACATTGCAATCCATGCATCAAACAGATCCGTGACTTCCATTTCTTTTTCTTCCTGCTTGATTGATAATTCCTTAAAATTTTCTAGAATCTTTTTATTCTCAATGCAAGCATCGGAATTTACGATTTCTGTAAGCACCGTATCCAACTTTGGAAGGTATTCCGAAAAATCATACTTCTCTATGTACGGCACCATGACATCGTTTATCTTTTTCTTCAGTGCCTTTTCCGCATCTCCCCATCTAAACGCTGATTCTATTGCCGATTCTATCGATTCCTTAAATTTCTTTTTGAGTATTTCCTTTACTTCTTCCTCGGAGAGACACTCCTGTGCCATTTTTAATAATTCTTCTTTCATTTTGCTCCTCCTTAATTCGAATTCAACAGCTGCTCTTCCAGAGAGTCCATGTCGTATCCTCTGCGTTCGAAGTTGTTTAAGTTTCTGCTTACTGGCGGTTTTGCTGGCACTTTTTCCGTCTGCTCTTGGTTAAGATAAACATCGAAATTACTGCCGAACAGGGTTTTTGGTCTTAGATATATCCTCATATCATTAACTCCGCGCTGTAATTCCTCTTTTGTTGGCTTTCTGCCCCACTCATGGTATTTTTTATCAATCACCGTCTTAAAGTCATCCAGAGTGTATCCTTCATTGAATCTGGCTTTTATTTCCTTCTGGTTACTCTTAACATCCCACCTTAGTTTCTTGCCTGTCTTTTCATTCAGGTAAGTTATGATCTCTTTGTACGGGACATATATATTATTATCTTTTTCTTTATCTTCTTCTTTATCTATATCTGAAACAGCGACGTCAGGCGTTCTTTCAGACGACTTGTCAGACGATTTTTCAATCAAAGCCCTCTGTTTGGCTCTTCTTTCCTCTTGGTACAGCCTGTCACGCTCCTTTTTTCGTTCATAAGCATCCAATGTCTGGTGCTTATTCCAGTTCGGGATCGTGATTATTCCCTCCACTATCTCAATCATTTTAAATTGCTCAAACGCATTCAAAGCCAACTTTACAGTAGATTCATTCATTCTAAAGATTGTAGCCAGCATCTTGTCTGTGTAGGGAATCTTGTCATTCATCAGGAATACGCCACCGTTATTTTTCTTCCCGGCAAGACATAACAACTTGAACCAGACTGTTATAATTGCATAAGCATCTGGCAAACCCTCTATCAGCAATATCTTTTCATCATCAAAGATATCCGTTGCTATCTTTATCCACTTCACTTCTGCCATCACTCATCCTCCGCAATATAGACCACCACGCAAGGCTCATCAGAGTATGCTTTTTCGATTTCCAGACTGGTCACCTGCTTATCGTCCGTATATGCGACTCCATTCAGTCCATCCAAAATGATTTTTGCGATATTATCTAAGTCTGGCTTTTTATTTGGCTTTATTTCGCCTTTTAAAGCTTTCTCCTTATTCTTCTTAGACCAGCTCTCTGGAATCGGAAATTTCGCTAAAATTCGAACTCTCAGAGGGATGTCCGTGTAAAGCACGCCTATACTCTGCTTGTAAATCCTTGCAACTTCCTTTTCGTACTTTTTATTTTCTGGTGGCGTATATGTAATGACTTTAAATCCGGCTCTGCGGAATCTCGGTCTTGCTTTTCCAACCGGTTTGCCCGGAATTGTAATTACCATTTATTCTCCTTTCTGCTCCCGGAATTACCGGGAGACAATGAATCTGGCTTACTTAAGGTATTTGTGACGTACTGTGCAGCAGCCATGAACGGGTTACAATTTATAGCGAAAGGTTACCCTTTGCTAACATAGTGAAATTCTTGTCGGAACTGCTCTTCTGTTCCGTAGTGCTGCAAATAATACTCTTTGCAGCGTTTTCTTAAGTATCGGTCAACTTTTGATGCATTCTCCCCTGCCCTTGTTCCGTTTGGATGCAGGTCTGGTCTCAATGGAGCGATAAAACCATAATCCTCCGAAAGCTCAATTTCTTTCGATGTGTGGCTGAAAATGTGATGCCTATCCACTCCGTAAGCTCCGGTGTACATGCAGTGATCCATATCTTCTGTAAATATGCTCCACAGCTTCTTTGGTCTGCCGGATGCTCTTTGATGACCTTTTTTCTTTTTCTTGCACTTTGGCTTAGGGAATGCCATGTCACTGTAATCAATGCTCATAGTTCAATTCCCCATTTCTGCTTAAGCTCTTCTTTTTCATCTGGTGTCAGCAGATCTGCATCCGGTATACCGACCTCTCTGCAATCTTCCAACACACCCTTGATGAGCCGGCTCATTTCCTTGCTGTTGTACTTGCTTGAGCCTTTAAAACACTGCAAAGTGTGCAGCGTCTCCACTCTTCCCTGCAGGTCTTTTACTTCCTGTGCTCCACGATCTATCACAATCCGGAACACTGACTGTGCCAGATAGATGTCTTTTTCCCGGAGCGGTATGTACTCAAAAGCGCCGTGGGATTTTAATTCATTTAGGTACGCTTGCCACCTAGTGATGTCCAACTTTTCCGCTAATTTATCCAGCAACACCCACAAATAAGAGTTCGCGTCAAGGCTTCTCTTTGCTCTGTACGGCTTTATTTCAAGCGTTAATTTCTCATAATCTTTCAGTTCATCGTAGGCTTGTCGGAAGTCCTCTACGGATTCGAATAGGATAGTGTGGCAATCTATCAAACGGCCTTTTAATTTTCCTGTGAATTTCATCAATCATCACCGTAAGTCCTTTTTATTGTGCTTAACATTGTTGCAGCTTCTGTCTCGGTAAGTGTCTGCTCAGTCCTATTGTTTTCTCTCAACCAGCGTTCAAGATTGATACCGTGAGATACGCATAGATTCTTGAGAGTCTTGATTTTCGCTTCAGACGCTCTGTTTTCCCCCGTTTCCGGTATTTGAGCATACATCTTGTTGTATTCCTCTTTAAGCCACAAATCGAACCCTAAGCCGGTATGTATTGCTACGCACTTCACAAACGCCCTGCACATGCTGTTCCAGACTCTTTGCTGACTCATAGAGTTGTCTTTTACAGGGTTTGCCCCATTCATCACAGGTGTTTGCATCTCGCACACTTGATCATCTATCACAACACGGATTCTGGTCTCGTAACATCTATTTTCAACTCCGTTTTTATCTTTAAACACCGCTTTTGTCATCCTTAGGCTACTTCCTGTTTCTGGGTCTGGAATCGGAGTAAAATAAACATTTTCAGCCCCATTTTTATGTAATAAATCAATGCACATTGCCCAGTTTAAATAGTCCATACCATCTCTTTTTTCGAGGTATGGTTTTACATCTACTTTCCTCATTTCTTCATAGCTTTTAAGCATAGGTTTCCTCGCTTTCTTCCTTTACCCAACTCCCGGAGTAAAACCATTCCACCAGCATTTCTTTAAATTCTTTTTGGTCATCTGGTGTTCCATGCAAGCATCTCTCCAGTGCATATTCAAACGCCTGGTCTTCTGTTACTACCGTGTCTTTCTCTGGTCCGATACCTACATACATCATTCGTCCTCCGTCTTGTCCACTGCCATTTCCAGCAATACCCCAACTAAAATAATTGCATCATCTAGTTGCTTATCTGTTGCAATACCGTCAAACAAATCGTAATCTCCATCAGTAACAAATCCGTTTTCTCGTGCGGTTAAAAATATTCTGCTACCGTAGTTCGAAAATTCAATGTTTACGTACGGATACCCATTCCTACCTTCTCCACGCTCTTGAATCTCAAGAATTAAGTCTAAAAGTTTATGTATTTTTTCTCTATCCATTGCTTATCCTCCTAAAATCTGTTAATATATTCTTGATTTTTTTCCTGAGTGCTCGAGGGTTGCCGCCCTGTGACAGCACTCTTTTTTAATACCCGACTGCCAGATACCACGCCAGTAGCACCAAGATAAACCCGATCACCATCGCACCGACTCTGATCCAGTAAGGCTTGTCCTTTGGTTCCGGCAGATCTACCGATACGGAGCGGATGTCCCAGCTATTTAAAGTATTTGGATGTTGGGTGGTGTCGCAGTGGTATGTTCCTTTTATTGTCACTTCATCACTCCCTTTCCAATCTTTCTATCACTTCCTCCCGGCTCAGTCTGAAGAACTCAGCCACTTCGGAAATAGTAGCTTCATAGTGTTTCTTTACTGCCCCAGTCTTCCGCACGACTCCAAATGTCCAGATGTTGTGTCTCATGCGGTATCGTACTTCGTTCACGGAACAACCGGTAATCTTTGCAATCTCTGCAGTTTTTAATGTTTCTTTTAACGTAATTGCAGTGTTCATGTTCTCACCTCACTTATGTATGCAGGTTGGATTGTCGTAATTTATTTCTGGTCTGTTCCAAATCTATCAGCCATCATTTTTGCAACATCCTCGACAAGCTTAATACTCATGTTGAACATCCTATCTACCTCGTTTTGAGTAACGCTCATGTATTCCCTTGTAATAATAATGCTTGTAACAGCAGAAACCATGATCGAGCAGATAACGCTTGCTATTACAATTTCCATGTCAGTCCTCCAATTCTACTACGAGGGCTCTTTGATCTACTTTCATCGTTTTCACGATTTTTCCGCGCCATTTGATGTTTCTTGATTCAATACTGCCTTTTATAAAATCGGTTTTCTTCAACACTCCATCTTCTGTATAGATCACTTTAAATAACGCTCCATTTTCGATCACCATGAGCAAATCCGTATATCTAAGTCCAGACAGTTGATCTGCCTCAATACTTCCAACTTTGATATCGGACGGCTTATCGTCCTTACAAAAAACCCGAACATCCATATTTACTGTAAGTTCTGCGATATCATCTCTCTCTTTCTGTTCTAATTTGTATGATTTCACGCATTTAAGTTTCTTGCCGTCCAAAATTACCCCGTTTTCTATTTTTACAGTGCTAAACATTGTGTTTTCCCTCCTTATTTAAATTCTGACTGAAGTACTTCTATCTTCGGAATCAGTTCTTCCAGAGATTGACTTATCTCCTGATCAGTACTCCGAGAATCCATGTAATAGTCATGAATAGTTGAATACTGTCTTGACATATTCACAACTGAAAATGAAGCAAAAATCACAAAGACAACAAGTGTTACAAGCAGACAGAGGGTCTTATGTTTTAGGCTATCTACTTCTGTTTTAAGTTCTTCTATCTCTTTTTTTAACGCATCAAACTCGATTTGATCCATTCTCTGCGATTGAGCATTGAACATCTTTCCTGTGCGTTTTTCTGTTTCTTGAACGGAATCCATTCCCGGTGTTCTCGGACTGCCACTCCAACACATCCTCTTTTTCCTCCTTTTCTTCTATGCAACTCCATATTTAATAGCCAACTCTTTTACGATAGCCGTATATCCCTCAATCAGCTTCTTATCATCAGCGATCACATCCAGATAATTCAATTTGTCTCTTCTGGATTTGCAAACACCCTCATCTGCCATTCTTCTACGTTTGTTTGTGAGCCTCTGCTTCACATTCACTCCCATGCGTTTTTCCAATAACTGATAAGATTCTGCCCTTACATCTTGATAGGACTTACTGTCTCCGCACTCCATACCGATTTTTCTCAAGATTCTTCCGGTATCATCTCTCCATGATGTTGTATCGATTGCAACAACCTCACGGATGCTTTCAATCCGTTCTTCCACGTGCTCAAGCTTCTCTGCCTGACGCTTCTGCTCAATTTCCAAGTTAATCATGACCTGCAACTGCGGTGAGAGTTCTTGTGTGGCAAGAGACGCCGCTTTGTATTTCTTTTCTACCTGAATGAAATATCTGCGTACTTGTTTTCCTTTTTCATTCCGCTCAAGCATTGCCATTTCTTTTGCAATATCTAGTTTGATGATATGGTCTTTTTTAGTCTGACCGGAAGGTGTAGAAATTTCTACGCCTTGAAAATCTTCATCTTCTATAGCATCAATGTCTGATAATCTGCGTTTCGCCCATTCACGGTAAACACTTGGTGCCCCAAGAACCTCATGCAGTTCTGAACCGTATACTACTTTTTCTCCTGTGCTTGTCTCGTATACTGGGACAAGTTCGTTTTCAATTACTTTTAATTCGTTCATTTGATCTCCTTTTGTACATTTTATTTAGTTCCTTTTCAATTTTCATAAGACGCACTACGTTTACAACTTGCAGTATCGATGTTGTGATAACAACGATGCATCCGATTAATTCTAAATCGATCATAGCGTGCTGTTCATCATCCTTTCGTAGAGCACTTTATCCGCGTGGTAGAGTACTCTATTTGCTTCTCTATAGGTTAGTTTTTTCTCAATGATAATCTTTGCGACTTCACAAACAATATCTTCATTTTCGATAGCGCAATCAAAGTAAGTATCTTTCATATATGGAATCTCATAGTTAGTTCCTTTAATAAGTTCCTTTTCTTGATTGCGTCTTTGCAGTTCTCTTTCTGCGTTGTTCATTATGTTACCTCCTGTTTTCATTGTTAATCATCCCAAGACTCCATCGTTTTTCTGGGGTCTGCTTTTACGTTTGCGCAAAGCATCCGTATATACCACTTCAAACTCTTCTTCCCAAATTGAGCTGTTGAAATCATTAGTTTATCCGCTTTATCCTCTTTTGATGTTTGAATGAAATTTTCTCCGAAAAACCTCTTTGATGTTTCCTTGAACTCCGATTTCTTTCTAATAGTTTGGAGTTCTTTTCTTATAAGTACTAGCTCTTCGTAAATCTTTTTCAGCATCTTTCTTACCTCTTTCTTGTTGAATCTTTCTTGTCATTTGTTTCCTTATCTCCTATAATTTACCTACAGGCATCCACCAATGCCGAGTATTTAAGAAAGGAGAATTCTATAATGGACGATTATTTAGGTAGTCTTAAATCTTTAATAACCCGTGGAATGTTTCGTGCGATTACTGCTCATAAAGAGATATTTCGTGATAATCCCAATATCTCTATTGCTTTAGCTTATTTGAATTCCGCTACATCGTATTTCGCATCAGCAGAAGCATTGTATTATTCCAATCCTGAAACATATGAAAACATTTTTCTTGCTGATGTTTTTCATTGTTTTAGTGTTTTTGAAAAGGAATTTCTTGATAATGTACGAACAAATCATTCCTATCAATGGACTGATATCGAATTCCAGCGTTTGCGCGATTCCTTTATGTCTTCACCGTTTAGATTTAAAGATGAAAAACTTTTTTCTTGATGAGGGGCTTTGCTCCTCATTCTTCTCTATAGCTTTTTTTAATTGGTAGATTTCTTCGCTTATCGCATGAAGCAAAGCTGTTTGATATTTAATTTCTTTTGCTATATACGATTCTGGATCTATGCTTGCCATATTCCTTTCGTTTTCTTTTGCCTTTTCAGCCTCTTCTCTTTCTCGTTTAGCGAATTCTACTATCGTTTCGTTGATATTCATCTCTCTCACCTCGCTTTCTACTCAAGAAAATAATCTACTGATACGCCGAAGTAATTTGCTACGCCACTGATTCCAGGTAAGCCAGATCCTTCACGGTTTCCAGTCTCTTCTTACAATCCTGATAAATCTCCTTGTAATGCTTTCCGGTCAGTATTCCGGTGTCGATCACATGAAGAATGATGTTTTCCATCAACGAAAGATTGTTCAGCTGCATAACTGTTGCTTCATCACGTTTTCCAATTCCAGCCATCTTATTTGCCAGTTTTGAATAGGTCATGTAAAGCATCTCTGCGTGTGTACTCCCCTGTTCCTTTGCGTATTCCACTAACTTCTGAATGGTGTCTGTCTCTGCTCTTCTGGTCAGTTTTCCGGCTTTTCTTGTTTCTACCCATGTCTGCGTCTGACGTTCAAGTATGAACCTTCGCATCTTATAAAATTCTGAAACAAGATTTGCTTTGAATTCCACAACTTTCTCTGTGTTCTTTAAAAGGGTGATAAGAAATGTTGCTTGCTCTTCATTTAATAGATAGTACTCTTCTGGTCTACCTCCCGTACTTTCTGCCTGATATGGGGTCGAAAGTTTCCCAAAACGCTCTATGACATTCTGATTCTTCCTAATGGATTCTTTTAATTTTCGATGAGCCACACCAGTTCCTCTGGAAATTACGAGACTATCTGTAAAAATATCATTACCTTTTAATAAGACAATTTTTTCCATTATTTCTCCTCCGCATTATCCAACCATATGGGAATGGGAACATTTGTTGCTTTCTCTATCTTTTCAAGAGTATACAATGTTGGTTTCGATGCATTATTCTTCCATCTACCAACAGTTCCGTTTCCTATACCACATCTCTTTTCGAATTCGTTAATAGAAATGTTGTTTTCGCAACAAAACTTTTTAATTTTTTCAAAAATCAACAGCGCACCTCCTTAATTTTAAATATTTAGAGAAAAATCTATTGACTTATATTAGAGAATAATCTAAAATATGAATTGTTCAGAAACATATTTTGAGAATATCCATGTTTTGTTTTAGGTTTTCCTCTAAATCTAATTCGATTATATAGAGTATTCTCTAATTTGTCAACCTTTATTTTAGGTTTTTATCTATTTTTTTAAGGAGGTACTCTATGAATACCGTAGAATTTGTAAAAAAGATATGCAAAGAAAGAAAAATTCCAATTTCTAGGCTTGAAAGAGATTTGGGTTTTTCAAACGGATATATAGGGCAATTAAAGAAAGGCACTTTCCCAGATGACCGATTAGTTGCTATATCAAAATACTTAGAAATACCGGTAGATGTTTTAATTAAAGGCGGATCTACCTCTAACATCTCTGGTCATTCTGAATTGACTAAGGTTTACTTTAGCCTTGCTAAAGAAGCTCAAGATAATGGAATAGATCCAGATGACATTCGTTTAGCCTTAGATGCAATAATGAAACTCAGAGGGGGAAAATAACGATACATGGGAATTTATTACAGTAAATCGAATCTTTATAGAGAAATCGCTAACTTTAAAACATTCTTAGGTCTTGAAAAAAATGAATATGGCATCGATTTAATTGATTTATGCATAAAATCTGGCACAATAATCAAATTTCTCCCTTTTAAAACGCAAGGGCTTCGTGGCATGTGTATCATTGGCGATGAAGAACAGGAAGATGTCATTTTACTCAATGAAAACAGGAATAAATATGAACAGAATTTTGATTGTGGACATGAAACTATTCATCTTGCACTTCATAGAAACGAAGGATTCGAAACATTTAATTGTTTTGAAAAGGTAAAAGACACGCAAAATCATTTTTTGGAATGGCAAGCGAATGAGGGTGCTGCTGAGTTATTTATACCATATAAAATTTTCCTTCCTATCGTCAAAGAAAAAATCGGCTTCTCTACCGATCACTCTGTAATAGAAAGTGCGAAAACGGAAATGGCTCAAATATTTCATGTGCCAGACGCTGTAATAAAATATAGATTGGAGAATTTGAAATATGAAATTTTTCAATACTTAAATGGTGTGAAACTGGATGATATAGAGATCCTGTCGCTTCACCAACAAAAACAACGCGGAATAAAAGTCGACTCTTTGAATACTGTATCGGACATTGACTTTACTAAAAGACTGTACACATGGCATAATAAGCTATCGTATAAGTAATACAGTTCAAAATAGAAAGGAGGAATAGCATGGAAATACGATTTGGATTTGATGAAAGGACTGGAAAAATAGAGTGTGGAATCCCAGGAAAAGAACTTTGTTTAACTGATTATGAGGAAAATTTTTTCCACACTCTTTTAGAGGTATTAAGCAAAAGTGTTGACATAAGCAGAATAAGACTCGAAAAAAACAGTGATTCATACACATCTATTTGCTATGGAACTGGAATCGCTGTTGACTTTATACGTTTCAAACTTACCGATAGAACAAAGTGGATGTCTTTATCCATTGCGGAAATAGACTATGATTCAAATAAAGATAATCCATTTTTTGCAGCGCAGAAAAATAAAAATCAAAGGCATTGGAAAGCAAAGTTAACAAATATTGATGACTTTCTTCCATATATCGATTTAATAATTCATTCAATTAACGAAATTGAGTCCTACGAAAACTGAATTGTCTATAAATATACGAAAGGAAAAGAATGAGTACGCAAAGAAATTTAGATGACGTTATAAAACATAAAAAAGAAGCCATAAGATCGCTAAACACTCTTCTTGAAAGCTATATATCTTCCAAAAATCCTGAATTATTGAAGAAAGCAGATTTAATATCTTATTGGATTAAATCTTTTTCTATGTATGTAGATTCAGAAGAAACTTTTACCCCAACAAAACTTCTAAGATATTCTCGAGGTAGCGTTTTGCGCGTTAATTTTGGCTTTAATATAGGTAAAGAGTTTGGTGGGTTGCATTATGCAGTTGTCATCGATAACGATAATAAACGAAACGCTCATGCTATTACTGTTGTTCCACTTTCATCTTCTGATGGAAAATCTGTTCATGAGCGAAATGTGGATTTAGGAAAAGAATTATATGAAAAAATTAGAGATAATCAAAAAAAGCTCTATAGCAAAGCATTAGAAGAATCTAAAGAACTTTATAGCACGCTTAACTTATTAAGCGAAAATTTATCATTATTACAATCAATACAGTTAAGTAATGCAGAAGTAGATTTTGATATAATGGAAAAAATTGATGAAACTTTATCTCAGAAAAAGCAATACGAAGGAAAAAAGGTTTCATATGAACACAAGAAGTATATATGTGAACGAAATGAAAAAGAAATTGCAAAGTTAAAAACTGGTAGTATGGCTATTGTCAATCAAATAACAACTATCAGCAAGCAGCGCATTTATACACCTAAACGTTCAGAAGATTTTTTAGACGGCATATCCTTATCCGCACCTGCTATGGAAAAAATAAACGAAAAAATTAAATCTTTATATCTTTTTGATAAATAGATGAATTTTTTATTGACACGAGTAGTATACTTACTATATAATAACTTAGCAAGGGAAACCTTGAATCACGCCTATAGGGCATTATTATAAGATCTAAGTTATTATGTGAAGACCTCGTAGCAATACGGGGTCTTTTACGTTATTAGCAATTTTTATTTATTATAACAAACTGCAACAAAAAACCGTCCCTGCGCCAACAGGAACGGTCTACATATCTGAAGATATGCAATCTGAAGCCAAGAATATTGTATCATCTTCGGAGCAGCTACACAATCCAGAACATTTGTTCATGTGCTGGCTGCTATTTTTATACCTAAATTTAAAGGAGATGATGATATGGCCAAAAGAAAAAAGCATCCTCGTTTGCCCAATGGTTACGGCCAGATACGCTTCCTTGGTAAGAATCGCCGCAATCCTTACGGCGTTTACCCGCCAGCTAAAGAAGAATACAAAAACGGGCAAATGAAGCCACAGAAAGCAATATGCTATGTTTCTGACTGGATGATCGGCTTTGCAGTTCTTACAGCATACAAAGCCGGCACCTATACTCCCGGCATGGAAAATGATATCCAGGTGGATGACAAAAAGAATGCGGAGGATTTTATCCAGTCTCTGCTTGCAAATTATAATCAGGTGCAAGGAATTAAAGCAAAGGAAGAGCCGCAATTAACATTTGCGGAAGTATTTCGTAAATTCAATGTTAAGAAATTCGGGCATGAATACGATGCAAAAAAAGTAAAACGTACCAGCTTGGAATATACGCTACGCGCAGGATTCAAGAACTCTGCCGCCCTACACAACAGAATTTTCGCAGAGCTTGTTACAGACGATCTGCAGGAAGTAATGGACGCTTGTCCACTCAGACACGCCAGTATAGAACACATCCAAAATCTATACTGCCACATGTACAAATATGCTATGTCAAATAATTTGTGTACAAAAGATTATTCATCTTATGTCGAAATTACACAGGATGACGATGATGAACATGGAATTCCATTTACTGATGAAGATTTGAAGAAATTGTGGGAAACAAAAGAAAATGAAGTGTCTGAGATGATCTTGATCATGTGCTACTCCGGCTTTCGGATATCGGAATATAAGACTTTAGATGTAAATTTGAAAGAACGTTATTTTTTCGGCGGTATCAAAACGGATGCTGGGAAAAACAGAATCGTTCCTATTTATTCCGGTATTTTAGATCTCGTAAAACGCCGGATGAAAACACATGGAGCGCTCCTGCCTGATAGAATCGATATATTCCGGGATAAGATGTATACTCAACTGGCCACACTTGGAATTGAAAAGCATACTCCGCATGATTGCCGGCACACATTTTCAAAATTGTGCGAAAAATATAAAGTCGCGGAGAATGATCGAAAAAGAATGCTTGGACATAAGATAGGTGATATTACAAATGACACATATGGTCACCGGACATTGGAAGACTTAAGAAATGAGATTGAAAAAATAGAAATCAATTTGTTGTAAGTGTGTTGTAAACGGTTCGATTATTCTACCTGAAATCAATTCTTTTTTGATTGCATTTTATTCGACAAAAAGCCCGTGGTTGACACGTTTTTTGAAGTTTTGCGTCAACCACGGGAATCTTTGAAAATCAATAAATCTTAAAAATGCTTAAGAAAAATAGTATTTTTTTTAAATTCGCTATAATATACACAGATCAAACAGCTTAAAATAGAAAAGAAAGGGATAAAAATATCCGGCAGGAGACAGCAAGCAGAAAGGCCAATCAGGATCTGAGCACTGCACTCCTCCATGATCTGCGTACACCGCTGACGATTTTGAATGGATATCTAGACCGGTGCCTGCAGAAAACATCCGATATCAGAAATGAGCATATGCTGAGAGTTCCTATTACCAGTGCAGTCATGACTGTGAAAGAGGACATTTAATATTTTAGAGGTGGGAAAATCGTATTTTTTGAGAAAAAAAACACATCCCGGATGAAATACGATCCGGGATGTGTTGAAAAATCAGAGATTTAACGGATAAAGTTTGTCTTTACCTTCTCTTCTGATTCCGGTTTTGAAATTCCAGCATTTTTTCCGGCTTCCAGACAATGCAGAAGCCATGCCATATTTTTGCCGAGAACATGCATGATCTGAATTCCTTCTTTGTCCTGAAGTACTTCATCCGGAGTGTTGCCGTGTACCATATTCCAATAGTTGGAAGAAACGATTGGCATCTGGTGGAATGAAAAGTATTTTAAGAGGACATCCAAGGTTGCTGTGGTGCCGGCGCGTCTTGCGGATGCAATGGCGGCAGCAGGTTTCAGCAACATATCTTTTCCGGCAAGAGAACAGAACTTATCCATAAATTCGATGATCTGCCCGCTTGGAGATGCCCAGTATACCGGAGAGCCGACGATCAGAGCATCTGCCTCTTTCATCTTTTCGGCAGCTGCTCTTACATTTTCAAGTTCCGGGGTTCCAGCCTGAAAAATTTCGCTTTCGATTCCGTTTTTCTCTAAAACCCCGGCAATCTGGATAAGTGCGGTATACGTGCAGCCTTCTTTTCTCGGGCTTCCATTTAACATCAAAACTTTCATTTTCAATTCCTTCTTTCTTTTGAGCTTATAATAAATATTATAACGCAGAAGGAACTTTTATGTAAATATTAAGAAAACAGTTTCATAGAGAAAAGGTTACTCTTCCTCATGGCTGGCAGCATATTTTCTGCCAAGCTTGATCAGACCGGCAAAATAGAGAGCGGTCAAAACACCTGCGATAATATAAGCAACTGTCATTGGCAGACCAAATCCAATTTTCTGACTCAAAATGAAAGAAGATATGATGAACATATAAAAACTTCCTGGAATCAATGCAATCAGATAGATTCCTTTTTTTGCCCCCTTTTTCGCCATCAGATAAATAGTAATTGCAGCAAATGCGAAAACTCCGATGGTCTGGTTGCTCCATGCAAAATATCTCCAGAGGATATTAAATCCTTCTGTATTCATTTTTGCAAAAACAAGGATCAAAATGACAGGAATAAAAATTCCCAATGTCACAAGTACACGATTTTTTCTGGTTTTCTGATCAATGTGCAGGTAATCTGCAACCATCAGACGGCAGGAGCGAAGGGCTGTATCGCCGGATGTGATTGGAAGAACAATCACACCGAGGATTGCGATGATTCCTCCCACAGGACCAAGCAGACCTTTTGCAACTTCGCCAACTGCTGCGGTAGCTCCGGCAGTAGAACCGCTGTTGTAAAGTCCCATAGCTGCTGCTGCCCAGATCATGGCGATCAGGCCTTCCAGAATCATCATTCCATAAAAGACTGTGCGTCCTTCTTTTTCATGTTCTACAGAGCGTCCAATTAAAGTACACTGTGTAGAGTGAAAACCAGATGTAATTCCACAGGCTACTGTTACGAAAAAGACAGGAATGAATTTTGTTCCTGCTCCCGAATTTCCTTCTGCATCAAAGATCGGATACACATCAAAAATTCCTTTGAGACCATGGCTGAAATCAATATTATCAAGCTGATATCCCTGAATAAAGATTCCAGCAAATACTCCGACTGCCGATAAGAGCAGAATCGCACCGAAAATCGGATAAATCTTACCAATGATCTTATCAATCGGGAACAAAGTTGCGACCAGATAGTAAAGTAAGATCACTCCGTAAATTACCCATGTCCATACATTGACATCCTGAAATCCGCAAATCTGTCCTGCGAATAGATCTCCCGGGGTATAGGTGAAAACAGCACCAACAAGAAGCATCAGAAAACAAAGGAAAATATTATACACCTGATAGGTTTTATTTCCCAGAAATTTCCGGATGATTCCCGGCATTTGTGCACCATTCTGGCGAAGTGACATCATTCCGCTTAAATAGTCATGTGTTGCACCGCTGATCACACATCCGATTGGAATGGTAATAAATGCGATTGGTCCAAACAAGATCCCCTGAATCGGCCCAAAAATCGGACCAGTACCTGCGATATTTAAGAGGTTGATCAATGCGTTCTTCCATTTATTCATAGGAACATAATCAATACCGTCTTTCATTCGTACGGCTGGAGTCTCGCGATCGTCAGGTTTAAAGACATGCTCTACAAATTTCCCGTACAGCCAGCCTCCAAGTAAAAGTATTACAAGCCCTGTTATAAAAGTTGCCATAAAATTTTCATCTCCCATTTCTTTATAATAGAGTGCACTCTGTTTTATAGATATTTTATACTTTTTTAATAAATTGTCAATAGGTTTTGCACTGTTTTCTTTATTTTTTTAAAGAACTGGCAAATTAACGCTTTAGCTTAATAAACTTTTAAAAGTAAAAAAGACAGGATTGCCATCTCTTTCAACGGCTGTCCTGTCTGGTTCTGTTTACATCAGTTTTCTGAATAAGTTTTTCAGATCTTCTACACTGGCATCTTTTGGATTGCCTGGTGCACATGCATCTGCGTGCGCAGATTCGGCAAGGAACGGAAGATCTTCTTCTTTGAGTGCTTCCAGTTTTGTTGGGATTCCTACATCTACAGAAAGTTTCTGTACTGCATCCACAGCAGCTTTTCTGTACTCGTCAGCAGACATCTCATCTACACCTTTCACGCCCATAGCACATGCGATTTCGCGATATTTTTCTCCGGAGCAATCTGCATTGTATTCCATAACAATTGGAAGCATCATCGCACATGCGACACCATGAGGCGTATCATAAACAGCTCCTAATGTATGTGCCATGGAATGCGCAATTCCAAGGCCGACATTGGAAAATCCCATCCCTGCGATATACTGTCCGAGAGCCATTCCTTCCCGTCCTTCTTTTTCATTTGCTACTGCACTTCTCAAAGATCTGGAAATGATCTCGATCGCTTTTAAGTGGAACATATCTGTCATCTCCCATGCTCCTTTGGTTGTATAACCTTCGATGGCATGTGTCAGTGCATCCATACCGGTAGAGGCAGTCAGTCCCTTTGGCATAGAGGACATCATATCCGGATCAACGATCGCAATGATCGGCATATCATGCGGATCCACACAGACCAATTTTCTTTTTCTTTCCACATCTGTGATCACATAGTTGATGGTAACTTCTGCAGCTGTTCCTGCAGTTGTCGGAACGGCAATGATTGGAATACAGGGTTTTGTTGTAGGCGCCACACCCTCCAGACTTCTTACGTCTTCAAATTCCGGATTTGCAATGATAATACCGATTGCCTTTGCGGTATCCATAGAAGAACCGCCGCCAATTGCAACAATGTAATCTGCTTTGGCAGCTTTGAATGCGGCAACACCATTCTGTACATTTTCGATGGTCGGGTTTGCTTTGATGTCAGAATAAATTTCATAAGCAAGCCCAGCTTTGTCAAGAACGTCTGTCACCTTTCCTGTGACTCCGAATTTGATCAGATCCGGATCCGAGCAGACGAATGCTTTTTTGAAAGCTCTTGCCTTTGCTTCTGCTGCAATTTCCTGGATTGCTCCTGCCCCATGATAAGATGTTTCGTTCAGCATAATTCTATTTGCCATTTGTATCACTCTCCTTTGTTTTGATTTTAACAATTTTTCATAAAAATAGAAAGTGAAAAACTGTCAAATTTGTCACTTTACAATAGATTTAATACCTTAAATACTTCCATTAGTTTCAGAGGCATAGCATCAACCAGAGAGCGTGCAATTTCTTCTGGAGTTCCTTTCAACTTTCCAAGAACCCACTGTACAGTCATATAGATGGAACCCTGGCAATACATTTCCAGTAAGAAACGCAAATGCTCTGAAATTTTCTCTCCGGTCTTCTGTTCAATCTGGTCTGTATAAAATTGAAGGATCAGATGAAAGTCGTGATCCCTCAGGCAGTTCTGATCATCATTCTTAAAGGCAGTACGAAAAAACAGATTCTCCTGCTGGATATAATAAAATTTATTGACAAGTCCTTCGTAGATTGTTTCGCTCTTTCCCATGTACTCGAAAGATTTCAAAAGAATCTTATCAAAATACCAGTTGATCAAATCGTATTTGTCCTGAAAGTTTCGGTAAAAGGTCTGCCTTGTTGTACCGCATACTTCAACAATTTCTTTTACTGTGATTTTTTCTACCGGCGCATATTTCATACATTCTTTCATCGCTTCCGAAAGCCGGTATTTCATACGTTCCGGATCCCTGGAAGGTTCTTTGGTATTCTGTAGTTTTTCCATGCGTGTTTCAGCTCCGTGATTTTTATCATTTATAAAGACAGTTTATCATGAAGGCAGTGTGGAAACAATACAGATGTGTGTGAAAGCGGCTGTAATTCATAAATTTGATGGATACGATCATACCAACAGTTGTGGATCCCTGTGCAAATTTTGTGGACAGATAACAGACGATTCCGATATAGACAGCAATAGTTCCCGTCAGGATTTTTGTCTTGATCCTGACATTCTGTTCTTTCAGATAGCTGTCCAGATATTTTGGATATGCACCGCGCGCCTGAACATCTGCAAAGAAATAGTTTTTCTGTTCTGCCTGCATTGCTGCCAGTACATCCTCCGGCTTTGGTGTCAGCGGGTATGTCGGCATTGCCAGAATCATGCAGCCAACCTGACTGTCCGGCATAATCTCATGCGCCAGCTTTACTGCTTTTGCTGATGCAACCAGTTCATGATGGATTGCCTGATACAGCTCCTGCTTTGTGAGCTGTTCCTTTGGAGTCAGGATTCCACCGCTGATCAGAGGCTGATGCAGCACAGAATTGATTTCATTAGAAGTAAGCCAGTACTTTACTTTTCCTTTGTAGCGTTCAAAGATTACTTTACAGAAATTCATATAAAAGTCGATGAGCTTTCGGCTCCTCCATCCGTCATACTCTCTTGCAAGATGCAATGGAGTCTCGTAATGGGAAATCGTCACCAATGGCTCGATGCCATGCTTTTTGCACTCATTCAGTACATCATCATAGAACTGAAGTCCTTTTTCATTTGGCTCTTTGTCATTTCCGTTTGGGAAAATTCTGGACCATGCAATGGAAAATCGAAACACCTTAAATCCCATTTCTGCAAGCATGGCAATATCTTCTTTGTGGTAACGATGGTAAAAATCGACTGCCACAAGCTTCATGTTATCCGCTGTAGGTTCTTCTGTAGGTGCCCCCTTGATTCCCTTTGGCATGATATCCTGAATGGACAGCCCTTTTCCATCCTCCAAATACGCTCCTTCACACTGGTTGGCTGCCACTGCGCCGCCCCATAAAAAATCCTTTGGAAATATTACTCGATTCATCTTTTTTTATCCTTTCTCTATTTTTTGACCGTTAAAATTGCATCTCCTGCTTTTACCGGACCGAATTCTTTTTGTACCACGATTTCTGAAAAATCATCTGCGTTTGTAATAAGAACCGGTGTAATGACATCATGTGTTTTCTGGATTTCCTGCAGATCAAATGTAATCAGCGGATCACCTTTTTTCACCAGATCCCCCTGAGAAATATGCACCTCAAAATGGGTTCCGCCCAAATTTACCGTTTCCAGTCCTACATGGATCAAAAGCTCCATTCCCTGATTGTCTGTCAGCCCAATTGCATGTTTTGTATCAAAAAGAGCGGACACTACTCCGTCAAAAGGCGCATAGACAATTCCTTCTTTCGGAAGAATTGCAATTCCTTTTCCAAGGATCTCCTCTGAAAATGTGGGATCATTGACGTCTTTTAGAGACTTAAGTTCTCCTGCCAGCGGACTGAAAACAGTTTGTCCCAAAATAGAATGTTCTGTGTTTTCCTTTTGCTTTGGTTCGCACCCAAACAGCAGGATACTTCCGATTGTTCCTGCAATCGTCACTGCGGCTCCTGCGGCACAGGCCGGAAATGAACCCGGATTTTCCACAGATATGGAATTTACCACGGAGATCAGTCCCGGAAGTCCTGCATACACATACTGTGTTGCTCCCAGTATCGCAGCGATTGCACTTCCGATTGCAGCCCAGATACAGCCATAAATAAACGGTTTCTTTCTCGGCAGTGTGATCCCATAGATTGCCGGTTCTGTAATTCCGAAAATTCCTGTGATTCCGGCGGACAGTGCATCTGTTCTCAGTTGCTTGTCTTTTGCTTTTAAAAATACTCCAAATGCAGCTGCCATCTGTGAAATTACAGCAATCTGAATAAAAATCTGCAGTGTGTCCTGTCCGTTCTGCGCAAAATTGGCAATTACAATCGGAACCATCCCCCAGTGAATGCCAAAGATTACGATCACCTGCCACACCCCGCCGACAACTGCACCTGCGATCGGAGGCGCCATCTGATACAGAAGATTGTATCCGGCGGCAACTCCATTGGACAGCCACTGGATCAATGGCCCGATCACAACGATGGTCAGCGGAACCAGCGCTGCCAGGCAGATAAGCGGAGTAAATAAGGATCTGATCAATTCCGGCAAATGTTTATTTAGAAATTTCTCCAGCTTGGACAGCAGTGCAACTAAAATCAAAGGCGGCAGTACAGAAGAGGTATAGGTGATTTCCGGATAGACTCCGGTTTCTGTCACGGATGGTACTGCCATTGTAAGAATGATCAGCAATCCCTGTAAAAGTCCTCCGGCTGCAAGGACATAACAGACAGTGAAGTGCTATAATAAAGTTGTAACAGAAGTGGCTAATAAGATATAATCATCTTA
>ENA-OWPJ01000369-OWPJ01000369.1-human-gut-metagenome-genome-assembly--contig:-NODE-369-length-49488-cov-3.9121_pt1 | contig 49488 bp, 46 predicted proteins | sample MGYA00248264_ERZ651846 | MGnify/ENA primary metagenome ERZ651846 (study PRJEB26924, sample SAMEA4378271) | human gut metagenome | biome: human gut; feature: human-associated habitat; material: faeces...
AATTCACTAGATATCACTTTTCATTGTTGTCAATACCCTTAACTTATTGGCATTGACGAATTGTACACTTTTTTTCATTTATAAGGATGCGCAGTAATGATTGTATAAGCACTGGCATTGATTGTAAGAATACCTAATTTGATATAAACATACCAGTTTTTTCCTTTTCTTTCAAATATGGTATCTGTTTTCATTATTTGCTGTTTACACCACTCCACAGTATCATCACAGGATATCTGTAAATTCTTTTTGATACGTACTTCTCCCATAGGGGTGGTATGTATCATTTCCAAATGCTCTATCAGTTCATTGTTCATGATCATTACTAATCCTTTCTTCTTATAAATTCAAAGAACGCAAAAATAATAGAAATCACAGTTAATACAGATACAATTAATTCAGACATATTATCCGCATAATCCGCAAGTTCAGGTTTCATCATTGCCAATACAAGGAAATATGCACACCATATCAATCCCAATGCCAAGCATGTCAATGTTACATATTTTAAAGTTTGTAGCATGAAAGCTGACATTCGCTTCGCTTTTTCTAAACGCTCTGGTGTATAATGCTTATATCTTGTTTTTCTAAATAATCCAATACAAATACCAATGCATGTCCCAATACTTAAACCCATACATATATCATATACTAGCTTCATTTTTTCTATCTCCCTTTAAGTTTTCCACAATCTCTAAATAATGCTTTGTCGCAAGTTCACTTATTTTACCTTTTTGACAAAAAGATAGCTTTGCCAGTTTTGGTACTACTCGCTGAACAACGATTTTTCCATCTTGTAATGTTGATGACAATGCCTCAAATGCTTCTTTAAAACGCGAATCTTTAATAGCCGTTTCATAAAAAGATAAAATATATACATAATAGAATATATTATATCCACGAAATGGATACTCTACCTGCATAAATAATGTACCAATCCCATAATGACATGGGCTAATTGGTCTTTTTATTTTCCAATGATTTAATAAGAAATCAACTGCTCTATTTACCACCAAAGAATCTATATCATAAAAACGAAGTGCATCTAACACCAAAAGAGTTGTATAAGGCGTAGAAAACATTGTTTCCTCACCTTTGCCAAAGCTGTATTTCTTACAAATCCAACCACCATCATCCTCTTGTGTATTTAGGAAATATGTACAAGTTCTTATTAAACGTTCATCACTTGCATATCCCATTCTGCATAATACCTGCCAGGCTAACGCACTTTGACATGGATAGATACCCCCATTAGGCGAAATACGAAATCGGCCATCGTCTTTCCATACAGAAAAAATCAATTCCGCAAGTTGTTTTATGATTTCATCATTCTGTGACATACCTAATTCAATAAGATATGTTGCACATTCCAAGGTTGTAAATGGCGCTCCTTTTAATAATTTATGATCTGGTGTTGTCCATAGATCTGCTCCCTGATCATAGCGATGTGACAAGATAGCATTTATATCCTCTTGAAAAATCACATGCATCACCTGCCTTACTCTCATAATATCATGGATAGTAAGAAAAAGAAAAAGTTTTTGACATAGAGAATCAAAAACCTTTTATATAAATTATAAAAACATTGCCATGTAAATCGGTAGGTGTACTACGCCATCTCTAACCATAAGATCTTTTTGATATAAAATATATGATGTTCCTATACGCTTACCAAACTTAGTTTTAAATTTATCTAATGAACTATGTTTTTTATATATGGAAGATTTTACTTCTATAGGATATATTTTTCTTCCATCACTAATTACAAAATCAATTTCCATATGATTTTCTCGATGATCTACATCCACTCTTGAATAAAAGTATAATTTATGACCATTCGTTCTTAATATTTGAGCAACAACATTTTCCATGAGCATGCCCTCATTGATATTCAATCTATTAAATAAGACAGCTTTATACAAATCATTACTCGTATAATCGTTATCCATGAATGTTTGACTTATCAGCAATCCGGTATCGGCCATATAACATTTTCTTGTTGTAAAATCACTGCTTAATGCAAACCCCACATTAGGATCTGTACAATTATAACAAGAGTTCACAATCATTGCATCATTTAACCACATAAAAGCATTTTCATAATCGCGAAATCTTGCGCCTTTACGAATAGAAGATATCTTATATTTTTTCTCCTTTTTTGATAATTGACCAGGAATATCATCAAAAATCATCAGTACTTTATTTTCATAACCAGTAGCAAACTTACTTACATCATTTCTATATAAGGTCAAGATATTTTTTTTGATTTTATCTACGTTTGCGAAATTTTTTGATTTCACATATTCATTAACAGCCTGGGGCATTCCACCAACTAATATATATTGTCTAAAATCAATCATAACTTTCCTATGCATAGCCTGTCCTAATGGCTTTTTTTCTTGAAAACAGAGTTTTAAAAATGGAGTGGTCGTTTTATCACCTAATGCCCACAAAAATTCCTCGAAATCTAATGGATATAATCGAATGTGTTCTTCTTCTGATGGTATTATAATGTCTTTCACATTTCGTTTTAATGACAATAAAGAACCTGTTTCAATATAATCATATCGCCCATCTTTTACTAAATATTTAATCAATTGTCTAGCGCGTGGAAATTGTTGTACTTCATCAAATACAATTAGTGTATCTCTTTCGTAAAATTGAATACCATAATATGCTGATAGCTTAATAAAGAAAAAATCCAAATTACTACTTTCATTTTCAAATAAATCAATAATTTCATTTGATACATTACCAAAGTCTATTATTAGATAACTTTTATATTCATGTTTATTGTGTTTCGCACATAACTGCAAGTTGTTCAAGTTATTTATAGATCATTCAAATTATCATAGATGAAAAAGGACATTATTGCCTTTTGCCCATTGATATGAAATGCATGTTCCTTTTCTCCTCTGCGAATCAATCCTTGATGTTCATAGAAAGGATAGTTGCAGCTTGTATCCGTGTACAGAAAGTACTTTTCCACATTTGCGTTTTTCATATATTCTTGAAGTGCAATAAACAATTGTTTACCAATACCTTTTCCACGATATGCTTCATCCATAACAAAAAAAGCAATTTCTCCATCATATTCCATTTTACTTTCTTTCAATAATTCACTGTCAATTACGCTGATATCTTTAAACATCATAGCAATTCTTCTTCCTTCTTTATGTAGAAACAAAGACAAGATAGATTGTATCTGTCGGATACGATATTTCAAAGGACAATGATGATGTTTTCTATCATTTCCCATAATAACACCAATTGCCTGATCCTGTGCATTCACAGCAACAGCTGTAAATGTCTGATTACATAAACAACTGCTTAAAAATGCTTTTGCCATATGATCTGCTGTTTTAGGGCTGCTCATTTCTTCGTATTTCCATGCCTGCTTAATCATTTTCTGGATTCTTGAAAAATCTTTTTTCTGTATTGTTCGTAATGTAATTTTGTTCATAAACATACTCCTTTTCTTACATGAAATTATCATGTATACTTATCTTAAAGTATACAGTTACTGTAAAGTCAAGGAGGTACTTTCATGTATCATTCAAACACCTATTATACAACAGCGCAATTTGCGAAACTACATGGCATTAATAAACGCACACTGCATTATTATGATGATATTGGCTTATTTTCTCCAAAACATAAAGGAGATAATCAGTACCGTTATTATACAGAATCGCAAAGTATTGAGCTTCAATTTATATTAATGTTGAAAGATTTACATATGAGTCTTGATGAAATTGCTGATTATCTAAAACACCCTAGTAGTGAAGGATTTAAATCCATCGCTATTGAAAAAATAGCCATGATTGATCAACAGATCCAGCAATTAAAACAAACACGGGAAATACTACAAAAACGCTTAAAAATGCTTCAAATCAGTGAACAGATTCATAACAGAGAGATCCGCGTGGAACAAAGAAACAAAGAAATCATACTCACAACACCTTTTTCCTTTCGTGACGACCAATTGGATATGATTGCGCAAAAATTATTAGAGTTGAATATTTCTGAAGGAAATTCTATTGGATATGGCAGTTATATTGCATTAGATAAAATAAGAAATCATGAATACGATGCATATGATGGACTTTATCTTCCTATTAAGAAATCCTTAAAATCCAAGTCTGTAATGATTCGTCCTAAAGGATATTATCTTTGTGCTTATATCAAAGGTGATTGGAATCAAATTCCAGCTTTTTATGAAGATATCATTGCTTATGCGGATGCTCATCATATCAAACTTGGTAAATATGCTTTTGAAACTGGATTAAATGACTTCGCTATTCATACAATCGAGGACTATGTTAGCGAAATAACCATTGAAATTGAAGATTAATCTTGACTCTACAGTAACTGTATCGTTTATAATAGATATCAATAAGGAAGTGATTTTATGATACGTTTATGTTTTTTGATGCTTATTTTTATGATACTGACGCGCTTTTTATTAATTGGCTTTATATTACTGTCATTTTATATAAAGAAAGGTTTGTCCCATATGGATGAAAAAAGCTGGGACCTTTATTTTCAATCTATCACTAATCAAGGTTATTTTTTTAGATTTTTCCTCATTGCGGTAATTACATCCATGATCATATCATGTATTAGTTATTTTGTTTTTACTGCTTTGAATATTTCTCAAGCTTTTTCCATAAGCATTATATTATTCATATTGAATATGCTATTTCTTTATGTGGATATGCGTAAGAATAAAGATGTTTTGATACATAAAATAGAGCGTATAAGAATGGTAAGTGAGTAATGAAAAGCTGATATCAATTAGACATCAGCTTTATTTTATGACTTAATAAACCATCGTATTGAAATATCGTCTGTACGCCTTCAACTGTTTCCGATGTTAACACAATATCATTTATTCCTTGTATTACATCAAAAGATATAGATACAGTTTTTACCTGTTGATGTGTTGTTTTATCATAAATCACACATACACCATTTATATCCTGTGTATAAATGTAGAAATCATTGACTGCTATCAAACGTACATTTTCTTTTATGATATGTTCAATTTTTCCATCATGATATGTAAAGACACCTTTTTTATTTAATGTCGTGAAATATAATGTATTATTGTATGACGATACTTGTGATACAAAATCTTTTGATATGATCGTCGACTTTCTTTCAGATAAATCATATTTTTTTAAATCCAATGTCGTACTGATGTAATAAAAATTATCACCATCTAAAATTCCATTGCCAGAGTAATCTGAAAGCACAACATTTATATTTTTAGTATCATTTATATCCACATTCATTAAATGGTTTTCTTCATCAAAGTAATATAACTGGTTATGATATATAAAGATTCCTCTCATACCAGTTAAACGAGGTGCATCTTCTAATCCAACATGGTATTGTTTTATTAATCCAAACAACATTTCTGATTGATAATCTTTACGACTTGTATAGATTGTTTTCACTTTATGCTTGTCTATATCATAACAATCCACATCATATCCCTGACGAATAGAAGAATTTTGTTGGTTCATATAACAGACAACATTTTCTTGCACAATCATTTTTTCTTTTTGTCCTTCAAATACCTGTGGAGAAATATCTTTGATAAAATCTTCTATTTCTTGGTTCTTTAAATTTATATATTTGATTTTGTTTTGGTCAATAAACAATACGCCATCTCGATAAGGTAAGAATGTATCATTAATATTCATCCTTGTCGTATCTTTTATTGATACTTTGTTACTACATCCACTCAATAAGCAAATGATGAATAAAGCTATTACCTTTTTCTTAAATTTTATTTTTTTATGTATATTACAAAAGCTTTGATATACCTTGTATAAAGCATATACTATCACAAATATCCATATGATTGCCATGATGATTTCTAATAATTTATTGCCTCCTACATAGGTCTGTACAATGAATTCCCCATCACTGCCTTTATTCAATACAATCTGTTCATTTCCTCTAAAAAAACCAGTAGCTTTCATGAAAGATAGCGAAAATGGCACATAATAGATATATGGTAATGAAATACAAAAGTTCATTAATAAAATTGTGGACAGTAAAATAGAAAATACAGAGATAAACTTTTTCAGACAAATAGATATAATCCATATCAAAACACTAAAGGATAAATAACCAATGACTTTCATCAATTGTATGATGAGCAGTATTTGTATACAACTAATATTTAAGCTCATGTGCGCAAACGCAGGTACACTGTGAATGGGCGCAAAGATATCTGAAAAATCATAGTGTAAAAAATATGGGATATCATGTAGAAACAAAGCGATTAGAATACATAGGAAACTGCATAATAATCCTGCATAGCATTTACTTCTAAACGTATATTTCTTGCCTTTTTTTGTACTAATGGTAAGGCTATGCATTTCATTTTCATATTCCATTGTGAAAAGCGTGATATTGATCAATAACAGACAAATGATCAAGGGATAGGATAGGCCATCATCTTGTATAACACTCTTCCAACCAATGGGATCGATAACTTCTCTTTCTTTTGGATTTTCTTTTACATAATCTATTTCATCTTTGAGCGTCTGGTATGCTTCCATCTTTAGTAAACCAGAATTTACCTGTTCTAAGTTCTGCTTCATTTCTTTCACTGATGCATCAGATAATTCATAAGATTTTTGATGGATAGTATCATATAAATCATCACGTTTTGTTTTTAAATCTATGATTTTCATATACTCCTGATGAAACTGGTTCTTTTTATCTTCTGTCAGTTTTCCACGATATACAGCCAATTGTTCTTCATATATCTCTTGGCTGTTTGACTGTGTAAATCGATGTATTGGATGAAAGGTGATACTTTGTATGAGCATCACAAAAAACATTAAAACCAATAATATCATCATTAATTTCTGTTTACATATTTTTCTTATTTCGTATATCATAGGCTTTTCCTCCTACGTGTGTATCGCGTATATAGGAATATCATAAGTAATATACATACGTCCAATAGCAGTGTGATTTGATATGTATAAAAGCTGTGATGGAAAATCGTGATACACGTGACATCATTTACTGTTTTATTCAGATATAATAATCCACAGGGATTCCATGTTGTAAAGCCTGTTTCCCCCAGCAGCAACAATCCTGATACAAACGCAAATGTAATCATAATTGACATCATAGGATTCTTTATTCTTCTGGATATTGTCAAAATAATAACGCCCATACAGCATAATGCTATTAATTGAAACAAAACACGATATAACCAATAACCAAGCATTGTGACATTCATTGTGGAAAAGTGATATGCCGCATTTGTATAAACAGGCAGTTGTGCACCATCAAAACCATATATACTAAGTGTAAGGATCGCATCCATCAAAGAAAACAAAACAACCAATACTATCACAAAGCTGATTGTAAAATAAAGCTTCCCTTTCTGAATCTGCTGATTTCCAATCTTTGTGGAATAAAGAATCAGTTCCATATCACTTTCTTTTTCACGTGAGTAAACCATAGGCAATGTGATCATCATGATGAGTAAGATAAAAATAACTGATGTTTGATTATCTAATAACTTATCCCATCCTTTATGATTATCGTAATAAGACAGTGTTCTTCCTTCATATGTTTGATATAACTTTTCATACTTTAAGACCTGTCTTTTTTCATGATGTGTTTCTAAATACACGATATTATCTTTGATATTCTGACAATAATCTTTCATTTGCTGGCTATAGTCAAGTTGATTATTTATTTCTGATTCAATCACATTTAGATAGATTTTATCAGCTTGCGCTTCATTATTTTCACCTTGTTTATTGGTATCTTGCTTGAGTGCATTTATTTTTTCAAATGTATCATTTGTAATCGGTCCACTTACTTTTTGTTTTAAATTTTTTTCTATCTGAAGAACCTCTCCATTATTATGATAATCCATTACATATGGCACAAAACTATACAACAAATGCACACCAAATAATACAATAAACGAGAAAATAAATAGTTTGCTTTTTAATAATTTCTTCCATTCATATCGTAATAGTATCATACATGTTCACCTGATTGAAAGTAGTATAAATATACTTCTTCTAATTTTGGTTCTACAGATAACGCACCTGTTTCTTCTTGATCACTGATATATCGAATGGAAACATATTCATTTTCATGTATGATACTACTAATCATATACTTGTTTTCATAATCTGATAAAGATGATTGCAAGATTTTTCTCAACCATACTTTTCCTTTGATTTCTTCCAGCATATCCTCTGTACGTTTTACACCCAGCAATTTTCCTTTTTGTATCAGAATTACCTCATTTGCGATACTTTCTACATCTTCCATGATATGAGTTGCTAGAATAACGATACGATCAGTAGATAAATTAGATATCACATTACGAAACCGTATACGCTCTTTGGGATCTAAACCAGCTGTGGGCTCATCTAAAATCAATAATTTAGGATCATTTAAGATTGCCTGTGCAATGCCTAAACGCTGTCGCATACCGCCTGAGAATTCTTTGATTTTTCTATTTTGTACATCCTCTAAATTGCATAACTGCAGGACTTTCTTAACTTTAGAAGCTATTTTACTTTTTTTAATATCTTTTAATACACACATATATTTTAAAAATTCCGCACATGTAAAATCACCATAAAACTTTGGATATTGTGGGAGATACCCTACCTGATCAAGGTAACTTTCTATATCATCTTTGATATTTTTTCCATCATAAAAGATATTCCCACCAGAAGGATCTAATACATTTACCAGGATATTGATTAAAGTCGTTTTCCCTGCCCCATTTGGTCCTACAAAGCCATAGACACCATGATGCAAACACAAATTCACATGATCTAAAGCCATATGCTTTTTATAATATTTCGTTATATCTTTAATTTCTACTTCCATATGAAAGCCTCCAGTCATGGGATAAATTTACTCAATTTGTACCAAACGCTCATCTGAGATCTTAAACGCATATACTCCACCAGATCCTTGTGCTTCTTCTGTTTGTGCAATGATTGCATAAAAAGCGTAGTTACCTTTTTCTATATCATCTGGTATTATTAAATCAAAATCCGCTATTCCATAATCATCATTTGGATAAGTCAGTATTGCCGCATCATATCCTCCCACAAGCTTTAAAGGTTTATGATTTAGATAAAAGGAAATCGTTCCATTCGGCGCAAGGCCATTTTTTGTTAAGCTGATATGTAATGTTTTACCTTTTTTCGTTTGTATTACTTTTCCAGAATTATATGATTTACCGCTGAACATGTCATCAAATACTTTTTTATCCGTATCTAAAAGATAGGATGGCATTAGATTTTTTTCATCTTTTTTACCTGTACTTGTCCATTTTAGATTATTCATTACTTTCGTATCTATATTCTGATTTTGATAATCCTGATCTGCGATAAAGTCTTTTCCATACGCCTGAATCATGGAATCATTAAACATAATAAAATTTGATACTTCAGGTAAATAATCTGCATTTATCACGATTCCAAAGCCTAAATTAATTTTTTCACCTTTTTTAAAATCCTTTGTTTTCATATACAATGTGATTTGATTTTTTTCATTAGCTGGTTTTATTGTCTGAACAAAAGAAGGCTTTTGAGATTCTTCTAAAGAAAACTCCACAGGAATACCATTTTGAAATGCATATAGTTTATGATTTACATTTGTTGGCCCTACTTCCAAATTTACATGTAAAGCTACACTATCATTTTTTATCTCTATATTTTGAATTTCTGATGTTAAAAATGGTCCCTGATCATTTGTTTCATCTTTTATCTTATTTCCTACATCATCTTCTACATTCTCTTTTTTTACACTACATCCACCTATTATCAATACCAGACTTAATAATATTGTTGCTGTTTTTAGATATGTATTCATAATCTTACGCCTCTTTTCCTTATGCCACATTCATAAACTAGCTATTCAACTTCCAAAACCCGCGGTTCTGTATTTTCATAATGCTTTCTATTATTACTGTTCGTAAAAATCATTGCATAAAATGTATGATTTCCTTCTTTTACATCCTGAGGTATCTCTAATTCAAAACTTGTCATACCAAATGTTTCATTGGTATAATCTAGTTTACCTGCCACATAATCACCTTTTATCATGACTGGCTTATGGTCAATATAAAATGTTATGATTGCATTTGCATCTAATCCATCCTTAACGAAAAATATCTTAAACAATTTCCCTTTTTTCGCATGCATCACCATAAGATTATTCACAGGTTCATTACGCACCACCTGTTCAAGTATTTTTTCATTTGTATCCAGTGCATATGAGCTTATTATATTTTTATCATCCGTGACTTTCATATCCGTCCACTCTAAATTATCTAATATTTTTTTATCTGATTGATTTCCAATAAAATCTTTATCAACATTAAAATCACGGCAAATAGCACTTACATTAGATTTCATAATATCAAACCTTGTAAACTCTATTATCTCAGGAAAATAATCAGGATTTACGACAACTCCATAACCAAAATTCACTGTATCTCCTTTTTTAAAGCTCCTCGCATTCATATAAAATGTATAACTATTCTTTTCTTTTGTTAATGTTATCTCCTGCGTAATTCTTTTATCTCCATCTTTATCAAAAGAGAATTCTATTGGGACCCCGTTTTGATATGCATGAAAATAATATTTTGTGTTAATTGGTCCCATTGATATATCGGCAGACAAAACAACACTATCTTTTAAAATCTTAATGTCCTTAATTTCACTTTCAATAAATGGTCCATGACTTTCTTCAGCATCTTCTTTAGGATTCTCTACTACTTTATCTATATTATCTTTTTTTACACTGCATCCACTCAAAACCACCATGATCATAAGTATACTCACCATTAGTTTTTTCATATGAAAAGACCTCCATCTATCATCATTATTCATCTGATTTCCATTCTTTTCAATTTAAAAACAGTAAGTGGTCAATATTTACAGTAAGCGGTCAATAAAATAATAAAATCCTGCATTCATAAGAATCCTTCAACACCTGATTCATCACACCATGATACTTTTCCACAATCTCATTTATATATTGTAATTCAAAATTTTCTTTTACTAAATTTTCTCTTTCACATTCCATAATAATAGATAATTCATTTTCATGAAGTATCCCCTCTTCCTATAAGTAGCTAATATTCAATACAAATTAAAAAAATAAAACAACCTTTTATAAACACAAGATATATAAAAAAACAACTGATTCAAATTGAATCAGCTGTATTTTCATTATTTTAAGAATCCAAAGATATGATCAGGATGCAATTCCATCTGATCAAGAATCATCATTTCATCTTCTGGGATACGTCCAACAAAGTTTCTTTCGCCATCGTTTTCAATATCCTGTAAGATAATTTCACATTCACCTAAATAGTGTTTTAGATTATCATTTACAATAACTACATCACCTCTGTGGAACATGTGATCATCATGATTTCTTACAGGAATGCTCTTTCCTCTGCACGCGAAACGAGGTAAACTGCTTCTGATATAATAATCACTCGCATCACTTCTTCCAGCATGTGGCATTTCAAATAAAATCTGTTTTTCAAGATCACTTAAGCCATCTACTGTATCAATACGAATGGTGGTCTTTGTGAAATCTACTTCTGACATTGCCTTTAATTCTTCTTCCGTTGCATATGCATTGCCAATTAAAATATCATCAATGACTTCACATGATAAGAAGTGACGTACCTGTAAATCAATAGGTTTTCCACGATGTAATTCTACAGTTGGCAATCCTTTATATACTGGCCAAGGACCAAATGTATTGGTATTATTACTGGTAACAAATGCCGCAATAGGTAATCCTAAAGCTGTCCATTTTTTGTTAAAGTTCATGAATACATTCCAGCCTAAACCACTATAACGTTCTGGATAGAAGTTATGACAAATTGTCATATTGTGCTTATCAGCCCCATGTCTTAATAAATGATCTACACTTGCATCACTGCTTCCATTAAATTCAATTTTAATTTGATATGGATTGTGTGTTAATAATGCATCCTGGAAATCATCAAAATGTCCATCTAAACGGATAATATCCACACCAATTTCATGGAATACAGAAACATCCATAGGTGTAGCACCTAAGTGTTTGAATACCTGTGGATTTGTATCCACACTAACAATAAAGCCTAATTCATGTGCTTTATCCATAAATGTTTTAAATTCTTTTACAATTTCATCCTTCTCTTTATCTACAGATAACAAACATGTAAATATACGAGTAAAGCCATATTTAGCGGCAAGCTCCATATAAGCGAAATCTTTTTCCTGTGTAGAATGTTCTGGATAAATACTAATACCTAATCTATGCATAAAATGCCTCCTTGTTTCATGGGATTTCTCCCATTTCCTATGACTCTATTATACTCTGTTTCTATATGTTTTGTTTACGGAAATATTTCCTAGTGTTTAGGAAAGTTTCCTATTTATATAAACTTATGTAGTTTAGGACGTTCACCTATATTTCTTTCCCATGTTTTTTTCTGTTGTTGAAGTATTAGTTGTTTTAATGGTTTCAATGTATCATTTTGATCAAAAGCTTCTAATGCTTGATAATACTGTTTCTTATCTTCATCATAAATAATGACTGGCGCTATCTCATGTATCATAAAATAATAATTCATTAAGCTTCTTCCCACGCGACCATTGCCATTCGCAAAAGCATGAATATTTTCAAACATGGCATGGAAATATACACCAACAGTAAAAAAATCATCCCCTTGATATTCATTGACTTCATTTAATAAATCTTGTAAATCAACCTCTACATTTTCAGGATAACTTCCTACTTCATATACTCCTGTAACATAATCATGTTTTTTAAATTCACCAGGTCTTTCATTATTTATGTGATATCTTCTATCATCATAAGTCCCTTTTGTCAATTTATAATGTACTTCTTTTATAAAAGATATATCCATAGGATATTTTTTGATGATAAATTGTTTTAAATATTCAAAACAGTGTACTTGATTTTCTATTTCAAACAATGTTTTCAAATCACCTGTATATCCTGTCACACTACCCTTTTCAAATATTTCTCTTGTAATATCAAGATTTACTTTTTCATTCTCTATTTTGTTTGAATGATATGCAAAGAGTATTTTAAATTCATATAACTGTTTATCCATTTCTTCTTGTGTATCAAGTTTTAGTCTATACATATTTCCTTTACACCTCTTTTAAAATTCATTATAGCACGCTCCTTATGCAAAAAAAGAAAAAGAAGCAAAGATGCTTCTCAAATTTAGATATCTAAAGAATTCTGATCTAATAGGAATTGCTCAATACCAATATATAAGATTCCAAAATCATCGTACCATGGTATCATTTTATCTTTCACAACAACAATTTTCTTAAAAGAATCATTCACTTTAAGGAAGGAATTGATTTCCTGTTGCCGCTTTTCTTCTAATCCTACAGTTAGCGCTGATTGTATATAATATCGCTTACTGTTTTTACTTGCGACAAAATCAATTTCCAATTGTTGCCGTTTCCTTTTTCCCTGTTCATCATTTGTATAAGCTTCTACCATTCCAACATCCACATCAAATTCTCTGCGCACAAGTTCATTGAAAATGATGTTTTCCATGATATGATTTTCTTCTGTTTGCCTAAAATTCAATCGGGCATTGCGCAATCCTATATCTGTAAAATAATACTTTAGTGGTGTATCTATATATTTTTTTCCTTTTACATCATATCGTATTGCTTTTTCTAAAACAAACGCATCTATGAAATAATCTAAGTATTTACTTATTGTATGATTACCAATAGAAACATGTTTTACACTCCTGAACGTATTCGATAGTTTATTGGGATTTGTAAGTGACCCTACACTTGATGAAACAATGTTTAGTAAATCATCTAAAACATCAATATCATTTGATATTTGATTTCGTTCCACTACATCGCTAATATACGTCTTAGAAAAAAGCTCTTTTAGATATTTACTTTTTTCTTCATGTGTATGAAAGCTCAATAATCGCGGCATTCCTCCATATGTAAAATAATTCATCCATGCCTCTTCTTTTTTATCAAAAGCATTATAAAATTCCTGATAAGATAGTGGAAAAACGCGTACTTCATCACCTCTATCCTTAAATTGCGTTAATATATCTGAAGAAAGCATTTTTGAATTACTGCCTGTTACATAAATATCTAAATTTTCTATTTTCATTAAACCCAATAATACATCCACAAATGTAATTTTAGCTTCTTCATCATCTACATAAGGGTTTTGGATTGCGCTAACCAACTGGATTTCATCTATGAAGATATAATATTTTTCGTTTTGATTCTCACATAAACTGCGTATATATTTATCTAGTTCAAAAGGATTACGGTATTGCATATTACTTAATTCATCTAGTGCTATTTTAATGATTTGATTTTCGTTTACACCTATACTTTTTAGATATTTATAATAGATATGAAATAATAAATATGATTTTCCAGACCTTCTTATTCCCGTTATTATTTTAATATAGCCATTATCCTTTTTAGATATTAGCTTATTCAAGTATTTATCTCTTTGAATTTCCATATGTCACCTCGTTACAAAACTGTGCATTTGCACATTTTTCTTTCTTACATATATTATATTCCTAAAACTGAATTTCATCAATCAAAAAAAAGATGAACGATTCAATCTTCGCTCATCCTTTTCTATGTATTAGAAGCAAACGTCTTCTTTTAATTTTGTTGTATCAGCTTTCTCATGCAGTGCTTTTGCAAGTGTACACATGTTTTTCAATGCTTCATTCAAGCCAGTACCACCTTTTTTAGGTGTTTTTACAATCATGACTTTATCTTTGTATTCATTGATTGTAGCTTCATTTTCGACTGACATTGCGGCAAATGCTGGAACACTTGTATTCGCATTGATTTCAGTAGCAATATGAGCAGCCATACCTGCATAATCAGCATAGTTGAAAGCAGGTCCGCACATAACCACATCCGGCTGCAGTTTGTTGACCATTGCAACAAGCTTTCTTGTTACTTCTTCTTTGTTTTCCAGATAGTAACCATTACCACAGTATAGACATGCAACTACACGTCCATCGATTTCTTTCAGGAAAGGCTCCATCATAACTGCTGGACCTACTGGTTCTTTCTTTGCAGCAAGTGGTACCATCTTGTCGTCTTTTGTTCCTGCACCAGCCTGAATCTGGTCATAAATCATAATAATTTTCATTTACGAAACACCTCTTTCAACTGTATTATACTACAATTTTAATCTTACAGATCGTCAAATGACAGATCGTCTAAGCTAATATCGTCTTCTTCTTGAGCAGCAACTGCTTTTGCTTCATCTTCCAAGTACTGTTTGTCCATTGTTTTGATGAATGGCATGTAAATGAATACACCAAGTACAAGTAAGAATGCCTGGAATGCAGCACCAACCCAGTTAGTAGCCAAGAAACCAGAAATGATAACTGGAGTTGTCCAAGGAATATTTACACCGTTACATGGTGGGAATAAACCGAAGTCCATAGCGAAATAAGATAAGATAATGTTTACTGTAGGAACCAATACAAATGGAATAACAATTGTTGGGTTCAATACGATTGGTAAACCGAATACGATTGGTTCGTTGATACCGAAGATACCTGGAACTAATGCTAATTTACCTAATTCTGTAATACGTTTAGATTTACAGAATAATAACATTGCGATCAATAATGATAATGTAGAACCACATCCACCGAATGTTGCGAATAAGTCCTGGAACTGCTGAGAGATAACGTGAGCACCATTTGCTACTGTATATCCACCTGTTGCACCAACTTCTTTAAACAGATTCAAGTTTTCAAGAGATAATGTCTGAAGGATTGGGTTGAATACAGCACCAACAACAGAACCACCGTTAACACCGAAGAACCAGAATAAGTGTAAGAAGATGTATGCGATAATCATAGCACCTAATGTATCACCTAATCCAAGTAATGGAGTCTGTAAGAATGTGAAGATGAATGTAAATGCATCTGTACCACATCCAACGAAAATCATATTTACTACAAAGAATACTGTCATAACGATACCTGCTGGAATTAAAGCAGCGAATGACTGTACAACTGTTGGAGGTACACCAGCTGGCATCTTGATGATCCAACCTTTACGTTCTACCCAAGCATAAATATGAACACTAACTAATGCACAAATGATACCCATGAAGATACCTTTGGCACCTAACCATCCCAAATCAATACCACTAACTGTAGCTTTCATGCCTTCAGCTACTTCCATTGCTGCACCATTTGCATCAAATAATGCTTTGATTGAGTTAGTTAAAGCATATGGCATTAAGATGAACCAAGACATCAATGAAACAGCAGCACCGAAAATTGGTGTAGTTTTCATTTCTTTTGCGAATGAGTAACCAATACCCATAGTTGCAAAGATTGCCATAATTGTAAATGTTGCATCAGATTGTTTTCCTAATAATGCACCTAATGACTGTGATCCAATCATGAAGTTATTGATGAAATCTGTCCATGCATTAATAGGGAAGTTAGCAATCAACAAGAAGATAGAACCTACGATCAACAATGGAGTTGATACTAGGAAACCATCACGAATAGCAATTAAGTACTTGTTTCTGCCAATCATCTCTGCAAGAGGCATCAAGTATTTTTCTAATGTTTTTAACATCTCTTTCTCTCCTTTTTCGTTAGAATCATTATACCCTCTTATGATTCTTCTTTTTTGTTACTTTTCTGCTGTATCAATTTGATAGCCATTGCGAGAACCTTGTTTCCATTCATCATGCCATATGCTTCTGAGTCAATGACTGCCATTGGGATCCCTTCATGGCCAAACTGATCTAACATTTCTTTGTATAAGTGTTTAGATTGTGGACCAAGTAATATGCAGTCAGGACGATCATATTTTATGATGTCACCCATTTGATTGATTGGAAATGCTTCCACGGTGATTGGCAAATCACGTATATCTGCCTCCATCTGCATACTGCTTGCTAACATACTTGTAGACATTCCAGCACTGCAGAACAGGTAGATTTTTCTCATACGACTATCTCCTTTCATAGCATACTCATTATATCTTCTTTCGAAAATGATAATCTTGAAGCGTTTTCCTAGTACTAGGAATTATTTCAATTTCGCTTCTAATTCTGCAATGCGTTTGTAATTATCGATCATTTCCTGAGCAATGATTTTGAATGCTTCTGCACTCATTAGCTGGTCTTCAGCGTGAATCAGCAACAGGTTTGGCTGTACAGGATTTCCACTTGCTTCCTGCTGAATCATGGATGCGTGTGCCTGGTGTCCCTGATTGAAGTTTTGTTCTCCTTCTTTGATCAGTTCCTCAGCACGTTTGAAATCTCCACGTTTTGCCTCCTGAATTGCTTCAATGTAGGTACTTCTTGCTGTTCCTACGGCTGAAATAATCTGAAAGCACTGTAATTCTAAGCCTTCCATAAAAGCGCCCTCCTTTTCTTACAATATCATTATATCGTTTATCTTATATAATTACATGGAAGTATTTACCTAGTCCTAGGAAATTTAAATGCTTTTATTTTCTCCCATATATTCTTCATATTCTACAACTTTTGTTTTCGCAAGGTAATCATGGAACATTCTGCGACTGTTTATTTTAAGAATCATAAAACCACTCAGGATACCTACAGCAAGTCCTGCATACATTAAAATTCCTACCAGATTCAGGTTTAATGCCAAAGATAACATGGAATGCCATACACCAGATACGGTATAAAGACTTCCTTCAATGATCATGACACCAATCACTTCTCTGATCAACAGTGTTTTTAAATCTGCTTTTGAATCATCTTTTTTTACAATTTTAAAGCCCATGGCACGTTTTCCAGGTGTTTGTCCCGGATAGATTTTTAAAGGTATGTATACATAATAGAATAACGCAAACAAAATACTTAAGGTGCCTGCAAGATATGCTTTTCCATCTCCTAGCCTACCTGCAATAACCAATACATTAACGCCTGCCATCGTTTCCATATCTTTTGTCCACATCATCCATAGTAAACACATTGGAAGCAGTGTACAAAGACTTCCTAAAAACCAGTCAATAATATAAGCAAATAATCGCTTTCCATTTGCGACATTGCATTCACTGTGATCTAATTTCATATATAAATTAAAGAAAATATTCATGTTTTCCTCCTTATGATTCTTCTTGAATCTGCATGATAAACTCTTTTTGATTCTTAGCCTCCAACAGACTTGCGAACTTGCTGGAATTGATAACGATACTGCTTAACCAGTCGAAGAATACCCGTAATAATTTTCGATCTTCATTACGTATTGCGAGCAATATGACTAGCTGTACATCAAAATCTCCCCATTTGATTGGATTTTTCAATATGGCAACGGATAAACAAGAGTAGTTTGCGGCAACATTGAAGGTGTGTGGAAGAGCAAATCCATAGGTGAATGATGTCGATGACATAGATTCTCTTTGTAGAACGCTATCCTTAAAACCAACTGGTGTATATCCTTCATTGTCTAATTGTTCACACATATAACTGATTAGTTCTTCTGGTGTAGATACATTTAAATCCGTATAGAAGAATTGTGGTTTAATTAAATGTACAATGCGTTCTTTAAATTCCTTTTTACTCTTTACCTTATCCAATTGATTCAAGGCATGAAAGATTCTGCTTTCATCTTCAAAATTCACGAATAGTGATATTTGAATAGTGGGAATACCAAGGCTGTGCATCAATGGAAGGGTTGTCAGAATCATATCCGGTTGTAAGGCTTCCACCTGTGCTTCTTCAAAGAAACTCATATGATCAATGATTTCCATACGCTCAGAAAACCTTGTTTCTACTTTCTGGGCACACAGTTTACTTAATGCCTGATCATCTGGATATATCATCAATACTTTATATTTGCCAGAAGCTGAGCTACGATCGTATGCACTTCCCAGATGTAACGCAAAGAAACCTATTTCATTTTCATTAATTTCAAGATTTGTTTGTTCACTTAGGAAATTACCTGCACGTACACCCATTTCAAATACCAGTGGATATTTCTTTTTGATTTCTTCCAGATACACATTGTCTACTTCTACATTACGTGATTGCCGTTCAATCAAAGATTGTAAATGCATTTGTAAACCCACTTTTAAATCTGTATCATTACGGAAGTCAATATCGAACATGGTATAGATATCTGCCAACAAATCTTCTACAAGTTTTTTCACATTGTAATCTCGATTTTCTATTTTAATATTATCCCCGGTATAATCACTGCTTCGTTTCCCCAGCAGCAATAATGCCAGTAATGCAATTTCATCTTCTACCACTTCGATACGGATTTTTCCAGCAACCTTATGGAAGAATTCTTCTGCGATAATATATTCTACACTTTTTGCCAGTTCTGGATTTTTACGGTCTGTGACAATAAAGTTACGATGAATAATACGTTCAATCGCGATACCTACATGCATCATCAATAATGGCATTGCCATTTCACGAATATGGAAATCATATTTTTGTAAAGTATCATCCAGTATCTGCTTAACTTCCAGTAAATCAAAGTCTTTATATAAGGAAGCAAGCTTGTTCATGTTTAAGAAGTTTCCCTTAGTTTCTTCTGCCAGCATGTCCTTATATAATTTACGTTTGCTTTCTTCGCTTCCTTCTAAATGAATAAAGCTTTTTGATCGCACCAGTTTTAAATCATCATAGGGTTCTACCATCTTTTTGATACGTTTAATATCATTATCGATGGAATATCCACTAACATATACTTTATTCTGCAGGTCTATGATATTTAATTCATTTCTTTGAAATAACAATTCCTGAATAATATATACACAGCGTTCCTGCGGTGTCTGTGGAATCGTATCTTCAATTTTGATATCCAGTGTACGAAATATACTCTGATTCAGATGATATCCATAACGAAGATTACTCTCAATCAATTCATTCTCATATGTACGATTAATGACATCTACATCAGAGCGAATGGTACGATCACTGACATTTAAGAGTTTGCTTAATTCTTTTCCAGTAATCCATTCATTCATATCATTCATCATCGCAATGATTTTCTCCTGCCGCTTGTTTAATGCCATATTCTCACACCCTCTCTATGTACCATTATAAAGTGTTGTCGTAGGATTTATTTGCATAGTTTTTCCTAACTGCTAGGAAATTTTACCATATTTATATATCAATTGAAAAGCAAAGCATTATAATTTAACTATATTAGGAAGAAAATCAATTAGAATATGGAATGATATTTCCTAAATAAGTATTTATAAACAAAAGGATGATAAGCTTTTTTATTTATCATCCTTCTATGCCTTATTTATTTACTTTTTTCCACAGCTTTCTTTTATAAGTCAATATTCCAAGAATGCCGATAGACACAAAACATGCCGCAAGCAATAATTCACTTTGTATTGTATCACTTGTTTGTGCTGTTGCGTTGTTAGTTTTCTTATCATCTGTAGAAGCGTTGTTTTGACTTTCTCCATTTGGTGTTATCGCATCATTTTTCTGATTACCATCATCAGGATTGGCGTCATCATGATGATTTTGATCATTTGTAGTTTCCCCATTGTTTCCTTCTGGATCATCCTTTGGTGTTACACCTGTTTGTGCTAATACATAAGTAGAGAAATGATTGGTTTTAAATTGCGCCATGCCATTTATGACTTCTACCTGAAATACTTCTACTTCCTCCTGATCAACACAATAAACCGCAAGTTTATCATGATCGTATCCTCTTGGTATCGGTAGGCGAACACTTACCAATTTGCCATCTTTTGGCTGAATCAATGTTTGATTATGCGTTAAAGTAATGTCATACACTGTAAACTTTTCACTTAATTCACTTAGCTTTTTCTTAATCGTTTCCAGCTTCTTTTCATCTTTCATTTGTGATATGTTTGCGTTTGTACCTTTAGGAAGAATACCTTCTTCTGCTTCAATCGTTACATTTGTTGTTTTATCGATTACCTGTGCAGCTGGATAACTTATTTCTTCTTTATCAGGTATTTCTTCTTCTGTTTTACTACCAGATACTGATAATTGTGAAGCTGTAAATACCAAACCATTTGATTCATTTAGGGTTTGCGCAAAGGTATCATATACCAGCTTTAGACCTGCTTTATCTGGATTTAAGGAAAGCTTTACGGAAGTATTTTCTTCATTTTCAAAATGTAGATAGGCAAGTGGAAGTTTTTGATCATATGCAAATGCTTGTTTCCCTGTTATATACAGATTTAACGCTTTTGTATCTTCATGATATCGATAGTTAAATTTTGCGCCCTGTTTTAATAAGTCCTCATTTGGCACCACTTCTATCAATTTTGCGTTCGTATCTAGCGTGATATTTAAAGAAAGTGCATTTACGGATTCAATATTTTCAATAGAAAGCACTCCTTCATTCTTATTGTCTGTTGCCTCAAAGCTAACAGTAACTGTATCATTGGCTTTTACTGGCATCATAAACATACTGCATACCATAAACGCCGCAATAAATATTTTCATCTTTTTCATAATCTTACTCCCCATATGCCTGATTGTTTAACGTGATACTTGGAAGCTTTTTTGGCAATGTGACATATAATGTATCACTTACCAATCGTTGTCCTTCACTATTTAGTGCATCATCTACACGATATAATTCTACTTTTACTTTCTCAGGTAATTGTTGTGGCAGGTTTTCTGGTTCTATCCAATAGATCCATGTGCCTTTTGCGATTTCATTCAATGGTGCATTTTCAGGAATCTTTGCCAGCAGAATTGCATCTGCGTTACCATTTTCACCTGTTCCTGCGACAACTTTATTGTTTTCATCAATCACAAGTACAGAATTAAATGCTGGATTTCCACGATATTCTCCTGTGAACAACAAAGAACCTTTTGGAATACTCTTACCTGGTGCGTATGTATATGCTTCTTTTAAAATACCAATTCCAGAATCAGTTAAATCAACGTTATCTCCTGGAGGCGCTAAGATATCAATTTCAGCGGCACTTAATGTTTTCTGTTTCGCAATGATTTTTACATAACGTGCATCAAAGATTTCCAGTTTATTGCTTGTGTAATCTTTATCACTGTAGAAGAACACTGTCTGTGTGATTGGACTTGCCTGTAAACTACCCAAAGCTACGGTTGTCCATTTTTCACCATCATTGGATAATGCAATTTCATAGTTTTTTAGATTATCTTTTGCGTTTTCTACTCCTGTATATTTGAATCCTACAACCTGTTGAGAGGCATTCATATTCAGAATGAATTCTATATTCTTATTTGTTTCACCATGATAAACAGAGGAATAATCCTGATCAATCAATGTTTTTAATGTGTTGTTGTCCTGTTCATCACCTTCCATGATTTGATCATCGGCAACGTTACTGGAAATTTCCCAGTTGTTTTTCGCAATACTTCCATCATGGCTGATTTTTACCTGATCAAGTGTTACCTTGTTGGTTGGATTTAAATTATAGTCGTATGCGATGACTTCATATGTGAATACACGATTGTTTGTTGTGGTAATGGTATCGGTATACGTATCATCATTGGTAAAGGCGATAACTTTTCCATTACGGATAATTTCATATCCTAAAATCTTGTCTTGATCTTTATTCACAGACATATGTAAAACTGCACGTTTATCATCATTACCATGCGCAGTATCATGTGTTAATTCAGCGGATAGCACTGTATCTTCTGCCATATCTGCCTGATGCTCTATACGTTTTCTTCTTGCTGTTTCATTCAGATAATAGATTGGTTTTGTTTCAGGTTCTAGTTTTTGTGCCTTTAACCAGGCTTTTGTATCATCACTTGCACTTAATCCCCAGTGTTCAAAATAATCCGTTAAATCTTTATCAGCTGCCAAAGAAGCCATACGAATCAAGAGATTTTGATAATCTACATTTGTTCTGTCCGCATGACGATATGCTTGATACATGCGGGATGTAAACATATTGGTATCATCTGGACGAATCCATGCATCATCATATGCCAGATGTAACTGCCAATACATGCCTAAAGTTGTAAATACACTTGATGCATAGCCTTTACTGCCACTGGTTACTTTTTGATAAATATTTGTATAGTCGTCTTTATATCCACCGATTCTTGAAAATCTTTCTTCATCCAATGTCATCGCAAACTGTGCCACAACATTGTTGGATACTTCCGCATAAGCACCACTCTGCTGATCTAATTCATGACCAATCTCATGGGCAATACCCCAGCCATATAAAGCACCTGTACTGCATTTTTCATTTTTATCTACAGGACATTTTGCAGGTTTTCCTTTCATCAGACCAGCACCTGAACCAAAAGGAATCCCCACATGACCGCCGCCTGCATACATAAATGCATTTTGTACATCCATATAACGGATATTGATTCTTGTATGTGGTTTTTTATCAACTGCATCTTTGGCGTTATCTGAAAAACCTTTTTGCGCATAGGTTAAATCCATCAACTGCTCTGCCGCAAGTTCGTTCTGATATAGATTTTCTATCCATTCTGCTTTTGTGGCTGTCCCATTTTTGATACCGGAAAGTGCCTGTGTCGCTGGTATAGAGAATAGCATTTGATCAGATGCAATCTCTGTGACATTTAATGCCTGATGAGCTGCACTGTATGCACTGTCTTTATATTCCTTATCCAGATATGAAACATAGTTATTTAAATCATCAATATAATCAGATATAAGAGCCTTCATTTCACTTTCTTTATGGATTCCATCAAGTTTCAAATAAGGAATCTTAATGCCTCCACTGACACGTACTCGAATCGGATTCTTTTCCATATCATAGCCTGGCTCTTTTCCTACATATCTTAAATATAAAGAACCTCCATGTTCAATATCCTTAGATGTAATATCTGGAATTGTGATATCATTTTTACCCGGCTGTAATGTTGAAACAACACTCCATTTATTTGGCGTTGCATATGGCTGTGTCATAACCAGCTGTACATTTCCTGTCGCATTTTTACTTTTACCAAGATATACTGCGATTTGATCCCCCGCTCTGGCAGCAATGCCTAATGGTTGTAAATCGCTAATGTTATAAGAGAAACCTTTTCCCACATCATTTTTTGTGGACATTTTTTGATCAACCGTTGTGATCTCCTTACTTAAGTCTTTATCTTGCAGAATCTGTTGGGCATAATCTAAATCTTTCTTCAATGACACATAATCAGGATGTAATTCACCTTGATCCTTAATTTCTAATCTTTCTGATAAATCATTAATTGTTTTCTGCGTTACATTTTCTTTTAAAGTAATTTGTAAATCATCCCCAAATAAATTTTGAATATCTTCTGCTAGTGTATCGTATGTATAATATTTCAATTCACTGATTTTGATATCATTATTACCAGACCAATACTGGGCAAGATTGATTTGAATTTTATCAGATGTGATTGGTGTTTTCAGTTTGATACGATAATACAGATTCTTATTTGTATCATAACATTTCTGTATCTGCGCATCATTTACAAGTATACCTTTTCCATTTTCATCCCAATACTGAACCTTGACATAGGTCAGATCCCCTACAAAGTTATAACTAGGAATTACTACAAATTCTCCAAAGGTATGTGCTTCTTTAAATGTTACGATAGGACTTGGTTTTCCTTTATTGTATCCTCCAGCATCCCAGCTGTTGAACTGCCAATAACTAGTTTGATCATTATCTACGATATCAAATTTGTCATAGCCTTCTGGATTGGCAGATGGATAAGTCACATCTTTGATACCGGCTGTTGTTTTATCTTCGCCTAATGAGAAATTAATTAAATGATAATTAGGTGTGATGGTTGGCGCAAGATTGGTTGTCGTGCCAATAGATACAGCCGATTTTCCACCTTCACCTAAATCATTACTACCACTGACACATACTTGATATGTTGTCGCATCCGCTAAATCATCTATCTTAATAGTTTTATCTTTAATACCTGAAATCTTTTTATAATCTTCTGAACCTTTTATACGATAATATACATTATAGGTTAATGCATTTTCTGATTTCCCCCATGATACTGTAATATTTCGATATCCACCTTTTACATTCACATTTTCTACCGTTTCCGGTACGCTGGTAGGCTTTGGCATACCAATTACGCTTTCTCCATAGCCACTTGACCAGCCATCATCTGTAATGGATTGTACAGAGATGGTATAACTCATAAAGTTTGTAAGATTGGATAATGTCGTATGATTATCGGTTACATTTACTATTTTTTCTGCAATATCTTTCGTTTTGCTATCATAACCAACATATTTAACTTGATACCCATTCACATTTACAACGTTATCCCAAGCAACATCCAGCGAACTGTCTTTAGATGTTACAGAAACATTTTTTGGATAAGCTGCTTCTGGTACTGGAATCGTATCATATACATCATTTAAAAATTCTACTTTTGTGATTTCCGCTAAATGACGATTTGTTCTGGTTCCTGTAACCTTGATTTTGATATGTTTGACTGCGACTTGTCCACCTAAATCGATCACAATATTTGAATCTTGTGCACGAGCAGAACGATATTGCTTCATCCCAAATGGTTTTTCTATGACAATTTCCGCACCACTTTGTTCATCTATAATCGTAACATCTGCTGTTCCTGATGTGATTGCTGATTCACCCTCACCTGCATCAATTTCAATTTTATTCATTTTCACTGGTGTCGTAAGTGCTAAAGGTATTTCTATTGGGGTATCTTTACTTATGGTTTGTGTTTCATCCTTAAAGCCAAAGGTTAGTGGTTCTTCATTCTCTGGATTTATCAGATTTTCCACAGTACCCTGCAAGGTTACTTCTGGCGTTGTTTCTATTGTGATATTTTCTGGTTTTAATATCGCATTGCCTAAAGATTCTAAAGCATCCTCTGCTTTCATACTTAAAGTCTTATGAATATAGCTTAAATCTAAAATATCCACAATGCCATCCCCATTGATATCATAAGTTAAATCTGTGGAATCCTGATCAATTTGATCTAATTCTAAATTATAGTCCATATCATTGACCATACCATCATCATTTAGATCTCCACATAAAAATACAGAACTGGTATCAATGTATAAATATTTACTGTAGTCCTTAATTTCTACATCCTGTTCGACAGTATGAAAACCATTTCCTTTCAACTGGAAATGATAAGTATTTAAAGGAAGCCCGTCAAATACAATAGAAATACGCCTGATATCATCCTGATCAGTAGTGACCCTTGTATATCCTGTGACTTTTTGATTCTGGATAATACCTTCAAATGTAGTATCCTCACCACCCAAATTCACAGAAACCACTTCATCACCAACATGAATTGAGGCGCTTATGCCCTGTTTTGTTTTCTTGATTGGCTGATGAAACACGATATCTGCACGCAAAGAACCGCTTGTTGTTGTGGTTGTGGTCGCATCTTCTGCGGAAATGCTTTTGCTTTTCTGAAATGTATTGATTGGCAATAACATTGCGGCTGCCACCAGCAAACAAACTATTTTTTTCATAAAATTTCTCCTTCATCCCTCATAAGGTAGGTTACATCTCACAAACTACTTATACCATATTTTACCATATTCTTCCAGAAAGATGCATTTTCATGTGACAAATTTATGATATTTTATATCTTTATAATAATTTATGTTGTTATATATGAGGTGAAACTTTATTTTTTCTTTTTTTAAACCAAAAACTGAGAACCTTTTCTAGTCCTCAGTTTCATACCTAACAATTTTTTGAAGCTTGTATAATCATCAATCTACAATTTCATTACAAACGCATTCATCTTTTGAAAAAATCAAAATCCATTTCACGATATCTTGATTAGCAAACTCTATTGCTTCTCCATATTTTTTTAACTGAAGATATGCTTCTTTACGTTTTTCCTCTAGCGTAGCTTTATTTAAGTTTTCTTTCTTAATATACTTTAATTCAAACAATGCTGTTATTCCTTGCGTATGATATGGGAATAATACGATATCTACATAGCCTTCCTCTACTGGGTATTCGCTTTTCAATAAGACATACTTATTAGATTGCGCAATTGCTGCAGCTGCTATTTTTACTTTAGATTCTGAAAATCCTCTAAAATCTCGATTATCCAAACTCTTTAAGATACCTTCTATATTAGAAACGAAAAGACTGTTGTCTTTTTTATCTATGATTCGATTTATGGATTCTGCATAATTAGAAGTATTCACATGAAAATCCAATTGTATCATTTTTCTAAAATAATCAAAATATATCTTTTTTATGAATGTATTAGGAACTGTAAATTCAATCATATCTCTATATACACTATGAATTGTCAAATATCCTAAATAGTACAAAAGAGAAATGAAATCATCTCTTGTAAACGCAACATCTAAACAAAATGAAGTAGTCAATTCACAGGTTATTTTTTCTTTTGACAAAATTTCAAGTAATATATCCTTATGTTTTTGATCCGAATTTATCATAAGCAAGCTTTCTAACTTGTTATAATCTGAAAGCATATTAGGATCAATCATATCAATAGGTGCTTCGTGATAAATTTGCCATTGATCAAAATAGTAAAATACCATATTAGGATTAAATAAGCATTCCTTTTTTTTCTTTGTAAAACAATAGCCATCATACATGATTTTCATGTCTTGTAATGCTGCCTGTTTGTTTACAATTTCATCAATTTCAAGAATTAATTTATACATTTCATCTTTATCAAATCCCATCATACTATGGTATCGTGGATCTAAAGAAAGATTGGTACTAATATTAAATCCTGAAGTCATAGAATCTAAGGTAATTGGAGAAACACCTGTCATAAAGATACGTTTCACAACACCTTTTGATGTTCCAATTTTCAATGTTTCATAAAACTTCCTTACATATCCGTTTTTTGAAACAATATTTTTAAACCCTTTTAAATCAAATGATATTAACTCATTAGAAAACTGGTCATATTCATCAATGATAGCATAAATCGGAATATCAGTTTTGCTAGGCAATTCATATAGTAATTGAGAAATAATTCCTGCTGCAGATCTTTTTTCCAATTCTATATCAATTTTATATTTGTTTAAAAATTCTTTGCATTGGTCTTCTATCCTTTGTGTAAACTCTCTTTCTAACATATCTGATGATGTATCATTTAATCCCGAAAAATCAAAAGGTAAAATTAGATAACTATTTTTTTCTACTGTTGGATGTTCATGTATATATGTATCCTTGAAATAAACATCAAAATTATCTTTTGTTAAGATATCGTAATAACAAGATAACATAGAGGTAAACAAAGTTTTTCCAAATCTTCTAGGACGAAGAAAATGAACAAATCTATCATTGCTATTTTCTAGTATTTCTATATATTTTGTTTTATCTACATAGACAAAGCCTTTTGTAACAATATCGACAAAATTCGAATTTCCTTTTGGTAGTTTCAGCATAAACCCACCTTCTTTCTGTACTTTATTATACCATAAACCATTGCCCATTCATTTGAATCGTGAAATATTTAGTAATTATCTTCTTACTATATCATTTTCTGATTTGCAGTGGTATAAATTCTCAAAAATTTAGAAGTATCAATTATAAAAAGATGTGCACGAAACACATCTTTATTCATAAACTTCTTGTATCATCTTTTCGATAATACAGGTATGTTCCTTATTCTTTTTGTCGTAATTGATTCCTACAAGCAAACACTCTCTTACATTTTTTACTTTTTCAATATAGTTTTTTTCCTTAATTTGATTTATAGCTTCTTGGGCATTTTTGTCATATTTCAGCTCTAATATGATTGCTGGATCACCATAATTCTTTGGTTTAAATAAGAAATCTACATATCCTTTGCCTGATTTATCTTCCCTTGTGACTTCATAATCATCTCTTGCTTTCAAATAACATAATGTTATTAGGCATGACATACTATTTTCATCATTATACTGTATAAACGGTATTTCTTTATCATGCGCTAATTCAATCATTTCAGCAACCTTTTCTGCATTGCCATTTATGGTTTCTTCCAATATTTTCTCAGAGTTTTCTACAACTTCCGCAACACCACCCATACTCTTTCTTTCTAGTGTTGCTTCAAATTTTTCCATCAATTCAAAATTAGGGATACGCAAGTAACCATTATGATAGGACAAAAAGCCAAATACTACCATGGCAGATAATATTTCATCTCGACTGTTTAATCTTAAGTCTGAAGCACTGTATCCTTTTAATTTTACTCTTATTGGAATACCTGCCACCATTTTCACAATGTCTTCTCTTACCGCACCTACATTATGTTCAATATATTCTGCGATTTCATTCATTGGTCCTGTTTCTGTCCAATAATTCTTACATACTCCATCTCTTAATGCGAAGGATACAGAACGTGGATTAAATAAGCTGGTATCATCAGATTTATAGTAACCATCATACCATTCTTTTAATACTTCATATGATGGTTTTGAAAAATGCTGTGTTAATTCTTTCACTTCTTTTTCATCAAAACCAAAATAATCTTCATAAGTGCTATCATTCATGAAGTTATATTCTTTAAACATATTTAATTCTGAACCTGTTGAATATTTTGCGATTGGCAAAACACCCGTCATGTATACTAATTCAACATATGTCTTACTTTTTAATAATCTCTTCAAAAATTTCAGATATTCAAATTTATCTTTTTCCTGCATAAAATCTTCGTAAAAGATACTATCCCATTCATCTATGATGAAGATAAATTTTTCTTGGCTTGCAAGAAAAAAATCACTTAAAGAATCATCAGTTTCATGAACTTCGATATGAAAATAATCTATTAAATCTTTTCTCATTTTTTTATAAATACTATCAATATACTGTTCATAAGAATTACAATTTTGTGGAACATTACTAAAATCAATATAAATCACATGGTGTTTATTGATATGTTCTTCATAAGAGGCTGTTTGTGCTATCTTTAAATCTTTAAATAAATCGTGTGTATCATAACCTTGTGTATAATATGCGCCTAGCATATTTGCATTGATTGTTTTTCCAAATCTTCTAGGACGTGTAATACAAAAATAACAATCTTCACTACCAATGAAATCATTCAGTTTATTAATTAACATACTCTTATCAACATAGATTTTATTTTTTAAGACACGTTTAAATAATTCTACAGGATTATTTGTATCCAGGTAATACATATATAAACACCTCATTTCTTCTCTTTCATTATACCCTAAATTCTTTTATAAAACAGTATAAAAGTTGCTTTTTATACTGTTGCTGGAATGCTCTGATATCATTGATTTGTAATTACACTCCCAATTGATACACATACCTGTACACAAAAAGAAAAGGATGCCGAAGCATCCATGATTTCTTATTTACCGAATGTTTTGATTAGTTTGATAGCTGTCTTTAAAACTTTTTCTCCATCCATCATACCATAAGCAGCAGAATCAATTACTGCAACTGGAGTCTTGTCACCAAATTTTTTGTTAGTTTCTTCGAACAGGTATTTTACCTGTGGTCCAAGAAGGATGCAGTCAGGATGTAATTCATCAACGATGTCCTGGATTTTTGCATGAGAGAATGCTTTTACTTCAACTGGAAGCTGATGAGCATCTCCTACTTCCTGCATTTTCTGTGCTAACATACTTGTTGACATTCCGGCGCTACAAAACAAATAAATTCTTTTCATTTTAAACTCTCCTCTCTAGTTTTTTTCTTATTACTTGCTCTTTGCTTCAAGAGCTGTAATTCTTTCATAATTTGCGATCATTTCTTCCGCAATAATCTTGAATCCTTCAGCACTCATTAGCTGGTCTTCTGCATGAATCAACAATAAACATGGTTCTACTTTCTGACCACTTGCCTCCTGCTGAATCATAGAAGCATGCACTTCATGTCCCTGAAGAAAACTTTTTTCTCCTTCAGCAATCATGTTCTTTGCTTCTTCAAAATTCCCTTTCTTTGCTTCCTGTATTGCTTCAATATAGCTGGAACGTGCCATTCCAACCGCAGATATGATTTGAAAGCACTGCAGTTCTAAGCCTTCCATTATGTACCCTCCTATCAGTGACCTCTCTATCACGCACTATCATTATACGTTGAAATGAAAGATTTTGTTTTTAACACAACTTCCTAGCCATTAGGAAAAATCTTATGAGTGTCAGTTTATGGAAAACATCTTCCTAATCGCCTAGGAAAGGAATTTGTATTCCAGCAGCCAAGTTTCTCTCTATAATGAGTATGGATAAGAAAGAGGGTAAAGAAATGTTAGAACATACTTGGTCATTGGATTCCTTATATAAAGGATTTCATGATGACAAATTTCAGAAAGATCTAAACGACCTACATCTATTATACGACAATTTTCAGCATTTTTGTAAAGAATTGTCTACATATGATGAACAAATTCAGGTAATTGAAAGTGTAAAGCTGTTAGAAAAGGAATATGATTTATCTTACCGTTTACGTTTATACTGTATTTTACGTCAATCCGTTGATACTACAGATAAAGAAACCTTAAGCTATTTGAATATCGTGAATACACGTATCTCAAGCTTTTCCGTATACAAAGCGCAATTAAAGGATGTGATTGCACATGCAAAACATCTGGATGATATTATCAAAGGAAACGATATGCTGGAAGGTTATTCTTTTATTCTTCATGAAATGCAGGATAAAGCAAGTCACAGTTTAAGTAAAGAAGCAGAAGGTATTTTAGCAAATGTTGTGACAACCAGTGTAAAAGCTTTCTCTGATATGTATTATCACTTAACTTCACATGTAAATGTAGAATGCCTTGGTAAAACAATGACATTAACAGAAGTAAAAAACTTATGTCACTCTACCAGCAAAGAAGTTCGTAAGGAAGCTTTCCTTTGTGAAATGAAAGCTTATGAACAAATCAAAGAACCATTAGCCTTCTCTGTGAATAACATCAAACGTCAGCAGTTGATGGAAGCAAAACTTCGCGGCTACGCTGATCCTTTAGAAAAGATGTTGATAGATTCCCGTATGCAAAGAGAAACACTAGATGCAATGTATGGGGCAGTGGATAAATATCTGCCTAAATTCCATGAATATTTACGTACAAAAGCAAGCATGCTGGGATATGACAATGGTCTTCCATGGTATGATATTTACGCAACCATTGGTGAAAGCAATATGACGTTTACAATAGAAGATTGTGAAGCTTATATTTTAAAACATTTCAAAAACTTCTCTGATGATTTATATGGAATGGCAAAACAGGCAATGGATGAACACTGGATTGATTATCCAAGTCACACGGGTAAACAAAGTGGTGCATTCTGTGAAAATTTAGGATGGATTAAACAAAGCCGTATAATCACAAATTATGCTGATACGTTAAGTGATGTCATCACGGTTGCTCATGAACTTGGACATGCTTACCATGGTATGATGATTGAAGATCAACAGCCTTTGAATCGTGAATATTGTATGCCACTTGCGGAAACTGCGTCTACATTCAATGAAAATATTATGTATAATGCATTGATCAATGATGCTGATCCAAAAAATAAATTGTTCCTGATGGATACACAGCTTGCGGCATTATGTCAGAATATCTGTGATATTTATACACGATTTACTTTTGAAAAATCAATCTTCGATAACTGTGAAAGTCGCTTTATGTTCGCTACAGATTTAGAAGAGCTAATGTTAGATGCTGAAAAGAAATGTTTTGGAAATGGTATGGATCATGATTGGTTACACCCATTCCGTTGGATTACCAAAGTGCATTATTACATTCCAGATATCGCATACTACAACTTCCCATATACCTTTGGCGCATTGTTCTCTCGTGGCTTGTATGCAATGTATGAAAAAGAAGGCAAAGACTTCTTACCAAAATATCGTGCATTGTTAAAAGCATCCACAACCAATACGGTAGAAGATACTGCGATGGTAGCTGGCATTGATCTTACAAAACCTGATTTCTGGGAAGCTTCCTTACAATCTATTACAAATCAGATGGATGCCTTCTTAAACCTCGTAAAGGAGATGAAATAAATGGTAAAGTTTTTTAATCTGCATGATGATATTGGTACAGATATCTTTGATCATCGTGATAGTGAACCAAATCGTTTAGATGATTATCATTATCCAAAAATGAAACAGGGTGGTATTGATACAACTGCGATTGTATGTTGCTTTGCGGATGCAGAAACTACATGGCAGGATATGGTAGATCAGGTGCTTTATGTAAATGAAAAAATCAAAGAAAGTAAACATTATGCCTTCGATTATTCTAAAGATATCCGCGTGTTTATCGCCATAGAAGGGATGTGCGGCATCAAAGAAGGTGCCCGTGAAAAAATACATTGGCTGTATGAGCATAATGTAAAATGTGCAAGTTTATGCTGGAATGATCACAATGCCCTTGCATGTGGTGCAAAAAGTGGAAATATGCCATTAACACCCCTTGGAATTGAATGTGTAAAGGCAATGAATGAAGTACATATGGCTGTAGATGTTTCTCATTGCTGTGAATGGAATTTTTATGATATCCAGCGTATTTCCACAACACCAATCTTAGCAACACACAGTAATGTGAAAGGCTTATTTAATCACTATCGCAACTTAAGTGATCCTCAAATTCAAATGATTATGGAACATGGTGGTGTGATTGGTGGTTTGCCTGTTCGCTGGTTTGTGACAAGAGATGAAAGTAAACAAACATTAGATGAATTTATCAATATCATTGATTATATAAAAGAGAAATATGGCACAAAACAGATTGCCCTAGGATTTGATTTTATGGATTACATGGATGATCCTACCTGCATGGTAAAAGGATTAGACAGTGTTGCTCATATACAAAATCTTGCGAACAGACTTATCGAGCGTGGATATAGTCAGGAAGAAGTTGAAGATATTTGTTTCTATAATGCAAATCGTTATATGGAAACATATCTTAAATATTAGAAATGAACCAGAAGTAATACACAGATATCGCTTCTGGTTTTTTCTATCAAGTTTTTTTAAATAACAACGGAAAAGTCGTTGTTATTTTTCAAATTATCGTCTACACTGCTCATATTTGATAATTATTAACATGATATCTGTAGATAATCGCAAAAAGGTGTATTCAAATGTTTTAAAAATAAAATTACATTATAAGGATTTTAGAAAAAAAACAACTATAATGAATATAAGAAATCAGGACAGAAACCCAGTATTTTCTGCAAAGATTTTTTAAAATTAAAAAACGTGAAAAGCTATGATTTCGTATATAATTATTTCCAAAATTCTGAGGATTTGATACGTTCTATAAAAGAGTATACAAGAATTTCTAAAATTAATTCTAATGAATATACATTGAATGACCTACTGAAGTAGAAAAAGAGCAGAAATTTAAATCTGCTCTTTTTCTATGCTTTTTCACTCTTTCCATCTCTACGCTAAATGCTTACTTTTGGTAAATCCATATTGCATATCTTTGCAATTTTTCAATAATGATCACGTATGAAATACTTATAAGTGGAATATTATTTCCAAGAAACGGTTTCTATTGTATCTTGTACATCCCGCCTGTATTTTGTACAATCGCTATTTTAAATATAAAACATATAGTGTAAGATACTTATAGAAGTACTTCAAACACAAGATATAAAGCTTATTACAAAAGAGATTTAAAAGAAATGAAAAGGTGAACAACATGAAAAAACATAAAAAGTATATCCTGATCATTGGGATCATTATCATTTTAATAGGTGGAACGGGTGGCTATTATGTATGGTGCGCATATCATCCGGAAATTGATATTCAGGTCACTGATTTTGGCAAAGGTGATGAGTATAAAATTCAAATGCCTTCTATTGTAATTGCGCCGCGAGGAACACCTAAAATCGCATCTGCTGTAGATGTGAAGTTGCTTCAATTTAAAAGTCAATATGAAAAGATTTATCATGATATCATTGAGAACTACAAAGGTTCTGATGTAAAATTAGCAATAGAAGTAACAGACAAGCAAACAATTTTAAAATACACAGGTACCGTTACAACATTTGAGGGAGAAACAATTGCTTTTGATAGAGATATCGCTTGTGATTTTGTACTAGATGCGAATATAATAAATTAACAACATGGGGAGTGGTATGAATGCTGAGAATTGCGATTTGTGATGATGAAATCAAAGATATAAAAATCATAAAAGAACTGACAGTAAATTTGTTAGACGCTTTACAATTGACATATGAAATTGAAGAGTTTTTAGATGGTTCTCTTTTATTAGATTCTGTCATCAGCTTTGATATCATTTTATTAGATATCGAAATGGAAAAGATGAATGGCATTGAAGTCGCTCGTAAATTAAGAGTATATAATCGTGATTCTAAGATTATTTTCATTACCAATTCCCCGAAATATATGCGCACTGGATATAGTGTGAAAGCAGATGGTTATTTTTTAAAACCAATAGATAAAATTGAATTTAATTATGAACTAACAAACATTCTAAAAGAGGATATGATTGACAGTAAATTTATTTTAGATAAACGAATTAGTCCTTATAAAATATATATCAATACAATTTTATATATTGAATATCGTGATAGAAAAACCATCATTCACTTCAAAGATCATGAAATCGCAACGACTTTAACTTTAAAAGAATGGGAATCTTTATTGGGTAATTATTATTTTTCTCAATGCCATAAAGCTTATATTGTTAATCTTCGCATGATTCGTAAACTAAATAGTGATTCAATCATTCTATCTAATGATGAAGAACTAATATTAAGTAGAAAATATAAAATAGAATTTAAAGCGGATTATTTTAATTCTATTGGAGAGAGGTTTTAATTATGTTAATCACGAATTTCATAGATAATTTACTGTTCGCATTAATATTTTATTGGTACGGTAAAAAATTATTTACACAGATATCTTCAAATAAAACAGATTATGTATTTCTTATTGCGTTTGTATTGTTAAAGACTTTTGCGGGTATATTTCATTTAACACTCGTCAATTTTGTATTTAGTATTTTGACTTATATAGGTATTATTTATCTTTTCTTTCATGATACCTTAAAAAAAGAAATATTTTTCATTATTTTATTCTTAATCTCAACTTTCCTTGCGGATATCAATTCTTATGTTTTAATAGAGATATCTTACAAATTCATCAGTTCTTATAATGATATCTTACAATCGCTCTTGATCATCGTTTATAATAAAACGATACTTGGCGTACTAGCTTATTTAATTGCGAAATTAAGCAATGTGAAGAGGAACGATGATAAGATTCATTATGGATATTTTCTATCTATTCCTACCATATCTGTATTTATCATCTATACGATGATGCAATCTAATCTATTTGATATGGAACCAATGCTTTCTATTATCTGTAGAATTATTTCTTGTATCATCGTTGTCCTCAATGTTTTAATCAGTATCAAATTCACGCATGTAATGCAATCTAAAGATCGACAAATTAAAGATGAAGAACAAAAAAGTCAGGAATTACATTATATGTTATTGGAAGAGAAAGTAGAAAGCTCAAAGAAATTTATTCATGATTTTAAGAAACATATCAATATGATCAATGCATATGTGCATGATGAAGATTGGGATAAATTAAAAGTATATCTGAATGAGTTATCCACAGAAATAAAAAAAGATGAAAGCTTCGTTTTAACAGGCAATAAGTTAATCGATTTATGTTTACATGCAAATAAGGATGCATTGACAACAAACACGATAGAAATTAAGCATGATATAAAGATTAAGGATGTATCTCCAGTTACTGAATTTGATTTCAACATTGTATTTTCTAACATATTGGACAATGCTATAGAAAGCTGTATCCGTACAAGTGGTCATTTTATCAAAATCAAGCTTGATAAAACCAATGATCTAGTTGTGTTAAAAGTCATCAATCCCTGCCTTGAAGTAAAAGAAAATTTTGAAACATTAAAGGATGAAAATGAACATGGTTATGGTATTTCAAATATAAAGAAAATTGTAGAAAAATATGATGGAAGTGCTACATTTAAATTTGATAAGGAACAGAGTGTATTCATATCAACAATCATCTTCAACAATAGCTAAAGAAAAAGCAACATTCGTTGCTTTTTCTTTTCGTCTATTCTTGCTTATTGAACTTTCTAGCTTTCCTTGTAATATCAATTGTTGGATTTTCCAAGCCATATGTTTTTGCCATTTCTGTGAAATGTTTTATCATATAATTATAAAACCCGTGGTTCTCATCCTTTGTCATCATCATGATTTTTACAATCTTATATGGATCCACAATTGGAATATCCCTGCTATGTATGTAATGAAGGATCTGTAAAGCGTGATCTTCATCACATGTTTCTATTTCAAAATCCCCCTGGTCACATATAATTCTCAATACAACATGAAACTGTTGCCCAGGTAAGTGTCCAGTATTCACGATTCTTGCTGTCGCAAAAACACCGACTTTTTTGATTTCAGAATAATCAATTGTGATATATGGTTCTTTTCCACCATAATCATATAAAATCATTTCCTGTTCATCATATGTAATCCTTGACATCAAAACAAAGCGCATCGTATTTACTGTATATTGAATCATAAGTGGCGTCGTATACAAACGATGTTGCCCTTTTGGCAAAATATTAGCATAGATAATATATTTCTTTGCTTTTTGTAAAAAATCTGTAGTTTTCATGCGAATTCCTCCTCAATCCGAAGGATATATGTATCAATCTGTACATGTTCCTGTGTTAGACATAATTGTAACTGATAAGGATCTTCAAAATTTTTATTCTTGCTTGATAGTAACAGCAGTAAATATTTCAGATTGGTTTTTGATAAATATCCTGGCAATAACCGTATAGGTTGTTTACCCTCAAATTCAATACAAATGCTGTAATCATTATGATGATGGTTGTCTGCTTTTTCATAAGATAATTTACAATACGTACTCTCATCATAACGATGATATTCTTTCTTCGGTTCTCTCTTTTGGAATATCGCTAAATACAATTGATTAGGATATCGATAAATGGTATACCCTTCTTCATCAAATTCAATCACCTGTTTATTTTCTTTATGCTGTTTATAGAAATATATAAATGGACATCCAATCACAATAAGCAATGCCAATGCACTTGAATATGGAAAATAGTTTTCAAATAATCCCCAGATCAATATCAAAAACATATCACCTACAAATAATAATATTGCAGTTGAAACGAATAAACTATGACGTATTTTTTCTTTTGTTGGTATTTCACCATATGAAATCTTTTTCATTTAAGCTCACCTCTTTTTTCCCATTGCGCAATCACTTGTGATTTTCTTCTTCTACTTAAACCAAATGATTCTCCATTGTTTAATATCACACGATCTTTTTGAATCAAATCTATTTTTGGCAGTGATACAATTGTCTGCCGGCTGACAAATACGAAATCACTATTCAATAGATTCATGGCTTTTTCCAAAGAAGTAAATTGTGTTGATATTTTTTTATTTTGAAGATAAAGATAGACAAATCCCTCTTCATATGTAAATGCATAAATATCATGAATTGCGATATATTGTTTTCCCTGTGCATGATGTATACAAACAGACGTAATATTCATCAGATAGGATTGAATGCTGTTTAAACAGGAAGGAAGCCGTTCGACAAGCTGTTCATGGAGGATATATTGATATACATATAAACCCATAATATCTAATAATGGTGCGCTGTCTTTTGCTAGTAACACCAAAATTGTTTTACCATTCATTTCTTGAAGAATCGAGGAAATCTTCGCTAATGAATAGTTTTCATCAGATATATTAATGATGAGAATATCAAAATGTGCTGTTTCATTTTGAATACGAAAATCTTCAAATGCTTCCACCTGTGCGTTGATTTCAGCTTTTAAATTTTCATCATCACACCATATCCCTATATCAAACATGGTATCCTCCTCCCTTCCTGACTTAAGTATATCAGATTTTTAAGCTTGTAAATATATTTTCTAATGAGCGGTATTTTCTTGTACCTGAATGGCAAAAAAATAATGGCAAATCGCCATTATTAATCTCTTAAACAACCAATTGGTATCACGTAAACACCATCTTCTCTCTTGTATGCATACTTTCCACCTGTCAACACCATACAAACACTTGGTGGTGTTAATCCATTATCATTTATTAGTGTTGAAAGTTTTAATAAATGTGAAGCCCCTTCCTCAATCTCACGACTTCCTAATTTCATTTCAATTAATATATATCTTCCATCACGCATATGAATAACAGCATCACATTCTAAACCATATCGATCATGATAATAAGATATTTCTCCTCCTAGCTTTTGTGAATAAATTCGTAAATCTCTAATACATAATGATTCAAACATAAAGCCAAGTGTATTCATATCATTCAATAATTGATCAGGAGATAACCCCAATGCAGCTACTGCCAATGATGGATCCACAAAACCCTTCTTTGTATTAGAACGTATAGCAGTTTTTGAACGTATTGAAGGACACCATGCCTCAATATCTTTTATGATATATAATCGTTGTAATGCTGTTATATAATTAAAAAATGTTGTTTCTGAAATGTTTATATCATTCGCAATTACATCTTTTCTTATAGAGGTTTTAGATGCCAATGTTGATATATTCCTTGCATATGAGCGTAAAATCGCCCGTATCCTTGTAGGATTTTTTAATTCTTCTTGTATTCTTGAAACATCACTTTCACATACAGCATCAATATATGCTTGAGGTATTAACAATGCAGCTTGTTTTGATATACCCATGGATGCAGGCCATCCTCCCCGACATATCGCATAAACCAAACTTTCAATATCTAATTGTGATTCAATACCATTCACATCGATATTTCCATTCAGTAAATTTACTAATGAAATTTTACCATTTGATTCTTTTGATTCAAATAAACTCATAGGATGCATGACAATCCTTGCAATTCTTCCTGTACCAGTATGATGCATGCCATCATCTTTAGGTACTGCCGATCCTGTTAATATAAATTGACCTGGTTCTCCTCTGGCATCTACTTCATTTCTTACTGCATCCCATAAAACCGGAGCCATTTGCCATTCATCAATCAAATGTGGAGGTTCTCCAGCTAGCAGTCTTTTTGGTGCTAATTCAGCTAACTTCAAGTAATCGTTTGACTTCTCCACATCTTGCATTTTGATATCACTTTTCGCAAATCGCATTGCTGTTGTTGTCTTCCCACACCATTTTGGGCCTACAATTAAAACTGCACCAAAAGCCTCAAGGTAATTAGGAAGAATATCGTCAATTATTCTTGGTAAATATACTTTTTCTTTCATGATGATATCCTCCATTCTTAGCTTTATTTTATTCTTTTATTAAAGGCATGTCAACAGTAATCAAAGTACTTTGTGGCATTTCATTAAAGTATTTTGTGGCATTTCATTAAAGCACTTTGTGGTATTTCATTAAAGTATTTTGTGGTATTTCACTAAAGTACTTTGTGATGTTTCATTAAAACATGCAAAATTTTAAATATGAATACTATATCAGAAGATGATTTAAATTCAGAATCAGAAAAAGGCTATAAAGATATGATCGAAGGTCGAACAAAACCAGCGAAAGATGCTTTTGATAAAAACGATTACAACATATGATTCCTATATAAAGCCAAAAGGTGACAAACTTCATTGCCACCTTTTCTTTTATTCTATTTAACGAATGCCCTGATTCATTTCTTTGATTTTATCCCAGTTGACTCTGCGACAGAATTCTGCGATTGCTTCTACTGTCTGCACATAGTCTTTACGATGGATAATCAAACGATGAGAGTGCATATAACGTGTTGGAATACTCAAAGTCATTGTAATGATTCCAGCATGTGCTTTATGGATATTATCCGCATCTGTGCCACCAACAGTCATCATATCATAATTGATATCTAAATTTAAATCACGGCAGATATCTTCCATTTCATGAAGTAAAGCTTTATGTCCAATAATACCGGCGTCCATAACACTTAATACAACACCGCCGCCAAGTTTGATATCGCCCTGATCTACTGGTGTATCCATAGCCGTTGTGACATCTAATGCAATCGCAACATCAGGATGAATCATATTACCCGCTGTTCTTGCGCCACGCAAACCAACTTCCTCCTGCACAGTACCAACTGCATATACATTGGCATCATGTGCATCCTTTTGAATACGATATAATACATCTACAGCAAGTGCTGCACACAAACGGTCATCCCATGCTTTTCCCATCAGATAGTTTGGATTATTCATGACTTCAAATTTAGTATCTGGTGTGATCATATCACCGATCTGAATACCTAATTCTAATACTTCCTCACGGCTTTCTACACCTAGATCCAAGAACATATCGATTGGTTTGATGACCTTTTCTTTTACTTCCGCAGGTAATCCATGAGGTGCACTGGAACCTACCACACCATGGTATCGTTTACCTTCTTTGGTGGTAACATATAATGTTTGTGCAGGTAATACATGTCCCCACCAGCCACCAACTGGAAGCATTCTGATAAAGCCGTTTTCATCAATTTCTCTTACAAGAAAACCAACTTCATCCATATGTCCACAGATCATAACTTTTGGTCCATCTTCTTTTCCTTTTTGTAGACCGATGATAGAACCAATATTATCATAAGTGATTTCATCTGCAACTGGTTCTAACCATTTTTTCATGACACGACTGACTTCTTTTTCACATCCGGAAATTCCATGAGCTTCACTAAGCTCTTTAATCATTTCCAGATTCATTTCTCCATAAGCTTCTATCATTGCACTCACCTCTTATCGGTTTTCTGCTTTGAACGCATTAATTTTATCTTCATCCAGAGATTTGATGATAGAAAGAACAGCTGCTTTTGCACTTTCATAATCACGTACATCAATCATAGAGTTTCCTGTGTGTACATTTCTTCCACAGATACATGCACTTAGTGTAGGGCATCCTGCAAATAATTTGTGTACCCATGCAGCATCCGTTTGTCCCATATTATAGAAGTACTGATAAGGCAGGCTTTCTTTTTCACATGTTTCTACCAGTGTATCCAACAACATACGATTTGGCATCATTCCTTTATCATAATAACGAACAAGGATACCTTTACCCATCTGTCCAACGGCATTTTCTTTACCTGTTACATCATTGGCAAATGAGCAATCCATCACAATTCCCATATCTGGATGAATTAATCCAGTAGCAGTTGTTCCTCCACGCATGCCTACTTCTTCCATAACGGTAGCACCAATGTATAAATCAACATCTAATTCTACATCTTTTAATGCCTGTAATAGCTCAATTGCCATAATGCAGCCATAACGATCATCCCATGCTTTAGAAAGTATACGATTACCACCAGGCAACACAGTGAAAGGTCCATCTAATACTGCACTATCTCCAACATGGATTCCCCATTCACTTACCATTTCATCACTTTCTGCGCCTAAATCAATCAGCATTTTCTTGATATCACATGCTTTAATATCATCATTATCCGCAACGATGGTACCTACATATTCTTTTCCATTGCTTGCTTTAATTCTTACTCTTTGTGAGTGAAGACTTTGGGCATCAATTCCGCCAATGGTGATAAAACCAAGCAGCCCGTTTTTCTTGATGCTTGTGATCATAAATCCTACTTCATCCATATGTCCACATACCATTACTTTTGGTGCGTTAGTTTTCTTAGATTTTTTTATTGCGAATATTGATCCTAAATTATCATAAATGATTTCATCTGCATATGCCTCCATATGTTTTTTCATTGCCTGAGATACTGCTCTTTCATCCCCTGCAATACCAATCAGTTGTGTTAATTCTTCCATTAAATCCAGTGTTTGTTTTTCTAACATATCATGTTACCTTCTTTCCTTTTACATATGTATTATACGACCTTTTTCAGGGGCGTATTTGAATATCGTTTCCTAAAGATTAGGAAGTGAAAACAAAAAGAAAAACAGCTTTTAGCAGCTGTCCTTCCTTGGTTAAATTGGATACGATTAGTGATATGCGTGTTCTGCGATAATTGCACTTGTATCTGTTTTTTCTACTAATGCTTTTGCTAATTCACACATTACTGTTAATGCCTGAGGTAAGCCTGTACCACCTTTTTTAGGCATTTTCAGAATGGTTACTTTATCTTTAAATTCGTTAATTGCTTTTTCACATTCCTGTGACATGATTGCAAATGCAGGAACATCTAAGTGAGCATTGATGGTTTCAGCTGTTTTTGCTGCCATCATTGCATAATTACCATAGTTGAAGCAAGGTCCACAGATAACAACATCTGGGTTGATTTTCTTAACCATTGCGGCGAATTTCTTAGCATTTGTGTCTGGATCTTCCGCAAAAGTTCCATCTCCACACCATAATGTTGCACAGATTGTACCACCCATATCTTTTAAAGTTTTTTCAAACATGTTGCAAGAACCGATAGGCATTGGTTTACCACCCATTTTTAGATCTGGACTTTCTTTTCCACCTAATCCAGCCTGTGTCTGGTCAAATATCATTAATACTTTCATTTTTCCTGTTCTCCTTGTTCTTTTCTCTTTTTCAATAGAAGCAATGCCTTCTTCAGCACTTTTTCTCCATCCATCATGCCATAATCATCCTGATCAATCAGCATAACTGGCGTTTCTTTGTCATATTTATCAACAACCTGCTGGAACATGTATTTTACCTGCGGTCCAAGTAAAATAACATCTGGATGTTTTTCATCCACAATCTTTTGTATTTTCTTATTGGAAAATGCTAAGATTTCAATTGGCAGCAAATGTGTATTTGCGACATCCTGCATACGACTAGCTAGTAGGCTTGTTGACATTCCCTGATCACAGAATAGATAGATACGTTTCATGTGATGAGGCACCTCCTTTTTACATTATCATTATAACCCTTTTTTTAAGGGATAACTTCAATTATGTTTCCTAATACTTAGGAAGTCATATTTTACATCAAAACGATGTACTTTCATAAGAAAGACAGGCAGCAAGCACCACCTGTCTTATAAAATATAGGTTTATATACATATTCGTTTTTCAGATAAATAGATTTTTTTACTTAAACGCACATTTTTAAGCAAATTTCCAAAATTTATCAATAACTCAAATCGTATACGTTTTTATCTTATAGATCGTCTAGTGACAGATCATCAAATGAGAAGTCATCTTCTTCTTCAGTATTTTCCATTTCAGCTTCTTCAGCAAGGTATGTCTTATCAAGTGCCTTGATGAATGGATAGTAGATACAGCATCCTGAGAATAACAGAATGAACTGCCATACAGATGCGATCCAGCTACCTGTTGATAACCATCCAGAGAATCCAATTGGAGTAGTCCAAGGAAGGTTAACACCTGTTGTCTTAGGTACGATACCCCAGCTGACAACTAAGTAAGATAAGATCAGGTTCATCATTGGTACAACGATGAATGGTACGATAATAACTGGGTTTAATACGATAGGAAGACCGAAGATGATTGGTTCATTGATACCGAAAATACCAGGAACGATACTTAATTTTCCAAGTTTAGTGATACGTTCTGATTTACAGAACAACAACATACAGATAACTAGTGACAAGGTACTTCCTCCACCACCGAAGTTACAGAAGAAGTTAGAGAATGGGTTTGTAAAAATATATGGTAATTTTTCATTTGGTACACCAGCTTCAAATTGTAATAACTGATCAGCAGTTAATATGTTACCAATGAAGTATACAGAGTTCATTACAGCTGGACCATTGATACCGAAGAACCATAAGAATGTACACATGAAGGAATATAATGCGTTCGCACCTAATGTGTCACCTAAGCCCTTCATAGGTGTCTGTAATACTGTAAATACAAATCCCTGAGCAGTTTCAAATGGTGTCATTTCAAATAAGATACGTACTAAGAAGCATACGATCATAACAACAGCACTTGGAACTAAAGCAGCAAATGAATCAGCTACTGCAGGTGGTACACCTTTTGGCATTTTGATTGTCCATCCCTTTTTGTATACCCAGATGAACAATAATACACACAGAATAGAACATACCAGTGCCATGAAGATTCCATCAGGTCCGATGTAATCAAATGACAGACCAGCGAAAGCACCTTCTAATACAACTTTTCCATCGTCATTTACAGCATCTAATACAGTAGGCATCATGATGAAGTAAGATACTAAGGCAACAGCAGCACCCTGAATTTTATCTCCACCAAATTCTCTGGCCATAGCATAACCAGTACCTAAACATGTTAATAAACCAGTACAGTTGAATGTTGCACGTGATACGGCTTTAAACCACTGTTCCCAACCAGCACCCAATACGCCATTCCAGAAGTTTTCCCATCCTGGAATTGGGAAGTTAGCAATCAGCAAGAAGATAGAACCAACGATCAATAATGGAGTAGCAATCAAGAAACCATCACGGATAGCGATCAGGACACGATTCTTACTCAAAACATCGGACATTGGCATTAATAGTTTTTCTAGCTTGTCGAACATTTTATTTCCTCCTCGTTTTGTTTGTTTAAAAAATTTATTTACGCGCGTTAAATTTTTTACACTCCTATTATAATCGGTAAATACCTTCCGTGGGATGAAAAACATTTCCTAACTTATAGGAAATCATTTTTTCTTTCTTATTATATATTTTATATGCCTATTTTATCGGTTATATAAGAAATCATATAATATAAGGCTGCCAAAAATTTTCCTAATAAAAAGACAGCACGGAAATGCTGCCTTAGGATTAAAATGCTTTATAGTTTCCTGTTTTATGCTCTAACTGATAGACTTTTGTACCGCCGATAAAATCATGCAGCATTCTACGGTTAGGATTTGTCCATGTTACAACAATAGATAACAATGTCATGAAGTAACATACATAAGAAATAAATTTAGGATAATCGATACCAGCAGTCAAAACTACCAGCTGGATCACATAAGTTGTGGTAAATGCAGCACCTTCGATAAATGTCATGGCGAATACATTACGTAACAACAATGCTTTTAATGTGACATCACTACCATCCATCATCACAATTTTATAATTCAATAAACGTTTTGCGGGTGTCTGGCCTGGCCATACCTTTAAAGGAATGACAACATAATACAGGATATACAATAAGAATACCAATGCAGTTATCAGATAAACGTATGGTAATGGCAACCCAGCGAGTACCTGTGTGGTTTCTGTAGAGCCGGTTACTCTTGATTCAATAAATACAAGAGGAATAACAGCCAGTACATTCGCTAAAAAGAAATCCATCAGATAGCCAAAGAAACGGCGAAGATTACCAACAGGTGGAAAGTTTTCATCTAGTTTAGAGCCTTGTTTACTCATTAACTTTACAGTTAAACGATCAATGAAGCCCAGCTTTGGTTCATTATATACTTTCTTGCTTTTGCCTTTTGGCTCGTTATATATTTTGTTTGCTTTCTTTGTATTTGTCATCATCGCATATCCTCCTTATTCTACGATACGATTGATAAAATCATTGTAGTCTTTACTTTCTAACAGTGTCGCAAAGCGATTGGCATCTGATACTGCATTAGACAGCCAGTCGAAAAACATCTTTAACATATAGCGGTCTTCTTCATTGATTGCCAACAGAATAACCAGTTTCACATCAAATGCACCCCATGGTATCGGCTTTTTCAATACCGCTACAGAGATATTTGATTTTTTACTCAAGACATCAAAGCTGTGTGGTACCGCAAAGGAATAGGTAAAGGAAGTTGGTGACATAGATTCCCTTTTTAATACGGATTCTTTAAAATCCTTTGGTGTATAGCCTGCTTCATATAAGTTATCACACATAAAATTGATGACATCTTCACTGCTGGCTGCTTCTAAATCAGTATAAAAGAACTTTGGATCGATCATACCTTTGATTCCTTCCTGAAATTCTTTTTGGAATCGTTTTTTATCTAATAAGTTTAATGCCTGAAAAATACGACTTTCATCTTCTAGATTCACGAATAGTGAAATCTGAATGGTTGTGATATCTAAGTCATGTTTTAATGGCAGGGGGGTTAAAATCAAATCTGGTTTGATACGCAGAATGGCTTTTTCTTCAAAGAAATTCAAGCATTCCACAATTCCCATTCGTTCCCCAAAGCGGGTTTCTACCTTACGCACACACATATTGCTTAGTGCCTGATCATGTGGATATATCATAACAACACGGTATTTTCCTGATAAGTTTGCTCGTTCAAAAGCAGAACCTAAATGCAAAGATAAGAAACCAATTTCATTTTCATTAATTTCTTCACCCAGCTGTTCTTCTAGATAACGGGCAACACGTACCCCCATTTCAAATACCAGAGGATATTTACGTTTGATTTCCTGTAAATATACATTAGATACTTCCACATGCTTCATCTGGCGTTCCATCAATGACTGCATATGCATTTTTAAGCCTATCTTTAAATCTGAATCCTGACAAAAATCGATGTCAAAATCATTATGGATAATCTCCAACATACCTTCTACGATTTCATCACTGCTCATAGAATGACTCATGGAAACCAAGTCTTTGGTATAATTGGTTCCTTTCTTCCCCATCAGTAATAATGCCAATAAGGCAACTTCATCATCTACGATTTCTATACGGATTTTCTTAGCCACACTGTGGAAAAATTCTTCCGCAATTTTATATTCCTGACTTTGTTTTAATTCTTCATTTTTGCGATCCGTCTGTATGTAGTTTCTTCGGATAATTCGTTCTATCGCAATGCCTACATGAATCATCAACATTGGGAATGCCATTTCTCTGACATGATAGTTATGTTTATCTAATGTCTGTTCTAGAATATCTTTGATTAATAATAAATCAAAATCCTTATATAATGCCGCAAGGTTATTTAAATTCAAGAAATTTCCCTGTGTTTCTTCTGCCAGCAAGTCTTTATATAATTTACGTTTACTTTCCTCCGCACCTTCTAAATGGATAAAATTCTTGCTCCTTACCAATTTCAGCTGTGGATATGGTTCTATCATTTTTTTGATACGTTTAATGTCATTATCAATCGAGTATTCACTCACAAAAACTTTATCTTGTAACGATGTGATATTTAATTCATTCTTTTCAAACAACAACTCCTGTATGATATATACACAGCGTTCATGCGGTGTTTGAGGAATGGGTTCAGCTAATTCAATATCTAATGTACGAAATACTTCTGTGTTCAGATGATATCCATAGCGTAAATTGCTTTCTATCAGGTTTTCATCATAGTATCGGTTGATAGCGTCCATGTCACTGCGAATGGTACGATCACTTACATTCAAAAGTTTACTCAATTCTTTTCCTGTAATCCATTCATTCGCGTCATTCATCATCGCAATGATTCTCTCTTGTCGTTTATTCAATGCCATTGTATGCACGCCCCTTCCATTTATATTATAATGAAATTTAAAAGGGAAAAGCCCAACTTGGTTTCCTAACTGCTAGGAAATTTCCGTAGTAAGAATTTCCTAGGACTAGGAAGATGTTTTCGACTTGTTTTGCGTTTCAACGATTATAATGGTACATGAAAAAGAAGAGGAGAATAGAAGATGAAAAATAAAAAAATTCGATTTCTGCTGTGTTTAGGAGGGGTATTGCTGAGTTCTCTGCTTCAGACATATGTCATCAAAGCATTCATTCAGCCCAGCAATTTACTAAGCAGCGGTTTCACAGGTGTAGCGATCCTGATTGATAAAATAGCAAGCTTATACGGACATTCTATTTCTACATCTGTATGTATTCTGGTACTAAATATCCCAGTTGCGCTGGCTTGTTATAAAAGTATATCCAAAAAGTTTACTTTATTATCCACAATACAGTTCTTTATGACATCTTTATTATTGAAAGTATGTGAATTTAATCCTTTGTTCAATGATTTGATTCTAAATGTTGTATTCGGTGGATTCTTATATGGTATCAGTGTAGTACTGGCATTAAAATCCAATGCAAGTACCGGGGGTACTGACTTTATCGCACTTTATGTATCCAATAAGATCAATCGTTCTATCTGGGAACAGGTATTTATCTTCAATGCCTTGATTCTGTGTATCTTTGGCTATATGTTTGGATGGATTTATGCTGGTTATTCTATCGTATTCCAGTTTATTTCCACTAAGACGATTTCTACCTTCCATCACCGTTATGAACGTGTAACCTTACAGATTACAACACAAGATCCTGAAAATGTTGTGGATAACTATGTTGACCATTTCCGTCATGGTATCTCTTGTATCCAGGGATATGGTGGGTTTAGTAAGAAAAAAATGTACCTATTGATTACCGTTATTTCTTCTTATGAAATATCTGATGCTGTTCATTGTATACAGGAGGTAGATCCACACGCAATCGTCAATGTCTTACGTACAGAACAGTTCTATGGAGGGTTTTATCAACAACCAATGGATTAGAAACAGCAAATCGCTGTTTCTTTTTTTCATATGAAAAATAGCATAAAAATCTAGTTATCCGCATAAAAACTGGACTTATCACA
>ENA-OWPJ01000370-OWPJ01000370.1-human-gut-metagenome-genome-assembly--contig:-NODE-370-length-49258-cov-3.65622_pt1 | contig 49258 bp, 42 predicted proteins | sample MGYA00248264_ERZ651846 | MGnify/ENA primary metagenome ERZ651846 (study PRJEB26924, sample SAMEA4378271) | human gut metagenome | biome: human gut; feature: human-associated habitat; material: faeces...
AAAATAATAACTCTTTTTCTGGTTCACTATTAAAATATATGCCTTATAAAGAAAATAATATCCTAAAAAACTAGTGATAAAAACTAAGTATTCCTCTTTTAATTGAAAATAATTTATTAATTTTATTATGTATTTCACATAATAATCTTTATTTGAAATATTAAAATACTTCTTATATAAATCAAGATTATTTAACAACTCTAAATACTTTCTTATATCATAACTTTTTTCTAAAGGATGAAATTTAGATTGTAATAATACAAAAAATAATCCCACATTCAAAGGAGAAATTTTTTTTCATATATTCCATATATAAAATATGGTATTGAAATTAAAAAATTAAAAAAAATCAATATAAAAAAATAATATTATATTTTTTATTTTCATCAAATAACTCCTTTATAAAATCTTTGTAATTTTTTTCTGCATCAAAAATTTTTTTCCAATTTCTATACGAATTAATCTGATATTTATTATATTCATCCTTTGATAAATTTAATATTTTTTCTATTCCCTCAACTATTTCTAATATTGTTAGATTAGCAGATAATAAAATTCCTGTTTTTTCATTCACAATTTCATCCACTCCACCAACATCAGTTGCTACTATTGGAATACCATAACTTTGTGCTTCCATCATAGAAACTGGTAATCCTTCACTTGAACTTAAATGTAAAAATAAAAGAATTTCATTATTTTTATAATATTCTAAAACATCTTTATTTTCACAATGACCTTTAAATTCATAAGTAATTTCTTTTAATTTTTCTTCTGCCATTTTTTTTATTTTTTCTTCTTCAATTCCACTACCAAAATGAATCCATTTTAAATTTTTATATTTTTTTTCAAGTATTTCTAAAGCTAAAATAATTAAATCTACTCTCTTCAATGAGATTATATTTGAACAGCTTATAATTTTATAACTTTTATTTCGTAAAATAAATTGATTGTTATTTACAGTTCCTAAATAACTATATTTTATATTTTCTTTTTTATATAAATTTTTTAAATATTCTTCTCCTTTTTTAGAACAAGGATAGATCATATCTATTCTTTCTAAAATTTCTTTTTTTAATGGTTGATACCCTCTTTCTAGGTATAAATCATAACCATGAGCTCTACTTATTACCTTTTTTATTATATTTCTCTTTTTTAAATTGCACCCTGCATAAGCTCCATAAAAAAACCAATATGAATAGATTATCATATTTTCTTTTTTAAAATTATATTTTTTTATTATTTCTAAAATTTTATTTTCTATTAGTTTTGAATGAAATTGAAACCCTATCACTTTTTTTAAATTTTTAAAATCAAAATTATTTATAAGATCACTCAAATAATATTTATCTAATAAAATATTAAACATTTTTTTATAATCTTTTGATATTCTGTATACTAAACAATTTTTGGGAACTTTTCTAGTTTGAATATCACTTGTATTTCTAGATATAATAAAAATTATTTTAAAGTTTTCTGCTAAATAATTTATTTCATTTTCTATAAAACTTTCTCCATTTCCAAATGGATAGCTATCTGTTATAAAAAATAAACCTTTCTCTTGATTTTTATTCATTCCCACCTTCCTTTTAAATTAACTTTTCCATTTTTAATGTTGAAAATTCTTTAAAATCATCAAATTTAACTGGTAATCCTGTCATTTGTGATTTATATGCTGCTAATATTATTTTCATAGCTTCCATTCCTTGAATTCCATTTACTAATGGCTCTCTATTTTCTTCCAGAGCTTCTATAAAATCTTTATAAAGTGCTTTATGTCCATATCCATATACTGAATTTGGATCTCCAGAATCAATTTTTAAGAAATCTTCCTCTTTATCTCCCTCTATTCTCCAAGTATTTATCTTATTTACTGCCATTCCACCTATTACTACTGTTCCCTTTTCTCCTGTAATAGTTAGAGTTTCTTCCAAATTTTTAGGATAGATAATTGCACTCCCCTCAATTGTTCCTATTTTTCCATCTTTGTATCTTATTATAATTACCCCATAATCTTCTGCTTCTATATCCCTTATATAGTTAGAAGTTTGTGCATATACAGTATCTATTTCTGAATCCATCATCCAGTTTAATAAATCAATATTATGAATACATTGATTCATTAAGGTTCCTCCATCTAATTCCCATGTTCCTCTCCAAGGAGCTTGTAAATAATAGTTCATGTCTCTTGTCCATAATATTCTAGCCATTCCATTAAAAACTTTTCCCATTCTTCCTTCAGTAATAGTCTTTTTTAATAGTTGTATAGGGTAATTAAATCTATTTTGATGGCTTATACCTATTTTTAATCTTTTTTCTTTTGCTTTATCCACAAGCTTTTGTGCTCCTTCAATTGATAATGCAATAGGCTTTTCAATAATGACATTTATATTGTTTTCTAAACAATACAAACCTATTTCTTCATGGTAACCACTTTCTGTTGCTATTATTGCGACATCTATTTTTTCATTTTTTATTAATTCTTTGTAATCAGTATACTTTTTTACTGATAAATTTAACTCTGATTTTTCATTATATGTTTTTTCTGTAGAAGTCATTTTATCTTCAATAATATCTGAAAGAGCAATAAGAGCTGCTTTATCTTTATTTCCTACTAATCCTTCTGCTATTTTATGAGATATTCTTCCACAACCAATTATTGCAAATTTATACATTTTTACTCTCCCCAAATTTTAAATATATATTTTAAAAATTTTAAAAACTTATCATGAGGAATTGCAAAATTCCCTGTTACAATTTCATTATCATTAACATCTTTAGTGACAACTGCCCCCATACTAACTTTTGAATTTTTTCCCAATCTTAGTCCATTTTTTATTGTACAATTTGGGCCTAAATAGTTATTCTCTCCAGTTATTACACGTCCTCCTATTAATGCACATGCTACTACAAAACTATTTTTTCCTAATCTAACATCATGTGCAACATGAACAAGATTATCTATTTTTACATTTTCTCCTATATAGGTATCTCCAAATATTCCTTTATCAATACATACATTATTTTGAATTTCTACATTTTTATCTATAATCACTTTCCCACCTGGAACAATAGATAAAATTCCTTTCTCAATTCTACTGAATTCAAAGCCATTTCCACCTATTCTACTTCCAGCTCTAATAATACTATTCTTCTTAATAATAGTATTTGGATAGATAGTAACATTATCTTCAATTAATACATTTTCCTCTATTTCAATATTATATTCTCCTATTGTTGCTCTAGGTGAAATTAATGCTTCAGATGAAATTTTATTTCTTTCTTTTATAAAATAAAAATTTTCTTCTACTAACTTATTATGAAGTTCAAAAAAATCTTTTTTAGGATTTTCAGAAATTAATATTCCTATATTTAAATTTTTAATTTTTTCAGCTATTTTTAATGTTGTTATTATAGATGTTACTGATTTATTTTTTATTACTTCTTCAATATATTTTTCATCATTTAAAAAAGTTAAAACTTTTCTACCTTCATATTCTTCAGCAGTTAAACCTAACCAATCAAACACTGAATCCTTTATTATTTCTCCTATTTTTAAATCAGATAGTTTCATTTTTTTTCCTTTCAGTTAAATAAGTATATATTTCATTAACTATAGTCTTGCTAGCTTTTCCATTTCCAAATTCTTTTAATAAAGCAGTTATATTTATATTTCTTTTTAATTCTTTCTCCAGTATATCTTTATTTAAATCTTTCCAAACATATAAACATCCTCGTTCCTCTAATTCTTTCCATCCTGTATGCTCATAAATATTTATACATTTTTTTCCTAAAAAACATGCTTCTTTTTGTAATCCACCTGAATCAGTTAAAACTCCTGCTGAAAGTTTAACATACTTCATCATTTCTTTATATCCTAAAGGATTTATAAAATATATATTTATATAGTTTTTTTCTAACAAATTGAACTCTTTCATTTTATTTTTAGTTCGTGGATGAATTGGAAAAATTATTTTTTTATCTAAAGTATTTAGAGTTTCTAATATTTTTTTTAGCCTTTCTTTACTATCTACATTATGTGGTCTATGCAATGTTAATAAATAATACTCATTTGCTATTAAGCTATTTTTAGATAACAAGCCATCAGTTATTTGATAATGATTTAAAGTTTCTAATAATCTATCTAGCATTACATCACCTGAATTAATACTTTTTTCTAACAACCCTTCTTTTTCTAATTCTTCCATTCCTAAAGATGTTGGAGAAAAAATTATTGTAGATACATGATCTGTTATAATTCTATTTATTTCTTCTGGCATTTTTATATCATGAGTTCTGACTCCTCCTTCAATATGAAAGATTGGAATATTTAACTTTGAAGTTACAATAGCACCAGCTAATGTTGAATTTGTATCCCCATATAGTAGTACTCCATCTGGCATTTCATTTAATAAAATTTTTTCAATTTCTATTATCATTTTTCCAGTCTGTTCTCCATGAAGGCCAGATCCAATATGTAAATTATATTTAGGTTTTTCAATTTCTAATTCTTTAAAAAATACATCTGACATATTTTCATCATAATGTTGCCCTGTATGTATATATATTTCTTTGATATTTTTTTCTTTTAATTTCTTACTAACAATTGATGACTTTACAAATTGTGGTCTTGCTCCAATAATAGTTATTATTTTCATAAAATCTCCTCTATTTTAAAAATATTTAATATATATTCTTTTTCTTCTTCTGTTAATTCCGGATCTACTGGTATTGCAATTGTTCTCTTTGAAAGATATTCTGAATTTGGCATATCTCCTTCTTTATATCCCATTTCTTTATATACTTTTTGCAAATGTAATGGTACTGGATAATATATTCCATAACCAATTCCATTCTTTTCAAGTTTCTCTATCAACTTTTCTCTATTCTCACTCTGTAATATATACATATGATATACATTTTTATTTTTTTCATCTAAGTTCATCAGTTTAAATTCTGTATTTTCTAACTTTTCATCAAAGTACTTTGCATTTTCTATTCTCTTATCATTCCATTTATCAAGATAATCTAATTTTATATTTAATATTCCTGCATGAAGCTCATCTAATCTTGAATTATATCCAATTAAATAGTTATAATATTTTTTAGGATTATATACTGTATCATCTACATTTTTTTCTTCACTTACTTCTTTTTGAATATTATTTAAAAAATTAAAAGCAATTTCACCTTGGACTCCACTTCCATGAGCTTTCAACGCTCTACATACAGAGGCAATTTCATCATTATTTGTAGTAATTAATCCTCCATCACCATATGTTCCCAGATTCTTAGTTGGAAAAAATGAAAAACATGCTGCATCGCCTATACTTCCTACCATTTCCCCTTTATATTTTGCTCCTATTGCTTGACAAGCATCTTCTATCACATAAAGGTTATATCTTTGAGCTATTTCATTAATCTTATCCATATCTGCTGGAGTTCCAAATATATGTACTGGCATTATAGCTTTCGTTTTATCTGTAATTGCTATTTCTATTTTCTCTGAATCGATATTAAAATCTTCTAACCTTACATCTACAAAAACTGGTTTTGCTCCTACCATTGATATTGCTTCTGCTGTTGCAAAAAATGTAAATGGAGTTGTTATAACTTCATCTCCTTCTTTTATCCCAAGAGATTTTAAGGTTATTACTAGAGCATCGGTTCCATTAGCTACTCCTATAACATGTTTCACATTTAAATATTCTTTTAATTTTTCTTCAAGCTTTTTAGTATATGGTCCATTTATGTATGATCCACTTTCCAATATTTCAGAAATTACTTTCTCTATGTCATTTTTTAAATATTTATACTGCCTTTTTAGATTTAATAATGGAATATTCATCATACTTTTCTCCTTATAATCTCCAATAATCATATTCTTTTTCAGCTTTTTCTCTATTAAATATTGATTTTACATCTATTAATAAAGGTCTAGAATATACTGGATTAAAATATTTTCTTAATTTTTCAATTTTCATTTCTCTATATTCTTTATGTCCTACTGCTACTATTACAGCATCCATATTTTTTATACAATTCTCATCCTCTAAAATTATTCCATATTCTTTTTTCGCTTCTTCTTTTGGTGCTATTGGATCTATTACATGAACATTAGCTCCATATTCTCTTAATTCAGTAATTACATCATTTATTTTAGAATTTCTTAAATCTGGACAATTTTCTTTAAATGTTAATCCCATTACTAAAATATCTGCTCCTTTTACTCTTATACTATTGTTGATTAATTTTTTAATCGTTTTTTCAGCAATAAATTTTGCCATTCCATCATTTATTCTTCTTCCTGACAGTATTACCTGCGCATGATATCCAAGTTCTGATGCTTTATTTGCTAAATAATATGGATCAATTCCTATACAATGTCCTCCTACAAGCCCAGGTTTATATGGAATAAAATTCCATTTAGTTCCTGCTGCTTCAAGAACTTCCATTGTATCAATTCCTATTCTGTCAAAAATTAAAGAAAGTTCATTTACAAAAGCTATATTGATATCTCTTTGAGAATTTTCTATTACTTTTGCTGCTTCAGCCACTTTTATTGAACTGGCTCTATGTATTCCTGCTGTTATTATTCTTCCATAAACTTCTGCTATAATATCACTAGATTCCTTATCCATTCCTGAAGTAATTTTTATAATTTTAGTAAGTGTATTTACTTTATCAGCTGGATTTATTCTCTCTGGAGAATATCCTATTTTAAAATCTTTCCTACATACCATTCCTGATTCTTTTTCTAAAATTGGCATACAAACTTCTTCAGTAGCTCCTGGGTATACTGTCGATTCATATACAACAATTGTTCCTTTAGACAAATTTCTTCCTACTATTTCAGAAGCTCCTTCAAGCAGTTTTAAATCTGGCATTTTATTTTCAAGAACTGGAGTTGGAACTGCTACTATAATAAAGTTAGCTTCTCTTAATTTTGTTTCATCAGAAGTGAATTCTATATTTTTAGAATTTTTAATTCTCTCATCTCCAACCTCATTTGTTGGGTCTTCTCCATTTATATACTTAGAAATTTTTTCTTCATTAATATCAAATCCAATAACATTAAATTCTTTTTCTGAAAAAGCCATTGCAAGCGGTAATCCAACATATCCCATTCCTACTACTGCTATTTTATTAATTTCTACTTTTCTTTCTCCCATTTTCTACATTAACTCCTTTATACTTTCTACAACTTTTTTCATTTGTATATCCCAAGATAAATTATTTTCAGCATATTTTCTTATTTCTTCTGGTGCCATATTTAAATTTTTATACCATTTTATTATTTTTTCTATTGAAAATAAGCTTTCATCATTAGGAACCTTATCTATAAATTTTATTGAACTATTCAAAGAAATATCTTCATAACCTATAATTATTGGTAGTCCTTTTGCAATATATTCTCTTGTTTTAAGCGGGGCTCCTCTTTCTAAACCTATTCTAGAAAATCCTAAGCTTCCAAGTGCTACTTCCATTTTATTATAAATTTTATCTAATTCTTTTCCAGACTTATATCCATAGAAAATAACATAATTCTCCAATTTATTTTCTTTAACTAAATTCTTCAGAACATTTACTGTTTCTTTATTTCCATCTCCTACTATATGAAATTTAACTACTTCTTTTGGATCATTTTTATAATACTCAGCCATAGATAAAATAAATCTATCAAAACCATGCCAAAAAGCTATTCCTGCAACTCCTATAAAATTAATTTCATTTATACTTCTTTTTATCTTTTTATTAATAATCGATATTTCATTAGTATCTATTCCATTTGATATCTTTACAGTTTTTATTCCAAAAATTTCATCATCATTAGAAAAAGTTATAATTTTATCTACATAATTACGCATCTTTTCTCTATACTTTCTTTCAATGAAATATTTTATTTGTCTAATCTTATCTTTATGAACTAATTCTTTATCATATGGATATGTTGGAATTTCTACTATTACTTTTATATTTTTTTCTTTTATTTTTTTTAAAAATTTAATAAAACAAGGATTAGCAAAATAAACATATCTTATATAAATAACATCAAAATTATTTTCAAAAATGTACTTTAACGTTTTTTTATATTTATAGTAAAGTAACTGCTTAGTTACTTTATTGCTAACTGATTTTTCTAAAATAACATCTTTATTAAATATTTTTCTAAATATTTTATTATGTTTAATCTCTTCACAACAAATTTCTACTTCTATTTCTAATCTTCTTAAGTCCGCTACTTGATACAACACTTTTTTACTTATTCCATCAAATTCTTTAATTTCCATTGGTACAAAATATAATAACTTCATTCTTCTCTCCTCATTTTTTTATTTTTTTCACGAAAACTCAAAAAAGCAATTAAATAAAATATAAAGAAATACAACGAAAAAAAAGTTAAAAAATATCCTTTTTTAAAAAATATTTCCATCAATAAAGATAACAAAATTTCTATTCCATAAAATTTAACTCTAAATAAATTTATTTTATCTTTTTTTATAAAGTTAAAACTAATTCTATCATGTGTCGTATATAATAAGGTTCTTACTAAAGGAATTGTTAATAGAAAAACAAATAATATTAATATCTTATTTGTTGAGTCAACAACTAATATAGGAACTGACAAATATTTAAAAAGCATCAAGAAAAACATTGTAATTATATTCTTATTATTTCTAAAATAATTATGAAAAGAATAAATCATATTTAATAATCCTAAAAAAATTAAAAATACAAAAATATTTATTGTCCTTATATTTAAATTGTTCAAAATAATAAAAATAATAATTACTATTAAAATTCTCATTGAAATCATTAAGGGATAAATTTTATTTAATACTATATCTTCCTCATTATTTAATCTTACAGTTGGATTTTTTTCATATTTTACTGTATAAACATCATTATAAATATATCCTATTTCATATACTATATTTAAAGCTAAAAAAGAAAATATAAATATTATTAAATTATTACGAATGCTAAAATTAGAAATATAAAAAAACAATATAAATACTGGCAGTACATAATTATATATATATGAAATTTTAGTTTCTATTTTATTTATTCTGGTCAAAAATGAATAATTTAATGGTATAAAAAATTTAAGATTCATTTACTCCTCCAAAAAAAATGCTTCCTTTACATTTTTAAACTTTCTTTTTATTTTTTTATCTTTTATATAAATATATTTTTCATTTGCTAATTTTAAAATATTTATATCTGTAGTATTATCACTACATACCATTAGTTTTTTATAAAAATATTTTTTTAAAACTTTATCTTTTTCCCCTATATTAGCAATTTCAAAAGTTACATTTAATTTTTTAGCAGCATTTTCTACTAAATGAAAAGGTGCATTAGAAATTATTATAATTTTATAACCTTCTCTTCTTTTTTTTTCTAATAATCTTAGTGCGCTTTCTCTAAAAGGTAGTATAAAACTTCTTTTAAAATTATTTGGTATTAAATCATATTGTTTTTTTAATATTTTTAATGTATATTTAGGAAAAATTTTATAAAAAATTTTTAAAATTAATGATTTATAAATATTAGTTTTATAAAATTCACTTAATATTTCTATATGTGAATTTTCTTTATATAAAGTTCCATCTAAATCAAAGACTGCTATTTTTTCCATAATTACTTTCTCCAAATAACTTTATCTATTATTTTGTAATAACTTAATACTATTCTTACCACTTTATATGCTACATTTATATCTCTGTAATCTATTGGTAATTCATATCTGTTATTTTCTTCAAAATATGTTCTTCCCATATCTATTGCTTGTATTATTTCTTCTCCCTCTATTCCACCTATTATCATATTTCCTTTATCTAATACTTCTGGTCTTTCTGTACTTGTTCTTATTAGTATTCCAGGAAAATTTAACATTGATGATTCCTCAGACAATGTCCCTGAATCTGATATTACTGCATATGCGTTCTTTTGTAGTTTGTTATATTCAAAGAATCCAAATGGTTTTAAGTTCTTTACTAAAGGATGAAATTTAAAATCTCTTTCCTCTATCTTTTTCATACTTCTTGGATGTGTTGAATAAATTACTGGGATATTGTAATGTTCTGCTATCATATTTATTCCATTCATAAGTTTAAAGAAATTTTTCTCTATATCTATATTCTCTTCCCTATGAGCGCTTACAAGAATATATTTTCCTTTTTCTAATCCCAATTTCTCTAAAGGTCTGCTTTGATCTATTTTTTCCATATTTTTAACTAAAACCTCGTGCATAGGAGATCCTGTTACATATATATGTTCTTTTCTAACTCCTTCTGATAGAAGATATCTTCTGCTGTGCTCTGTATAAGGCAGATTTATATCACTTATGTGATCTACTATTTTTCTGTTTATTTCTTCTGGAACATTTTGGTCAAAACATCTATTCCCTGCTTCCATATGAAATACTGGTATTTTTAATCTCTTTGCTGCCACTGCTGCAAGACATGAGTTTGTATCTCCAAGTATAAGAAGCGCATTTGGCGTCTCTTTTTCTAAAACTTCATAAGATTTTGCTATTATATTTCCAATTGTTTCTCCTAAATGTTTTCCTACAGAATTCAGATAATAATCTGGTTCTCTTAAACTTAATTCTTCAAAAAATACTTGATTCAATGTATAATCCCAGTTCTGCCCTGTATGAACCAATATATGTTCAAAATATTTATCACATGCTTTTATAACTTCTGAAAGTCTTATTATCTCTGGTCTTGTTCCTACTATTGTCATTACTTTTATTTTTTTCATTCATTACACCTCTAAGTAATATGTATCTGGATTTTCTTTATCAAATAATTCATTTGCCCATATCACAAGTATCATTTCTTCAGTACCTATGTTTGTTATATTATGTGTATATCCAACTGGTATATCCACCACTTCTAATTTTTTATCAGATACAGGATATTCAATCACTTTATCACTGTATATATTTCTAAATCTAATAATAGCTTCTCCCTTTATTACTAAGAATTTTTCATTTTTAGTATTATGATAGTGATTTCCTCTTGTTATTCCTGGTTTTGAAGTTGAAATTGAAAATTGTCCACTATCTACTGTTCTTAATATCTCAACAAAAGCTCCTCTATTATCCTTGTGCTCTGTAAGTTCATATGAAAAGTTATCTTCTGGAAGATATGACAAATAAGTTGAATATAGTGCTCTTTCAAATCCTTCTCCTACTTTTTCTATTACAAGAGTTTTTCTATTATTTTTAAATGAATGGATAAGGTCTGAAATCTCTCCAAGAGTTTTACTGTATACTGTTGGTATCTCATAATATTTTTTAATTTCTTCCTGCTTCTGCAAATGAGAAACAAAAGTATTTACAACATCATCTATATATACAAAATTTAATTTTACATTTCTATCTGATATAGTTATATCTATATTATTTGCTATATTGTGACACCAAGTAGCAATTACAGAGTTGTAATTTGGTCTGCACCATTTTCCAAAGACATTTGGAAGCCTATAAATATATATTTGCGCATAATTTCTTTTACTATATTCTCTTAGGAAAATTTCTCCTTCTAGCTTGCTCTTTCCATAATCATTATCTTTTTCTACCTGAATTGATGATGTAACAAGAATTGGTATTTTTAATTCTTTTTTTTCTATTACCTCTATCAGTTCTTTTATGGTATCTCTATTTCCTTTATAGAATTCTTCTGGATTCTTGGGTCTGTTTATTCCTGCAAGATGAAAGATAAAATCTATTTCTCCTATATATTCCTCAATTTCATCTATAGTATTTTCTTTATCAAATTGATGAATAACAATCCCATCTATTCTCGATAATCTTTCCACAAGATTTTTTCCTATAAACCCTTTTGCTCCTGTTACAAGAACTTCCATAGTTATCTCACCCCAAACTCTTTTAATTCATCCTGTATTTCATATAGGTCTAAAATCATCTTTTTTAATTCTTCTTCATTTAGTCTATATGTATTATGAGAATTATATTCATCAGCTTGAGTGATAACTTCCTGCCCATCTTCAAAATATTTTGAATAGTTCAGATCTCTTCCATCTGCTGGAACTCTAAAGTATTCTCCCATATCTATTGCTCTTACTTTTTCCTCTTTTGTCATCAGAACCTCATAAAGTTTTTCTCCATGTCTTGTTCCTATTATTTTTACTTCATGTTCTGGTTTTCCTAATATATCTTTCATTGCGTGAGCAAGAACTTCAATTGTTGCTGCTGGTGATTTTTGGATAAACAGATCTCCATTCTTTCCATTTTTAAATGCAAACAATACTAAGTCTACTGCCTGATCTAAACTCATCATAAATCTTGTCATATTTGGATCTGTTATTGTTATTGGTCTTTCATTTCTTACTTGATCTATAAATAAGGGAATAACTGAACCACGTGATGCCATTACATTTCCATATCTTGTAAGGCATATTGTAGTTTCTTCTTCATTAATATTTCTTCCTTTTGCTACTATTACTTTTTCCATAAGAGCTTTTGACATTCCCATTGCATTTATTGGATAAGCTGCTTTATCAGTACTTAAGCAAACTACTTTCTTAACTTTTGATGCTATTGCTGCATTTAAAACATTTTCTGTTCCTAATATGTTAGTATAAACAGCTTGTACTGGATAGAATTCACAAGATGGTACTTGTTTAAGCGCTGCTGCATGAAATACAAAGTCTACTCCTCTCATTACATCCATTACTGAGTTATAATCTCTTACATCTCCTATATAGAACTTTAGTTTTGGATTATTATATACTTTTCTCATATCATCCTGTTTTTTCTCATCTCTTGAAAAAATTCTTATTTCTCCAATATCAATTTTTAAAAATCTTCTAAGCACAGCATTTCCAAATGATCCTGTTCCTCCTGTTATCAATAAAACTTTATCTTTAAACATAGTCTCTCTATCTCCTTAATTTTCCTTTATTGAATTTATTATTACTTTATATGCCTTATCTACTCCTAAATGTTCTTCATAATATCTTCTTCCATTATTTCCTAACTGCTTTCTTAAATCTTTACCATTGTATAAAATTAAAAATTTTTCATATAAATCTTCAACATTTCCAGCCTCAGCAAAAATTCCTCCCCTTACCTCTTTTTCAAGAAATTTTCCATAGTCCGCTGCTGAACATTTATCTAAACTTGCTAAAATTGGAAGCGATAATTTAAAATAATCTGTTGTCTTTGAAGGAAAATTTGGCACTGTAAATCTTTCATCAAGGCTTACAAGACCGATATTACAAGCGCTTGTAAATTTTTCATAGTCTTCTCTTGGCAGCTGATCTATAAATCTGATATTTTTTAACTTCTTATCCATGGCTATTTTTTTCAACCTTTCTCTTTCTGAACCATTACCTGCAAATATGAATTTCACCTCTGGTAATTCTAAGCATTTTTCAGCTAAAGACAGTATATTTTCTAATTTTTGTGGTTTTCCCATATTTCCACCAAATATAGCTAAAAAATCTTCTTCTGAATATCCATATTTCTTTCTTATTTCTTCCTTAGTTATCTCGAGTTTAGGTTTTATATATGCCCAATTTTTTAATAATTTTATCTTATCTTTATCTAAATATTCATATTTCTCTTGTAAATATTTAATATTTCCATTTGACATACACCAAATTTGATCATATGCTAAAAACATTTTCTTTTCTTTTTGTTTAAAAAAATTAAATATTATATTATTTTTCATCACTCCAATGTCTTTTGCATTTTGCGGAAAGATATCCCATAAAATTAAATGCGCTGGACATTTAAAATACCTTTTTAAAGGATTGATTAGTGATGCATCTGATAAAAATGGTGTATGAGTTATTATTAAATCATATTTTTTATCTCCTAAATATTTTAAAATACCTCTTTTTAATTTAGGTATCATTGTTAATGTTGTTATTCCTTTTTCTATTTTATTGCCTACATTAAAATAGTTTCCAGTTTTAACTCTTAAAACTTCATATCCATTTTCTATTTTATATTCTGTTTCTCTTTTAAATTTTTTTTCTAAAATTGTTACTACAGTGATATTATTTCCATTTCTTGAAAATTCATCTGATAACTCCCTAGTTAAAGTTGAGTCATCTTTACTTTCTGAATGTCTTAAATAAAGAAATAGTATATTCATCAGATCTCTCCAAGCATATTTTTTATTCCTTCTTTATAACTAACTAAAGGAATATATTCTAATTTTTCTTTTGTTCCACTATTATCAAATTGAAGACTTCCATACAGCCTAACCATTATATTTGGCTTTATTTTGGTAAGTATCCAGAAAAATGGCTCTATCATTGGAATCTTTATCCTTTTTATTTTTAATCCTTCTTCTATTCCTTCTATCATCTCTTTTAAAGATAATGGTTTTTCATCTAAGGGTAGAAAAATCCCTTCTTTTTCTTTATCTATCACTAAAGATGTTAGATGGAAAAGACTATCTATATTTACAAAACTTCTTCTATTCTTTGTATAATTAAAAGGCAATATAGGAAGTTTTTTTACTAACTTTATTAAACTTTCCATATTTCCTTTTACTCCTTTTCCATATACCATTGGTGGTCTTATTACTGAAACTATAAAATCATCTGATTCCATTTCTCTTAATATTTTTTCTGCTTCCCATTTGCTCTCTCCATATGGATCATTTACAGGATTACAAGGAGAATGCTCATTAAGAATAAAATTATGATTATATAAATCTCCATCATATCCATAAACTTTTACTGTACTGTAAAAAACAAAATGTTTAACTTTATTCTTCTTTGCTGCTTCTGCTATTTTTTTTGTCAGTTCTGTATTCACTTCAAAATATTTCTCTCTTGGAGCACCATTCATCTGATGAACCAAAGCTGCTAAATGAAGTACTGTATCTACATCTTTAAATTCAATCTCTTCAGGTTTTACTTTTAATAAATCTACTGGAACTATGTTATATTTATCTTTGTATCTTTCTATAAAGTTTGTTCCTATAAATCCTGATGCTCCTGTTATCATAAGAGTCTTTTTCTTATTTTCCATCAATACTCAACTCCTATTTTTCCTACCAACTCACTCTTTTTATTTAAAAGTATTTCATCTTTTACTATCCATTGAATTTTTGCTTTATTTATTATCTTTAAGAAAGTAGCTATTATGAGATAAATATCGTTCCAAAAGGTTCTTTTTTCTACATAATACAGATTAAGTTCTATCTTATATGGCATTATCTGTTCTATATAAAATTTCTCTGGATCTGAAACTTGATTCATCAGATACTCCTCATCAGAAAATACTATACTTGCTGGAGATGATATTCCACTTCTTACTTTAAATATTCCTTTATCTCTTTCAGAATAATATTTTAATCTTCTTGGAAGCTCTGGCCTTGGTCCTATAAAGCTCATATCTCCAATAAGGATATTAAATAACTGTGGAAGTTCATCTATCTTGGTTTTTCTGATAAATTTTCCTATTGGTGTTATTGCGCTGTTGCTTCCCTTCACCTGTATTCCTTTGGCATCTTTATCAAAATCTATCCTCATGCTTCTAAATTTATATATAGTAAATTCTCTTGCGCCTTTTGTCAGTCTTTTCTGCTTAAATAATATTGGTCCTGAAGATGTAAACTTTATAATTAACCCTGTCAATACCATCAAAGGTAAAAAGAATATTATTCCTAAAAATGATACTAATATGTCAAATACTCTTTTCAAAAACATTTTTTCTTCCCCCATTACAAATAACTTGCTTCTTTATATGAAACAACTAATTTTTTCATTACATCTTTAATTTCATCTATATTTGCATGTTGTCCTGCTTCCCATAGACTTTCAAAGAATTGTGTTATATCTACCTCTCCATTTTCAATTTTTGTTATAAAGATTTTTTTATTCTCTGTCTTTACTGCTGAATTTATATCATAGAGAAGCTCTTCAAATAATTTTTCTCCTGGTCTAAGTCCTACTATATCTATTCCTACATTTGAGTTTGAAAGTTTTATCATTGTTTGCGCAAGATCATATATTTTCACTGGTTTTCCCATATCAAGAATAAATATCTCTCCACCATTTCCTAATGAACCTGCTTCTATCACTAGTTGCGCTGCCTCTGGTATTGTCATAAAATATCTTGTTATATCTTTATGAGTGAGAGTAAGATTTTTTCCTTCTTCTAATAGTTTTCTAAATATCGGAATAACCGAACCACTACTTCCAAGTACATTTCCAAATCTTACTGCCATATACTTTGTACGTTTAGCAACCTTATTCATATGCTGAATTACAAGTTCACATGCTCTTTTAGTAGCTCCCATGAGATTTGTTGGGTTTACTGCTTTATCTGTTGAGATAAGAACCATCCTTTCAACTCCATATTTATCAGCGCACTCTGCTACATTTTTAGTTCCAAATATATTATTTTTTATCGCTTCTTCTGGATTATGCTCCATCAAAGGTACATGTTTATGTGCTGCTGCATGGAATACTATATTGGGTCTATACTTCGCAAAAAGTATTTCAAGCTTTTTCTTTTCTCTTACATTGCATATTTCTGATATAAGTTCAAGATTTGGATACTTTCTCTTCATTTCAAGTTCAAGGAAATATATTGAATTTTCATTGATATCAATATTTATTAATTGCTTAGGAGAATATTTAGCTATCTGTCTTGAAAGTTCAGAGCCTATGCTTCCTGCTCCACCAGTTACAAAAATAACCTTACCTTCAATTAAATTTCTAATATTTCCATCATTAATCACTATTTCATCTCTTCCCAATAGATCTTCTATTCTTACTTTTCTTAATTGAGAAGCCAATTCTCTATTTTCAAGTATCTCTGCTATAGTTGGAACAGTTTTAATTTCTACATTTCCAACTGACTTTATTCTATCCACAATGTTTCTCATCTCTGAACTATGAAGAGAAGGCAGTGCTAAAAGTACTTCAGATACTTTTTCTTTTTTTATTACCTCTTCCAGGTTTTCTTTATTCCCCAAAACTTTTATATTGTATATATATGTATTTTTTTTCTTTGGATCATCATCTAAAAATCCAACTATATGATATGGAAACATTGGATTTGTCATTGATTCTTTAGCTAGTATTGCACCTGCTTCTCCTGCGCCATATATCAATGTTCTTTTTTCTATCTCAAGATTATGGCACTTATTTTTGCTTCCATAAAATTTTCGCATTTTAAATATATATCTACAAAAAAACTGAAAACATATTGCTAATACAATTGATAATAGAAGTATTGTCAAAGGATAAGTTATCAATTTTGTTAATATTATAATTAAAAATATCAATCCAGAAATTATGTTTAGAGTTATAAGGTTAAAAAGATCTATAATATTGGTATAGCTCCAGCTTTTTTCGTTCATTCTCATATGAAAATATCCTATTAAAAATACTCCAAGATAGATATATACATATTCTTCTTTAAAAAAATCTCTCCAAAATATTCCATATTTAAAAATAAAAGCAGATATTATTCCTAAAATTATTCCTAAAGAATCTATTAGAAATTTAATAAAGCTCCTTACATTCAAACATTTGTCTATCACACTCTTTCTATTCTCTTTTATTTTTATTATGAATCTATATGCAAGTAATTGAAAAAGAGAGAACACTATGAAGGTAGTAAAAATTGAAAGAGATTTATAGAATATAAAAAATATTCCGAAGATAAGGTTATTTATAAAGGCTGTATTACACTTAGATGGACTAGAATCAAGTTTAAGATTTCCAGTTATTGAATAGAAAAAGATAAGTATTATAAATAATCCATGTACATAAATATTTATACTGAATCCTGCTATTTTAAACATTTTTTCATAAACTATGAACAATAAAATTATATATATCATTCCTATATGATTTAATTTTTTATTGTTCATAATTACAATTCCTCCCAAGATAAAAAAAACGTTTAACTCATGTTTTCAAATTAAAATTCAATCTTTATATTTTTTTCATCAAAAAAATAAATATATATATTATTAGTTCAAAATAAAATATATTATTTTTTACATTTTTTTCAAAACAATCATTTAATAGTTATTTTTAGTTTTATAGAAAACTATGAGTTGATTATAGTATTAATCTTTCTCTTTGTCAATCAGTATTTTCACACAAAAAACACATTTTAATCACAAAACTATTGAATATTAAAGGTTTATATTGATTCAAAAAATAAAAAAAGCCATTTTTCAACAGCTTAACTTTTCAAAATATTTCGTTTAATTGTCATTTTTAATATATTAATTATAGAAAAAGACCCAAAACTATATAAATTTTGGATCTTTCTTTTTTTATAAATTAACTTGAAGCTGAGTAGCTTGGTTACCTGTTCATTTCACTTGTACTTCCATTTTCATGATCAGCTATTATACTATCCACAAGACTAACATCTGCACAAGATATATCTCCTATTATAGTATTTTTTAATACTGAATTAGCATTTCCATATTTCATTGCTTTTTCTGGATTGTTATGTTTAAGGATTCCATATAGGACTCCTGCTACATAAGCATCTCCACTTCCTATTCTATCTACTATCTCTATATTTTTATATGGAGATTCACAATAGAAAGCATCATTTTTTCTGTTATATATTAATGAAGTAAAATTATGAGATTTTGGAGAATTTACTGTTCTTTGAGTAGAAGCAATAAATGATATATTAAATTCTTTTGCAAAAGCTCTTATGATATCTTCTAAGTTTCCTGTTTTCTGAAACATTTTTCTAAAAGTTTCTTCTGAAGCAAAAAGTATATCAACAGATGGAAGCAGTTTTTCAATCTCAACTCTTGCTTCTTCTTCTGTCCAGAGATTTCTTCTGAAGTTTACATCAAAAGATATTAGTGCTCCTCCATCTTTAAAATTTTTGATAAGATCATAAGTCAATTTATTTGAAGTTTCACAACCCTAAAGTTATTCCACTTGTATGAAAAATTTCCGTTCTATTATATACTGAACTATTTACTTCATCTGCCTTAAAAGATTGAAATGATGAATTTTGTCTGTCATATGTAACATTTGGTTTTCTTGGTGATGATCCGTACTCATAATAGTAGATGGCCAGTCTCTTATTTTTAGATTCATCATACACTACAAATTCATCACTTACTCCATTTGAATCTATTATCTTCTTTGCAAATTTTCCTAATTCATTTTTTGGAAGTTTTGTCACAACAGCAGTTTTTTCTCCAAGTATAGATACTCCACTGGCTACATTGAATTCTGCCCCTCCCATTTGCTTTTCAAGTATATGTCCTTGAACTAGCATTTCATTATTCAAAGGAGAAAGCCTCATTATCATTTCCCCGCTGCATACTAATCCAAATTCCTTATTTTTAAAATCAAATATTTTCTCCATTGCAGTCTTTCCTCCACTATATCAGATTATTTATTTCTTATCTCTTTTATTTTTTCTACAAATGCTTTAGCAGTAGCTATAATATCTTCACTAGATCCAGAAGCTAGTTTTCCCCCTGCTCCTACAGCTACTACACCATTTTTAAACCATTCATCTATATTTTCTAAACTTACTCCTCCAGTAGGCATAATATTAGCCTGAGGAAGTGGAGCTTTTACAGCTTTTACAAAAGAAGGTCCAAAAGCACTTCCAGGGAAAAGTTTTACAATATCTGCTCCATACTGCATAGCTTTAGTTATTTCAGTAATTGTCATACATCCTGGCATATATGGTACTTGATACAGGTTACATAATTTTGCAGTCTCTTCATCAAATGCAGGAGAAACTATAAATTCTGATCCAGCTAAAATAGCTATTCTAGCAGTGGCTGCATCTAATACAGTTCCAGCACCTATTACTAATTCATCAGAAGTAAACTGTTCTTTAAGAGCTTTTATTACTTCAGTAGCTCCTGGGACAGTATATGTAACTTCTATTGCTGGAATTCCTCCTTCTACACATGCTTTAGAAATTCTGATTCCCTCTTCTATAGTTTCACTTCTTACTACTGCTACTATTCCTATATCAGTTATTTTTTTTAAAATTTTACTTTTTTTCAACATGACTTTCCTCCTAAAATATTTTATTTTGATTTATATTGAAATGTTTTGTTATACTTTTCTATATTTTATTTATACTTTAAAAAAAATAAAAATTCAATCTCAATATCTCAGATAAAATTCCATATATGAAATTAAAAAGAAAAGATAAAAAATTTTAAAGTATTAAAAATGCTAAAAACAGGAAAAACAAAAAAATATTTTTCCAATTATAGTTTCATATATGAAATTTTTTATTATATATTATCAAAATTAGTTCAATATTTTTAGCAGATTTCCTTAAATAAAAAAGATGATTTAAGTTTAATTAAGAACCTAACATCATCTTTATATTAATATATTGAAATTTATTTATTAAAATACTCTAGTCTTTTTGATATCTCTTCACATGATTTTCTCATAGATTCAGCTATCTTCAATGCTCTTTCATCTGTAAGAGAATCTGGAAAGCATGGACAGCTCACAGCAGCTACTATCCTATTTTTACTATCTAATATAGGGACTGCCACAGCTCTTATATTCACTGAATGCTCCATATTATCAAAAGAAAGTTTATTTATATTTATTTTAAGAAGTTCTCTTTTCAATTCCTCTCTATCAGTTATAGTATTTTCTGTATATTTAGGAAGAGTTTTTTCTAAAAGTTTATTTAATCTTCCCTCACTGAGCTGACAGATTAAAAGTTTACTTGCTGCTCCTGCATGCAATGGGAATATTGCATTTTCAGAAACTGATATTTTGATAAAATCACTGCTTTCTACTTTTCCTATACTTCTTATTTTATCTTCATCCAAAACACTTATTTTAAATGTTTCCTTAAATTTTAAAGATAATTCTTCCAGATATGGATATGCAATATTTTTAATCAAAGTATATCTCTCATGCTTATTTGAAAAAAAGTAGAACTTCTCTCCTATTTTATATTCTCTTCCTTCCAGATTCAAATATTTAAGCTCTGTAAGAACTGACAAAAGTCTGTTTGTTGTTGCTTTAGGTATTCCTAAGTCTTTAGAAATATCTGTCTGAGTTGCTGATTCTTTATAGTAAAGATATTTAAATATCTTGTCTGCTTTTTCAATTGCAGGAACTTTTTTCTCTGTTTCCATTTTCCCTCCCTTTTTGATTAGGTTTCTATTTTAAAATTTATATAATTAAACCATTAAAAATGAGATATTTTCAAAAAAATCTATAATATATTATACTATATTTTTCCATATATGGAACTAACTTTTTTATATTTTTTTTATAGCTATTCTATGATTCTATTAAAGTTTTATTTAGGTTTCCCAAGTTTTGTTTCATATATGAAATTTTTTCTTTATTTTTTTATTGTACTTTTTAGTAATATTGGGTTATAAATAGATTATAAGATGTTTAATTAAAAATAATATAAAAAGAAATCTAATATAACAAAAATTTCTATTTCAATACAGTGTACACAATATATACTTTGAAAATTTTGTCATATTAGTTAAACTGAGGAGGACAGATTTATGAGAAAAAAACTTATGATGATTATTTTCACTTTAATGGCTGCTTGTGCTTTTGCTAAAGCTTATCCTAGTAAAAACATTAATATGGTTGTACCATTCAGTGCTGGTGGAGGAACAGATGCAGTTGCTAGAAAACTGGGAAGTCTTATGGAAAAAGAGCTTGGTACTTCAGTAGTTATCGTTAACAAAACTGGTGGAGCTGGAGCTGTTGGAATGACTTTTGGAGCTACTCAAAAAAAAGATGGATATACAATTACTATGATAACTAGAGAAATAGTTTCATTACCTTTAATGAATCTTTCTCCTATCAGTTACAAAGATTTTGCATTAGTATCTTTAGTAAATATGGATCCAGCTGTTGTATTAGTTGAAAAAGATTCTAAATATCAAACTTTAGATGATCTTTTAGCAGATGCAAAAGCAAATCCTGAAAAAATAAAATTTGCAAGTACAGCTAAACCTAATTTCTATGCTTTAGCTATAGAAAATGAAGCTGGAGTAAAATTCAACCATATTCCTTACAATGGAGCTGGGGAAGTTATCCCTGCATTATTAGGAAAACATGCTGACTTCTCTCTAATGGGACCTGGAGAAGCTATTGGACAACTTAAAGCTGGTCAATTAAGAGCTTTAGGAATCATGGCTGATACTAGAATAGAAAGCCTTCCAGAAGTTGCTACATTAAAAGAATTAGGACATGATGTTGTTTCTGGTACTTGGAGAGGTATTGCAGTACCTAAAGGAACTTCTCCTGAGATAGTTGCTACTCTTGATGCTGCTATTAAAAAATCTGTTGAGTCAGATGATTTTAAAGATTTTATGAATAACTCTACATTTGGAATTAAATACCTAAATGGAAAAGATTTCGAAACATTTATAATAGAAGATACTGCTACAATAGATTCTATAGTTAAATCTTTAAAATAATCATAAAGAATTCTTAAATTAATGTATAGAAGTGGGTGACCAAAAGCTAGATTAAATTTCTACTTATAAGTCACCCACATTTCGTAAAAGGGGGATTAATTTTGTTAGAAACTGTTTTTTCTGCATTTTTATGTATAGTGAGTGCATTTATTTTTTATTCATCTACTCAATTTAACATGGCTTTTATTGGAAACTCTGGATTAGGTCCTGATTTCTTCCCTAAGGTTATTGCAGTTATTTTATTTATACTTTCTGCTATGCTTTTTGTAGGAAGCATAAAAAATAAAGATAAAAAAAGTATTTACAATCCAAATATGAAATATACTTTTATGGTTATTTTTGCTTTTGCTGTATATATATTTCTTATAGACAGAATTGGTTATTTAGTATCTACTGTAATTTTTGCTTTTGTTGTAATAACTATTTTGAAGAGTAAGTCAAAAATATTAAATATAATATTTGCAATAGCATTCCCTATAGCTTTATATTTATTATTTACTTACGCTTTTAAAGTATCTTTGCCTACTGGATTGTTTATTTAATTAAAATAAGGGGGAAAATATAGATGTTTGGTCACTTAATACAAGGTTTATCTACTGCTCTTTTGCTAGGTAATTTATTTTATCTGGTTCTTGGAGTAACTGGAGGGATTGTTATTGGAGCTCTTCCAGGTCTTACTGCTACAATGGGAGTTGCTATTCTGCTTCCATTTACTTTTGGAATGGATGCAGTTACTGGTCTTATAATGCTTGTTGGAATATACATTGGAGCTATCTATGGAGGATCTATATCTGCTATTCTTTTGAATACTCCTGGAACTCCGGCATCAGCTGCTACTTGCTTTGATGGTTATGCTTTAGTAAAAAAAGGATATCCTACAAAGGCTCTTAGTGCTTCTACTATTGCTTCTGCATTGGGAGGGCTCATCAGCTGTCTTGCTCTTGTTACTATATCTCCTGTACTGGCAAAATTTGCTTTGAGATTCTCTGCTCCTGAATATTTTGCATTAGCTCTATTTGGACTTACTATTATTGCAAGTATATCAGCTGAAAATTTCTTAAAGGGAATAATTGCTGGAATGATAGGATTATTGATATCTTGTTTTGGTATGGATGCTATTACAAGCTACCCAAGATTTACTTTCGGAGTAGTTGATCTTCTTAATGGATTTTCAGTTATTCCTGTTCTTATAGGACTATTTGCTGTATCAGAAGTTTTCAATCAAATAGAAACTTTAGTAGGAGAAAAAGAAATAAAAACAGATATAGTTATGGATAAAAACTATATGAACTGGAAAGAGATAAAACATTGTCTTCCTACTATACTTAAATGTGGAGCTATCGGAACTTTCATAGGATCTATTCCTGGTGCTGGTGCTGATATCGCTGCCTTTGTATGCTACAATGAAGCAAAAAGAAGTAATAAAAATGAAAAATTTGGAGAAGGAAGCCTTGTTGGTATATCAGCTCCTGAAGCTGGTAACAACGGAGTTACTGGTGGAGCATTAGTTCCATTGCTTACTCTTGGAGTTCCTGGAGATGCTGTTGCTGCTGTTCTATTAGGAGCACTTATTATTCAAGGGTTAACTCCAGGTCCGCTTCTTTTTGAACAAAACCCTGAAATAGTTTATGGATTATTCAGTTCTATGATAATTGGAAATATTCTTCTATTATTTATAGGATTAGCAGGTATCAAGTTCTACAGCAGAATTGTAGAAATTCCAAAAACTTTGATGATTCCTGCTATATTGATTCTTTCAACTATTGGATCATACTCTATGAACAACAGCTTATTTGATGTAGGAGTTACTTTTGTCTTTGGTATTATTGGATATATTATGTCAAAAATAAAAATGCCTAGCTCTCCAATAGTTCTGGCTGTTATCTTAGGACCAATGCTTGAAACTAACTTGAGAAAAGCAGTTTTGATGTATGAGGGATCTTACAGTTTCCTATACACTAGGCCAATTACAGTAGTATTTTTAATTTTAACTGTTCTTTCTATGATATCAGCTTTAAAAAAGAAAAAATAAAAAGGAGATGAGGATATGAATTTTTCATTAGATTTCTTCAGTTTACAAGGAAAAGTTGCTATGATAACTGGAGGAAATACTGGTATAGGAAGAGAAATAGCTTTAGCTCTTGCTGCTGCTGGAGCAGATATATTTATTTATGCACATAGCAACAGAGATATGGATTCTCTCATTGAAGAAGTGGCAAAGTTTGGGAAGGAAGCACGTTTTTCAACAGGAGATTTATCTAAGGAAGAAAATGCTATGTCAGCTGTATCTGAATGTATAAAAGCTTATGGTAAAATAGATATCCTTGTTAACAATGCTGGAACAATAAAAAGATCTCCTTTATTAGAGGGGTCAAATGATGACTGGAAAACAGTTTTGGATATTAATCTATCTGCTGTATATTATTTATCTAAAACTGCTGCTGTTGAAATGGCAAAACAAGGACATGGAAAAATAATAAATATAGCTTCTATGCTTTCATTTCAAGGAGGAAAATTTGTTCCATCTTATACAGCAAGCAAACATGGAGTTGCAGGTCTTACAAAAGCCTTTGCTAATGAACTGGCAGGGAAAAATATACAGATCAATGCAGTGGCTCCTGGATATATAAAAACTGCTAACACAGCACCTATTAGAGCTGATGAAGTGAGAGAAAAGGAAATATTAAATAGAATTCCTGCTGAAAGATGGGGTGAAATTTCTGATCTAGTAGGAGGAGTAGTATTTCTGGCAAGTAAGGCTTCTGATTATGTAAATGGACATATCTTAGCAATCGATGGGGGATGGCTTGTAAGATAAAAAGTAAAATTTGATGGAAATATTTTATTATACAAAATAGCTATTAATATAATGAAGCAAAAGATTAAAAATATTTTAAGCAATTTAAATACTAATTTTAAATATCTTGAAAAAAAAAATATTTTTAATGAGAACAAATAAAATATATCAAATTTAAAATTATAATATTAATCAAAAAAGGAAACTGCTTTGGTAGTTTCCTTTTTTATGCACTAATAGCTTTTTCTTTAAATTTTAAAAATCTTTCACACTGTCTTCTTCTATCATATCCAAGCATTATTCCAAGTATAAAATCCTCTTCTGGAGTATAAGCTGTTAAAGAAACTTTATTTATATTTTTTATTACCTCTACACATTCCTTTGCTCCAAAGAATACATTTATTCTTTGCTTTCCTAAAGGATATATTATATAATCTATATTTTCAGCACTTAATTTTTCTTTTATAATCTCTATGTTATTTTTCTCTGTAGTATGTAATATCAGATTTCTAATTCCTTTTTGATATTCATATATGTGATGTATAAAAACTTCCATGCTCTACCTCCTAAAAATTTATAATTGATTATATCATCATTTACAATTATTTTCAATATATTTTAAAATAAAATTATTTGAATAACAAAATAAAATTAAGGATGTATATTAATGAAAAAAGATAGATATATAAAAAGTTTATGGTATAATTAAAAAATAGGAAATAATAGAGGTGAGTATAATTATGTTTAAAATACATTCAAAGTATAGTCCTACTGGTGATCAGCCAGAGGCAATAAAAAAAATAACTGATAACATAAACAATGGAGTAAAAGATCAGGTACTTCTTGGAGTTACTGGTTCAGGAAAAACTTTTACTGTGGCCAATATCATAGAAAAAACTCAAAGACCTGCCTTGATCCTTGCTCCTAATAAAACACTAGCTGCTCAGCTTTATTCAGAATATAAAAGTTTTTTTCCTAATAATGCTGTAGAATATTTCGTATCATATTATGATTATTATCAGCCAGAAGCTTATATAGCTACTACTGATACATATATTGAAAAGGATTCTTCTATCAATGATGAAATAGAAAAACTGAGACATGCTGCAACTGCTGCCCTTATGAACAGAAGAGATGTAATAATTGTAGCTTCCGTCTCTGCTATATATGGATTGGGATCTGCTGAGACATATAGAAAAATGACTATACCAATAGACAGACAGACTGGAATAGACAGAAAAGAACTTATCGAAAGACTTATAAGCATTAGATATGAAAGAAACGACATAGCTTTTGAAAGAGGAAAGTTTAGAATAAAAGGTGATGTTATTGATATATATCCATCATATATGGAAACTGGATATAGACTGGAATACTGGGGAGATGATCTGGAAGAGATATCTGAAATCAATACTCTTACAGGACAAAAAATAAGAAAAAATCTGGAAAGAATTGTCCTTTATCCTGCTACTCAATATCTTACAGCTGATGGAGATAATGAAAGAATTCTTGCTGAAATACAAAAAGATTTAAAAATAGAAGTAGAAGCCTTTGAGAAAAGAGGAAAACTTCTTGAAGCTCAAAGATTAAAACAAAGAACTGAATATGATATAGAAATGATAAGAGAAATCGGATATTGCAAAGGTATAGAAAATTATTCCAGATATCTTTCTGGCAAAAAAGAGGGAGAAACTCCTGATACCCTTCTTGAATATTTTCCAAAAGACTTCCTTATATTTATAGATGAATCTCATATATCTATTCCACAAATAAGAGGAATGTACAATGGAGACAGAGCCAGAAAAACTGCTCTTGTTGAAAATGGATTCAGATTAAAAGCTGCTCTTGACAACAGACCTTTAAAATTTGAAGAATTTAGAAAAATCTCTGATCAATCAGTATTTGTATCAGCTACTCCTGGAGATTTTGAAGTAGAATCTTCTCATGGTCATATTGCTGAACAACTCATAAGGCCTACTGGAATACTGGATCCTATAATAGAAGTAAGACCAACTAAAAATCAGGTAGATGATCTTCTTGAAGAAATAAGAATAAGAGCTGATAAAAAAGAAAGGGTTCTAGTTACTACTCTTACTAAAAAAATGGCTGAAGAACTTACTGAATACTATCTTGGATTTGGTGTAAGAGTAAAATATATGCACTCTGATATAGATACACTGGAACGAATAGATATAATTAAAGGATTAAGAAAAGGTGAATTTGATGCTTTAGTTGGAATCAATCTATTAAGAGAAGGACTGGATATCCCAGAAGTTTCTCTTGTAGCGATACTGGAAGCTGACAAAGAAGGTTTTCTAAGAAGTAGAAGATCATTGGTACAGACAATAGGTAGAGCAGCCAGAAATATAGAAGGGCGTGTTATACTCTATGGAGACGTAATGACTGATTCGATGAAACAAGCTATTGATGAAACTAACAGAAGAAGAAAAATACAAAATGAATATAATGTATTTAATAATATAGATCCTAAAACTATCGTTAAAGAAATCAGTGAAGATTTAATCAACCTTGATTATGGATTAGATATCAATGAAACTGAAGGAAAAGATAAGAAAACATTCACTTCTAGAAAAGATATTGAGAAAGAAATAATAAAGCTTCAAAAACAAATAGCAAAACTTTCTAAGGAATTGGACTTTGAAAATGCTATTATAAAAAGAGATGAAATGACTAAACTTAAAAAACTGTTATTAGACTTTTAAACAAGGAGTTTTTAATGTTTGAAGAAAGAACTTATAGTGTAAGCGAATTTAATAAAAAAGTAAAAAACTATTTGGAAGAAAACAGTGACTTGAGAGAATTTTTTCTTGAAGGAGAAATGTCAGGTGTGACCTATTATAAAAGTGGGCATCTCTATTTCAATCTGAAAGATAAAGAAGCTCAGGTGAAGTGTGCTGCTTTCAAATATAAATTCAAAAGAATTGCTGAAGATTTAAAAGATGGTGACTCTGTAAAAATATTTGGAGATGTTGGATTTTATGAAAACAGAGGAGACTTCCAGATACTTGTAAGGCATATTGAGAAAAAGAATGAATTGGGAGAACTTTTTGCCAAACTGGAAAAACTAAAAAAAGAGATGGCAGATCAAGGTTATTTTGATTCAGCTCATAAAAAGCTACTTCCTAAATATCCGAAAAATATCGGAGTTGTTACTGCATATACAGGAGCAGCTATACAAGACATAATAAAAACAATCAAAAAAAGAGATGATACCATAAATATTTATGTATATCCTGCTAAAGTACAAGGAATTGGAGCAAAGGAAGAAATTGTAAAAGGTATTAAAGCATTAAATAAAATAGAAGAGATTGATTTAATAATAGCTGGAAGAGGTGGAGGAAGTATAGAAGATTTATGGTCCTTTAATGAAAAAGAAGTAGCTCTTGCTTTCTACAATTCTGAAAAGCCTATTATATCTGCTGTAGGTCATGAAATAGATTATCTCCTCAGCGATCTCACAGCTGATGCCAGAGCTGCCACCCCTACTCAGGCTGTAGAACTTTCAGTTCCTGAACGAAAAAAAACTTTAGAATCTATTGAAGATAGAAACAGATATTTAAAATCTCTCATGAAAAGTTATATGGAAATTTTAAAAAGAGAACTGGAAAAAAGAGAGAATAATTACTACATAAAAAATTTCAAAAAAAATATAGAAGAAAAAAATCAAGAAGTAATGGAAAAAGAAACTCTTTTGAAAAAATCATTTGAACGTCATATACAAAATCTTCAAAATAATCTGAATAATCGAATAAATAAAATAGTTAATTTAAACCCTCTTGAAACTTTAAAAAGGGGTTACAGTGTGGTTACTAAAAATGGAACTTCAATAAAAAAAGTCAGTGATTTATTAATAGATGATGAAATTGATATTAAAATGACTGATGGTTTAATAAAAGGAATTGTAAAGGAGATAAAAAATGAAAAAGATACTTATTAGTATATTTATACTATTGTCAGCATCTCTAGCCTTCTCAGAAGAAGTCACGCCTATATACGAATATAGAAATGAAGCTTTGAGAAACATAGACACGAAAATGAACGCTGAAAGAGACAGAGGAAGACTGAAAAGACTTAATAGAGAATTTGAGGAAGAATTAAAAAACTATATTGAATCTGTAAATGGAAATACAGAGGTAATATTCCAACTGGCAAATCAATATTTCAGAATGAATGAATATGATCGTGCAAGAAAAATATTTTCTATGGATAAAACTGATATAAGAAATGTCTTTGGAGCTGCTACTACAGCAAGATTTCTTGGAAGAAATGAAGAAGCAATTTCATTGTATAATGATGCTTTAAATATTGATTCCTCTTTTTATGAAGCTTATCTTGGAAGAGGTATTGCTAATAGAAACCTTCAAAATTATGACAGTGCTTTAAGTGATTTTAAACAGTACTTAAATTATAGACAAGATGAATATGTATATGCTGGTATGGGAGATATTTATATGGCAACTGAAAGATATACAGATGCACGAAATATTCTTGAAAGAGGAAGAAATTTATACCCTGGTTCTAAGACAATAAGAGAACTTCTGGTAAAAGTTTATGCAAAAATAAAATAGAGGTGATCTTGTTGGAATGGTATAAATTAAGGGCAGCAGGTGTCAAAGACAGTGTTATCCGTAATTTAATGTCAGCTTTTGAGGAATACTTGGATATATTTAAACTGGATGAATTCCAGCTGAGAAAATATTTTAACATTGATGATACAGAATATAAGAAAATTCTTAATTCTAAAAATTTATCTCTCAATGAAGAAATAGGAGTTTTAAAGAAAAACAGAGTAAAAGTATTAAATTTAAAAAGCAAGAATTACCCAGAAGACTTAAGAAATATAAGTCAGCCTCCTGTGTTTCTGTATTATAAAGGAGATATTTCTCTTTTAGAAAATAGAAAAATAGGAGTTGTAGGTACAAGAAAAGCAACTTCCTATGGAAGAATAACATGTGAAAAAATGACTGAAGACCTTGTGAGTAATGAAATCACTACTGTCAGCGGATTAGCTCTTGGAATAGACAGCATCTGCCACAAACGAACTTTAGAAAAATCTGGTAAAACCATTGCAGTAGTAGGCAGTGGACTAGATATTATTTACCCAAAAGAAAATAGAATACTATGGGAGCAAATAGAAAGATCTGGATTAATAATCAGTGAATATCCTCTTGGAACAGAACCTATTGGGTACAACTTTCCCATGAGAAATAGAATAATAGTAGGATTATCCAGAGGAATTCTTGTAATAGAAAGTCAGAAAAAAGGCGGCAGTTTAATTACTGCTGAATTAGCTTTGGAAGAAGGAAGAGAAGTATTTGCTGTTCCAGGAGATATTTTTTCTCCTTCATCTGAAGGATGCAACAATCTTATAAAAAATAGTCAAGCAAAACTGACAACAGATATAAAAGATATAATTACAGAGTATGGATGGGAAATAAAAAATAATAAAAACAGCAATTTATCTCTTACTTCCTATGAAGAAAAAATATTTTTTTTACTTGAAAAAGAAAAGAATTTAGATGAACTTATTTTAGAGTCTTCATTTAAGGCAGGCGAGATTTTATCTATACTTATGGACCTTGAAATAAAACATGCTATAGTAAGTATTCCTGGTGGAAAGTACAGAAGAAAAAACTAAAATATAATTGTTTGTTGCTTTTTTTATTATTTTTTAGTAAAATGAAACGGAAATATAGTAAACAAAAATTTGAATTTAGATAGGGGTGAAGAATTTGGTTAAAAAGAATTTAGTTATAGTTGAATCCCCAGCTAAGGCTAAAACAATAGAAAAAATCTTAGGAAAAAAATTCCATGTAGTTGCTTCCTTTGGTCATGTGAGAGATCTTCCTAAAAGTAAACTTGGTGTAGATGTAGAAAATAATTTTCAACCTTCTTATTCTACTATAAAGGGAAAGGGAGATGTAATCAAAAACTTAAAGGATCTTGCTAAAAAATCTGATAAAGTCTATCTGGCTTCCGACCCGGATAGAGAAGGGGAAGCTATTGCCTGGCATATAGCCCATGCTTTAAAACTTGATGAAAAAGACAGCAACAGAATAGAATTTAATGAAATAACTGAAACAGCTATTAAAGACTCTATATCTCATGCCAGAAAAATTGATATGGATAAAGTAAATGCTCAACAGGCCAGAAGAATACTTGATAGATTAGTTGGATATGGTATAAGTTCACTACTATGGAAAAGTATCTCTTCAAATACTTCAGCTGGAAGAGTTCAATCAGTTGCTTTAAAACTTATCTGTGATTTAGAAGATGAAATAAAAAAATTCATTCCAGTTAAATTCTGGGAAGTAAAAGGGGAGTTTTTAAATAAATTAAAACTTTCTTTATACAGAGTGGACAATAAGAAATTCGAAAAACTTACTGATGAAAATGTTGTTAAAGAAATCAAAAAAGTAGAGAAAAAAGATTTTACTGTAATTGAAGCTAAAGTTTCTAAGAAAAGTAAAAATTCTCCTCTGCCTTTAAAAACAAGTACTCTTCAACAATTATCTTCATCTTATCTTGGTTTTTCAGCTTCTAAAACTATGAGAGTAGCTCAAGGTTTGTATGAAGGTATAGATATAGATGGAAATCATAAAGGACTTATAACATATATGAGAACTGACTCTACAAGAATATCTGAAGATGCTGTAGAGATGGCAAAGAATTATATACTTGAAAATTTTGGAAAAGAATACCTTGGAGTACAAAAAGCTGTTAAAAGTAAGCAAAAAATACAAGATGCCCATGAGGCTATCAGACCTACTGATATTTCTCTTACTCCAGATAGTTTAAAAGGAACTTTAGATAAAGACCAACATAAACTATATAAGCTTATTTGGGACAGATTCCTTATATCTCAGCTTGCTCCTATGAAATATGAGCAGTTTGAAATAATCTGTAATTATGAAAAATTTGATTTTAGAGGAACTATCAATAAAATAATATTTGATGGATACTATAAAATATTTAAAGAAGAGGAAGATCTTCCTCTTGGAGAATTCCCTACTATAAAAGAAGGAGATATTCTTAAATTAGAAAAACTTCTTATTAAAGAAGACTTCACTAAACCACCTTCAAGATTTACCGAATCTTCTCTGGTTAAAAAACTGGAAGCTGAAGGGATCGGAAGACCTTCTACATATGCTGCTATCATTGAAACTTTAAAGAAAAGAGAATATGTAGTAGTTGAAGGAAAAAGTTTTAGTCCTACTGCATTAGGGTATGAAATAAAAGATAAATTAGATGAAAACTTCCCTAATATAATGAATGTTAAATTTACTGCTGAACTTGAAAATCAGCTTGATGAAGTTGCTGAAGGAGAAAAAGATTGGGTAAATCTTCTTTCAGTATTCTACAAAGAGCTTAAACATTATATAGATAAATTTAAAATCACAGTTGAAGAAGAAATGGCAAGAATAATTGAATCTGATGTTCCTTGCTCTTGTGGAAAAGGTAATATGATTCTTAAAACAGGAAGATTTGGAAGATATCTTGCATGTCCTAACGAATCTGAAGACTGCAAAGAAAAAATATCTCTTAAAGGGGTAGAAATACCTGCTGAAGATATAAAAAATGGTAAAATATTTGTTAAGGAAAAAGTAGAAGAAATAGTAAAAGCTAAAAAAGGAAGACCTACTGATGTATACACAGACAGTGGTGCTATGTATCTTTTAAAATTTGGTAGATTCGGAAGTTATCTTGAAAGTGAAAAGTTTGCTGAAGACAACATAAGAACTCCTCTTCCTACTGAAATCAGAAAAATGCTGGCTAACAATCAGATAGTGGAAAAAGATGGAGTTGTACAGCTTAAAGCTGAACTAAAGAAAATCACTGATGAGGAAGAAAAGATACTAAAAGCTGCTGGTAAATGTGAAAAATGTGGAAGACCATTTAAAATAAATAGAGGTAGATGGGGTAAATTCCTTGCTTGTACTGGATACCCTGAATGTAAAAATATAAAAAAAATAGAAAATAAAAAATAGAAGAACTCACCCTTAGGGGTGAGCTCTTTGAGTTTGGAAATAAATTTTAGAGGAGAAACAATGAATAATAAAGAAGTTATCATAGTTGGAGCTGGATTAGCTGGCTGTGAAGCTGCGTATCAACTGGCTAAAAGAGGAATAAAAGTAAAACTTTATGAAATGAAATCTAAAAAAATGACAGAAGCACATAAAAATAAATATTTCGCTGAACTTGTTTGCAGCAATTCTTTAGGTGGGGATAATTTTGCTAATGCTTCTGGACTTATGAAAGAAGAATTGAGAAAACTTGACTCTCTTCTTATAAAAATAGCTGACAAAAATAGAGTTCCTGCTGGGCAAGCATTAGCTGTAGACAGAGATGGATTTTCAATAGAGATAACTGAATATTTGAGAAATATGGAAAATGTAGAGATAATCGAAGAAGAATTTACTGAAATACCGGAAGATCAAATAGTTCTTATTGCTTCTGGACCTCTTACTTCTGAAATATTATCTAAAAAAATAGCTGAACTTACTCATAGTGATCATCTTTATTTTTATGATGCTGCTGCTCCCATTGTTACTTTAGAATCTATCGACATGGAAAAAGCTTATCGTCAGTCTCGTTATGGAAAAGGAGAAGGGGAATATATCAACTGTCCTATGAATAAAGAGGAATACTATGCTTTTTATAATGCTTTAATAACAGCAGAGAGAGCTCCTCTAAAAACTTTTGAAGAAGAAAAACTTTTTGAAGCATGTATGCCTGTAGAAAGAATAGCAATGACAGGTGAAAGAACTCTTGTATTTGGTCCATTAAAACCTAAAGGGCTTATCAACCCTAAAACTGATAAAATGGACTATGCTGTTGTTCAGCTTAGACAAGATGATAAAGAAGGAAAATTATATAATATTGTAGGATTTCAGACAAATCTTAAATGGGGAGAACAAAAAAGAGTTTTCTCTATGATTCCTGGACTTGAAAATGCCGATTTCATAAGATATGGAGTTATGCACAGAAATACATTTATAGATTCATCAAGATTGTTAGATGAAACATTAAAATTAAAAACAAAAGATAATATCTATTTTGCTGGTCAAATAACAGGAAGCGAAGGTTATGTTTCTTCTATATCTACTGGTGCTATGGCTGCTATCAATATTGCTCATAAATTATTAGGAAAAGCTCCTTTTATATTAGATGACAGAAGTGCCATTGGTGCAATGATAAAATATGTCACTGAAGAAAAAAAGAATTTTCAGCCTATGGGACCTAACTTTGGAATTATAAGATCTCTTGATGGAATAAGAATAAGAGATAAAAAAGAAAGATACAATGCTATTTCTAAAATAGCTTTAGATCATTTGGAAAGTAAAATAAAAGAACTAGCATAGAAATATTTCTTAATATAGGCTATAATATAAGAGGATGTCAGATATACTGGGAGGAAAGATGGAAAACTTAGATAAAAATATAAAAGATTTTTTATATTATGCTGAATTTGGAGAAAATAAAAGTCTTAATACTATTAAATCTCTAAAAAAAGATCTTTCTCAACTTAGTGAATATCTAAAAAATATAGAAAAAATTGAAGAAGCTTCAAAAATAACTCCTGTTATGCTCAGGGGATTTATCATAGCTCTTCAAAAAAACGAAGTAGGAAAAAGATCAATCAATAGAAAACTTTCATCCTTAAGATCATTTTTTAAATATTTAATGAAAAATAATCTCATTAAGAATAATCCTATTGAAATAATTAATTCTCCTTCTTTTGAAGCAGAAAAACCAGATATCCTTACTTTAGAAGAAATAAATAAGCTTAGAGATGTAATAAATACAGATAATGCAAATGGGTTAAGAGATAGATTAATACTTGAATTGCTTTATTCAAGTGGTATAACTTCTACTGAAATGCTCAGTATTGGTGAACAGGTTTTTGATCTTGACAGCAGAACTCTTTTAGTCTCTAATGGCAAAGCTAATAGATATGTATTTTTCAGTCAAAGAACTAGAGAATATTTCAAAAGATATGTAGAAGCAAAAAAAGAAAAATATGGAGATAAATATAACTCAAGTATTCTTTTTGTCAATGGTTCTGGCAGCAGATTGAGTGACAGATCATTAAGAAGAATAGTTGATAGATATGCTGCCAGAGCTGGAATTACAAGAGAAATCAGCCCCTATAGTTTTAGGCATACTTTTGCGGTTCATTTATTAGCTAAAGGAATGAGCCTTAATTTTTTGCAAGAACTTATGGGACATGTTACAATAGAGAGTACCAAAATATATCAGGAAATTTTATATAAAATACCATTTGACTTTATGAATCAAAGTTAGAGGAGTGAAACATTATGATAAGAGCTACTACAATTATAGCAGTAAAAAAAGATGGAAAAGTTGCTGTTGCAGGTGATGGACAAGTCACTTTTGGAGAGGTAGTTTTCAAAGGCAATGCAAAAAAAATACGTAAAATAGGTGATTATGAAGTTTTAGCTGGATTTGCAGGAGCTGCTGCTGATGCTTTTGCACTAATGGATAAATTTGAAAATAAATTAGATGAATTTGGAGGAAATTTAAAAAAAGCCTCTGTGGAACTTGCAAAAGACTGGAGAACAGATAAAGCTCTAAGAGTTTTAGATGCTATGCTTATTGTAGCTGATAAAAATATGATACTGATTCTTTCAGGTAATGGTGATGTAATAGAACCTGATGGAGATGTAGCTGCTATTGGAAGCGGTGGTAACTATGCTTATGCTGCTGCCAGAGCTCTTATAAGGAACAACAAGGATATGTCTGCTGAAGAAATAGCAGTGGAAGCTATGGAAATAGCTGGTGAAATGTGTATTTATACAAATTTGAATATAGTTTATGATGTATTAAGTTAAGGAGAGATGTGTATGGGCAAAAAATGTGTTGGGTGTGGAATAGAATTACAAAGTGAGGATGCAAATAAAAGTGGATATTTACCAGAAGGAAAACTTCAAGAAAATGGCGATCATTACTGCCAGAGATGTTTTAAAATAAAAAATTATGGTAAATATATGCCTGTAAGATTAAACAAAGATGATTACAGAAAAGAAGTACAGGAAGCTATGCAGTATTCTAAGCTAGCTGTAGCAGTATTTGATATAATAGATTTTGAAGGTTCTTTTGATGATGAAATACTTGATGTTCTTAGAGAAATGGACTCAATCGTAGTTATCAATAAATTGGATCTTATCCCTGATGACAAACATCCTTCTGAAGTATCTGACTGGGTAAAAGACAGATTAGCAGAAGAGGGAATTGCTCCTCTTGATATTGCAATTGTAAGCAGTAAAAATGGTTATGGAATTAATGGTATATTTAAAAAAATAAAGCATTTCTATCCTGATGGAGTGGAAGCTATAGTTCTTGGTGTTACTAATGTTGGAAAATCAAGTATTGTAAATAGACTTTTAGGAGCTAAAAAAGTAACAGTTTCTAAATATCCAGGTACTACACTTAAAAGTGTAAAAAATCAAATTCCTCATACAAACATTGTATTAGTAGATACTCCTGGACTTATTCCTGAAGGTCGTATTTCAGATTTAGTATGTGAAGAATGCAACTTAAAAATGGTTCCATCTGGTGAAATTTCTAGAAAAACTTTTAAAGTAAAAAAAGGAAGAGCTCTTTTAATTGGAGAATTACTATGGTTTAAAGTTTTAAATGAAGATGACACTATGCCTATCTTCTCTCTTTATGCTGCAAAAGATGTAACTTTCCATGAAACAAATACAGAAAGATTAAAAGAACTTCTGGCTTCTGGCAGAAAAGATTTGCTTTATCCTCCATGTGATAATTGCAGAGATCAATATAAAAAATTGGAAATGATAAAGAAAAAAATAAAAGTACAGGCTGGAGAAGAATTGGTATTTAAAGGATTGGGATGGATATCGGTAAAAAGAGGTCCTTTAGAAATTGAAGTCACTCTTCCTAAAGAAGCTGGAATAATTGTAAGAGATGCTTTTATTAAACCAAAAAGATAAGGAACAGCAATGAAAAAAAATTTTGATTGGAAAGTAATGTTGGGAACTGGTACTGTTATTTTAGGAATAGCAGTAATAATTCTAATAGGTATCTACAATATAAATGACTTAAAAGAAGCTAGAAAAGCAGAAGCTACTCTAAAAAATTTGAGAGAACTTAGAATAGCCCTTGAAAAATATTATACTCTAACTAAAGATTACCCTGATCTCACTAAAGATGGAGCAAAGGATAATCTTAAAATTTTAGATTTTAAAACTCCCACTGGAGAAACTATTTCCTTTGCAGAAATATATGGGAGAAACAGCATTCCTAAGACTCCAGAAAATGAAAGAGTAAATAGCAGTAATGAAGTTTACAATACAAATGATTTTAGGAATGGAACAAATATAGGGGGATGGAATTATGACTACTCTGGTCGCACAGGGGAGATCCATGCCAACCTGCCATTCAATGTTTTTTCACAAAATATGAATTGGTGTGAACATTAAAAAAGAATTGTGCTGGAGGTTAAAATAGTGAAATATGACATTATCTTTTTAGGCGGTGGACAAGCAGGGGTATTTGGTGCTTATGAAGCTGTAGAAAAAAAGGATGGAGTTAAAATCCTGATTATAGATAAGGGAAGAATGCTTAAACAGAGGGTATGCCCTAAAGAAACTCTTGGAAAATGTGTGAATTGTCCTACTTGCTCAATAATCTATGGAGTAAGTGGTGCTGGAGCTTTTTCCGACTCAAAATTCAATATGGATTACAGAGTAGGAGGAGATGTACACAATGTAACAGGAAAAAAAATAGTTAATGATACTATTCAGGATGTAGTAAATATATATAGAAAATTTGGATTTAATGAAAAACCAGCAGGAATGAATTATAATTCTGTCATGGAAAAAATAAAAAGAGGATGCATAGAAAATGGTATTCAGCTTGTTGATACTCCTACTATGCACTTAGGAACTGATGGTTCAAGAAAATTATATACTCAGCTCATAGATTATTTAATTGAAAAAGGCGTAGAATTTGCTACTGAAAGAGAGATAGAAAGCCTTATTATTGAAGATAAAACAATAAAAGGAGTAGCAGTAACTCACAAAGGGAAAAGAGAAGAGTATTATTCAGATCATGTAGTCATTGGAATGGGAAGAAGTGGTGCCCAAAAGATGATGGATCTTTGCAAAGAGCATGATATAAAATATGAAAATGGTGCTATCGATATTGGAGTAAGAGCTGAAATTCCTGATATTATTATGAAAGAAATCAATGAAAATTTCTATGAAGCAAAGATGATTTATTACTCTAGAAACTATAGAGATAAAATGAGAACTTTCTGTAGTAACCCTAGTGGGTTTATTGCTGCTGAAAAATACGAGGATGATTTCGTTCTTGCAAATGGACATGCTTATAAAGATAGAAAATCTACTAATACAAATCTAGCTTTATTATGTACTAAAAAATTTACAGAGCCATTCAATCAACCATTTGAATATGCAACTGCAATAGCTAAAATGTCGTCAATGCTTACTGGTGGTAAACTTTTAGTTCAGTCATATATAGACTTAAAAGCTGGAAGAAGATCAACTGATGAAAAACTTTCAAGATTAAATATTGTTCCAACTACTGAAGATTATGTTGCTGGAGATATTGCTCTGGCATGTCCTCAAAGACTTCTGGACAATATAATGGAATTTATTGAAGTTCTTGATAAAATTACTCCTGGATTTGCTTCTGGTGATCTTTTACTTTATTTTCCAGAAATAAAATTCAGAAGTACAAGAATAGAAATAACTAAAGAGATGGAAACAAGTATAAAAGGTCTTTATGCTGCTGGAGACAGTTCTGGTTATGGAAGTGGATTGAACATTGCTGCTGTAATGGGAATATTAGCTGTAAGAGATATCTTAACTAAATTATAATATTTATAATAACACTGTTCTATGAAATTAAAAATTTTATAGCCAGTGTTATTTTTTTATTTCACTGTGCAAAGAAAGAAAAATGCTCACATTTGGATTCATTTTCACTCTTTTAAATTGAAAAACTGTATAAAGTATGGTAAAATTAATGAAAAGAAGTTATTTTTAGGAGGACATAATAAATGGGTTTTTTCAGCAAACTTTTTAAGAAAGATAAGAATGAAGAAGAGAAGAATAATGTCACTGTTGCTGGTGTTGAAATCTCTGAAATTCTTGAAGAAAATAAAGAAAAATCAGAACTTGAAATAGAAAAAGAAATAATCGAATCTATTCCTGAAGAAAAAGAGGAAGATTTAACTGAACCTGTACTTGAAGAAAAAATGGAAGAGTTAAAAGACCCTATTCCAGAAATAAAAAAAGAAGAGGAGAGCAAAGGATTTTTTACTTCCCTCAAAGATAAACTTTTTAAATCTAGAGAGGGATTATTTGGTAAGTTAAAATCTTTTATCTTAGGAAGAAGTGTAATAGATTTTGAAATGTATGAAGAGTTAGAAGATATCCTTATCCAGTCTGATATTGGTATGGATATGACAGTAAAAATAGTTGGTGCTTTAGAAAAAGAAGTAAAAAAGAGAGGAATAAAAGATCCTAAGGATATTTATCCTGTCTTAAAAGAAGTTATGGAAGGTTTCCTTATCAAAGAGGGAAATGATATAGTTATAGAAGATGGTAAATTAAATGTTATTCTTGTAGTTGGTGTAAATGGAGTAGGAAAAACTACTACTATTGGTAAACTAGCTTCTAAATTCGTAAAAGATGGTAAAAAAGTTATACTAGGTGCTGGTGATACATTTAGAGCTGCTGCAATTGAACAGCTTGAAGAATGGGCAAAAAGATCTGGTGCTGAAATAGTTAAAAGTACACAAGGTTCTGATCCTGGGGCTGTTGTCTTTGATACTCTTGCCGCTGCTGAAGCAAGGGGAGCAGATATAGCTATCATAGACACTGCTGGAAGGCTTCATAATAAAAATAACTTAATGAAAGAATTAGAAAAAATTCATAATATCATTAAGAAAAAATTAGGTGATCAGCATTATGAATCTATTCTGGTAATAGATGGTACCACTGGTCAGAATGGACTTTCACAAGCAAAAGTTTTCAATGAAGTAACTGATTTAACTGGTTTCATAATAACTAAATTAGATGGAACTGCTAAAGGGGGGATTGTGTTCAGTATATCTGAAGAGATTAAAAAACCAATTAAGTTTATTGGAGTAGGCGAAAAGATTGAAGATTTAAGGAAGTTTGATGCAAAAGAATATATACAAGCTATATTCGACTAATAATATACTTTTATTTTGTATATGTTTTTCAAAATTAATTGTAATTATAGTTAAAATTTGTTAGTATATATTTAACACTTAAGGGATAAGTATGTCCTCTGAACATGAAAAGATAAAAAGATAAAAAATAAATAATATTAAGGAAGTGATTGTTTTGAGTTTTTTAGTTAAAATAAGAGAAAAAGCAAGAACAGTTGGTAAAACAGTTGTATTACCAGAAGGAAAAGATGAAAGAGTAGTTACTGCTGCGGCTAAAATAGTTGAATTAGGAGTAGCTAAACCTGTAGTTTTAGGAATTAAAGAAGATATGGAAAGAGTTGCTAACGACTTAGGAATATCTTTAAAAGGTGTAGAAATAATCGAAATCGCTAATTCTCCAAAATTAGACGAATATGCAACTAAATTTGCTGAATTAAGAGCAAAAAAAGGAATGACTTTTGAAAAAGCTAAAGAAATCATGTCAACTGATTCTAACTTCTATGGAGCTATGATGGTAAAAATGAAAGATGCTGATGCTATGGTATCTGGATCAGATTCACCTACAGCTGATGTATTAAGAGCTGGACTACAAATCATAGGAACTAAACCTGGAATAAAAACTGTTTCTTCTATGTTTGTTATGGAACTTACAGAAAGACAAGAAACTTATGGAGAAGTTTTACTATTTGGAGACTGTTCAGTTATCCCAGTTCCAACTTCTGAGCAATTAGCAGATATTGCTGAAGCTTCAGTTGTTACTGCTAAAAATGTAGTAGGAATGGAGGGAAAAGTTGCTTTAATGACTTTCTCAACTAAAGGTTCTGCAAACCACCCTGATATCGATGTAGTAAAAGAAGCTGGAAATATCTTAAAAGAAAGAGGAGTTACATTCCCTTACGAAGCTGAGATACAAGCTGATGCTGCTATCGTTAAATCAGTAGCAATGAAAAAATGTCCTGAGTCTAAAGTTGCTGGAAGTGCTAACATATTAGTTTTCCCTAACCTTGCAGCTGGAAACATTGGATACAAACTAGTTCAAAGATTAGCTGGTGCTAATGCTTATGGTCCATTAATTCAAGGACTTGCATCTCCTATCAATGACTTATCAAGAGGATGTTCAGTAGATGACATCGTAAACCTAGTAGCAATTACAGCAGTTCAAGCAGCTGAATAATAAAAAAATATAATCTTGGAGGTTAAACGTATAATGAAAGTTTTAGTAATAAACTGTGGAAGTTCATCATTAAAATATCAATTGATGAACCCTGAAACTAAAGAAGTATTTGCAAAAGGACTTTGTGAAAGAATCGGAATTGATGGTTCTAGAATGGAATATGAAGTACCTGCTAAAGATTTTGAAATCGAAATCAAAAAACCTATGCCCACTCATAAAGAAGCATTAGAATTAGTAATCAACGCTATAGTTGATAAAGAAAACGGAGTTATCGCTTCTGTTGAAGAAGTTGGAGCTATCGGACATAGAATGGTACATGGTGGAGAAACATTTGCTTCATCTGTATTATTAAATGAAGAAGTTATGAAAGCTGTTGAAGAAAATAACGACCTTGCACCTTTACATAACCCAGCTAACTTAATGGGTGTTAGAACTTGCATGGCTCTTATGCCTGGAAAACCTAATGTAGGAGTTTTTGATACTGCATTCCACCAAACAATGCCAGCTAAAGCATATATGTATGCTTTACCATACGAAGATTACAAAGATTTAAAAGTTAGAAAATATGGATTCCACGGAACATCTCATCTTTATGTTTCTGAAACAATGAGAGAAATCATGGGAAATCCTGAGCACTCTAAAATAATCGTTTGCCACTTAGGAAACGGAGCATCTATGTCTGCTGTAGTAGATGGAAAATGTGTAGACACTTCAATGGGACTTACTCCATTACAAGGTCTTATGATGGGAACTAGATGTGGAGATATCGATCCTGCTGCTGTTCTATTCATCAAAAACAAAAGAGGATTAACTGATAAAGAAATGGATAACAGATTAAACAAAGAATCTGGAATATTGGGAATCTATGGAAAATCTTCTGACTGTAGAGATATGGAAAACGGTGTAGCTGAAGGAGACGAAAGAGCTATACTTGCTGAAGAAATGTTTATCTACAAAATCAAATCTTACATAGGAGCTTATGCTGCTGCTATGGGTGGAGTAGACGCAATCTGCTTCGCTGGAGGAATTGGAGAAAATGCTGCTGGAATAAGAGAATCTGTAATCAGTGGACTTGAATTCATGGGAGCAAAGATTGATAAAGAAGTTAACTCAGTTAGAAAAAAAGGAAATGTAAAACTTTCTACTGAAGATTCTAAAGTTTTAGTTTATAAAATACCTACAAATGAAGAGCTTGTAATAGCTAGAGATACTTATAAAATTGTTGCAGGAAAATAATTTGTTAAAAAATATCAAAAAAAAGTGAATTTATAATTGACAAATTTTAATAATGATTTAAAATATATAGTAGAGTAATTTTTTTAAAATACTTTAAAATTATAGGAGGATATTGTAATGGTTAAAAAAATGCAGACTATGGACGGTAACCAAGCTGCTGCGTACGCTTCATATGCGTTCACAGAAGTAGCTGGAATCTACCCAATCACTCCATCATCTCCAATGGCAGAATACACAGATGAATGGGCTTCAAAAGGAATGAAAAATATTTTCGGAGTACCAGTAAAAGTAGTAGAAATGCAATCTGAAGCAGGAGCTGCTGGAACTGTACACGGGTCTTTACAAGCAGGAGCACTAACAACAACTTATACTGCTTCTCAAGGATTATTATTAAAAATACCTAACATGTATAAAATAGCTGGAGAACTTCTTCCAGGAGTTATCCATGTATCAGCAAGAGCACTATCTGCTCAAGCATTATCTATCTTCGGAGACCACCAAGATATATATGCTGCTAGACAAACTGGATTTGCTATGTTAGCAACTAACTCAGTTCAAGAAGTTATGGACCTTGCAGGAGTAGCTCACTTAGCAGCTATCAAAACAAGAATTCCTTTCATGCACTTCTTTGATGGATTCAGAACTTCTCACGAAATTCAAAAAGTAGAAGTTATTGACTATGAAGTTTTCAAAAACTTAATAGACATGAACGAAGTTCAAGCTTTCAGAGAAAGAGCTCTTAACCCTGAGCATCCAGTAACTAGAGGAACTGCTGAAAATGATGACATTTATTTCCAAGCTAGAGAAGCTCAAAATAAATTCTATGATGCAGTACCTGATGTAGTTGCTCACTACATGGCTGAAATTTCTAAAGCAACTGGAAGAGATTACAAACCTTTCAACTATTATGGAGCTCCAGATGCAGAAAGAATCATCATAGCTATGGGATCTATCTGCCCTATATCTGAAGAAACAATTGATTATTTAAATGCTAAAGGAGAAAAAGTTGGAATAGTTTCTGTTCACTTATTCAGACCATTCTCTGAAAAATATTTCTTTGATGTATTCCCTAAAACAGTTAAGAAAATAGCTGTATTAGATAGAACTAAAGAACCTGGATCAGTTGGAGAACCTTTATTACAAGATATCCAATCTATTTTCTACGGAAAAGAAAACGCTCCAGTAATCGTTGGAGGAAGATATGGACTATCTTCTAAAGATACTACACCTGCTCAAGTAGTTGCAGTATTTGAAAACTTAAAATTAGATCAACCTAAAAATAAATTTACTGTTGGTATCGTTGATGACGTTACTTTCACTTCACTAGAAGTTGGAGCACCTATATCTGTTACTAGCCCGGACGTTAAAGAATGTCTATTCTTTGGACTTGGAGCTGACGGTACAGTTGGAGCTAACAAAAACTCTATCAAAATCATTGGAGACAAAACTGATTTATATGCTCAAGGATACTTCGCATATGACTCTAAAAAATCAGGAGGAGTTACTAGATCTCACTTAAGATTTGGAAAAACTCCTATCAAAGCAAGTTACCTAATTTCTAACCCAAGTTTCGTTGCTTGTTCAGTACCAGCTTACTTACATCTATATGATATGACTTCAGGAATCAGAAAAGGTGGATCTTTCTTGATCAACTGTATTTGGTCTCCAGAAGAAGCTGTAAAAGAAATCCCAGCTAAAGTTAAAAAAGATTTAGCTAAAAATGGAGCTAGATTATTCATAATCAACGCTACTGCTCTAGCTGAAGAAATTGGATTAGGACAAAGAACTAATACAATCATGCAAGCTGCTTTCTTCAAACTAGCTGATATCATTCCATTTGAAGAAGCTCAACAATATATGAAAGACTACGCTAAAAAATCTTATGCTAAAAAAGGTGACGATATCGTTCAAATGAACTATAGCGCTATCGATAAAGGAGCAGAAGGATTAATCGAAGTTCCAGTAGATCCAGCTTGGGCTGATCTTGATGTTACTTGTGATTGCTCAGGACACGAACATGAAAACTGTTGTTGTGGAACTTGCAGCAGCGAAATGACTAAAACTGAGAAATTCGTAGAAAGAATTGCTAAACCAGTTAATGCTATAAAAGGATATGACTTACCAGTATCTGCATTTGATGGATACGAAGATGGTACTTTCGAAAACGGAACTTCTGCTTTCGAAAAAAGAGGAATCGCAGTTCACGTTCCTGTATGGATTGCTGAAAACTGTATCCAATGTAACCAATGTTCATATGTATGTCCTCACGCAGTTTTAAGACCATTCTTAATGACTGCTGAAGAAAAAGCAGCTTCTCCAGTTGAATTAAAAACTATAAAACCAATTGGAAAAGGATTAGAAGGATTTGAATATAGAATGCAAGTTTCTGCTCTAGATTGTACTGGATGTGGATCTTGTGCTAATACATGTCCTGCTAAAGAAAAAGCTCTAGTTATGAAACCTATTGCTGATTCTCTAGAAGCTGGAGAAGACAGAAAAGCTGGATACCTATTCAACAATGTTGAATACAGAAGCGACTTAATGTCTAAAGATACTGTAAAAGGATCTCAATTTGCTCAACCATTATTCGAATTCCACGGTGCTTGTCCAGGATGTGGAGAAACTCCATACCTTAAAGCAATCACTCAATTATTCGGAGACAGAATGATGATAGCTAATGCTACTGGATGTTCTTCAATATACAGTGGATCTGCTCCTGCTACTCCATATACAACTAACAAAAATGGACATGGACCATCATGGGCTTCATCTCTATTCGAAGACAATGCTGAATTCGGAATGGGAATGCACGTTGCAGTTGAAGCTATGAGAGATAGACTTCAAAACATAATGGAAGTAAATATGGATAAAGTTCCAGCAGAAGTTGCTGAACTATTCAAAGAATGGATAGAAAACAGATCATCAGCTGCTAAAACTCAAGAAGTTTCAGCTAAAATAATTGCTGCTCTTGAAGGAAAAGACTGTGAAATCTGTAAAGAAATCTTAAGCTTAAAACAATACTTAATCAAAAAATCTCAATGGATCTTCGGAGGAGACGGTTGGGCATATGACATCGGTTATGGTGGAGTTGACCACGTTTTAGCTTCTAATGAAGATATAAACATTGTAGTTCTAGATACAGAAGTTTACTCTAATACTGGAGGACAAGCTTCTAAATCAACACCTACAGGAGCAATTGCAAAATTCGCTGCTGCTGGTAAATCAGTTAAGAAAAAAGACCTTGCTGCTATAGCTATGTCTTATGGACATATCTATGTTGCACAAGTTTGTATGGGTGCAAATCAACAACAATACCTAAAAGCTCTTAAAGAGGCTGAAGCATATAATGGACCATCTCTAATCATAGCTTATGCTCCATGTATCAACCACGGATTAAAGAAAGGTATGTCTAAAGTTCAAAACGAGATGAAACTTGCTACTGAATGTGGATACTGGCCAATCTTCAGATACAATCCAACTCTTGAAGCAGAAGGTAAAAACCCATTACAAATAGATTCTAAAGAACCTAACTGGGATAAATATGAAGAGTACTTATTAGGAGAAGTAAGATACGCTACTCTTTCTAAAGCTAACCCAGCTCACGCTAAAGAACTATTTGAATTAAACAAATTTGAAGCTCAAAGAAGATGGAGACAATATAACAGACTTGCTTCTATGGACTTTGCTTCTGAAAAAAAATAATAAAGATTTAAATATCTAAGTATTTTTGAGACTGACCTCTGGTCAGTCTCTTTTTTTATGGTATAATAAGTTGAATAAATATATTAATAAAAAGGAGTTATTATGCTGGAGCAGGATATACTTAAAGCTATTGAAGAGGAAATTTCAGTTTGCGGAGAATATTATCAAGAGTCTATTGCTAATATGAATCTAAAAAGAATCGATTTTGAAAATAGCATATTTCAAGAATGTAAATTTGAAAATTGTGATTTTACAAATTCTTCTTTTTCTCATGTAGAGATGACTAAATGCAGTTTTAAAAATTGTAAATTTATTTCATCTTATTGGAACTCAAGCACTGTTACTGACTGTAATGGTGATGGATGTGATTTTAACCAAAGTATATTTAAAAATATTGATATAAACAAAAGCTCTTTTTTCTATGCTAACTATTCCAACTCTCTTTGGGAGAGTATGAATATCAGAGATAGTTTCTTTAATTATGGCTTTCTCTCTGAAATAAAAATGAAAAAAATCAAATTAGACAATGTAAATTTTTCTAATACAGACTTTTTTAAGACTCCTTTGAAGGGAATTGATTTTTCTAGCTGTATTATAGAAAATATAAGAGTATCAGATAATTACAGTGAATTACGAGGCATGCAGCTCAGTATAACTCAAACTATGGACATAGCTCTGATTATTGGAATAAAGATAAAATAAAAAATAGAAAACTTCTTGTAAATAGCTTTTTTTACTCTCTTATAGCTTATTTCAGCAAAATATTGTATAATAATTATGGAAATAAATAATCTTAAAATAAAATTATAGCGAAATAAAAATATACAAACTAAAATAAAAGGGGAATAAAATGGATAATATAGTAAAAAAAGTAGCAGCTATTCATGATCTTTCTGGTTATGGAAGATCTTCACTAACAAGTATTATACCCATACTTTCAAGCATGAAATTACAGGTATGCCCTGTTCCAACAGCAGTACTTTCTACTCATACTGGAGGATTTGAAGGATTTAGCTTCCTTGATCTTACTGATTACATGGAACAGCATATAGCTCACTGGAAAAAGCTAGGACTTGAATTTGATTGTATATACTCTGGATTCTTAGGGTCTCCTAGACAAATAAAAATAGTAGCTGACTTTGTAGATTTCTTTGGACATAAAAATAATCTTACTGTTATAGATCCAGTACTAGGAGATAATGGAAGACTTTATGGAACAATGGGAAACGAGATGGTAGAGGAAATGAAAAAGCTAATTGGAAAGGCTGATATAATCACTCCTAACTTTACAGAGGTTACTTTTCTTTTAGATAAGGAATATAAAAAAGAAATAAGTGAATCTGAAGTGAAAGAATGGCTTATTGAGCTGGCAGCTATGGGACCAAAAATAGTAATAGCTACAAGTGTTCCTGATGAAGATTCTCATTCTACTGACAGAAAAACAAATGTTGTAGCTTATGACAGAGAAAATAATGTCTTCTGGAAAGTAAGCTGTAAATATATTCCTGCTTCTTATCCAGGTACTGGAGATGCTTATACAAGCGTTGTTATAGGAAGCCTTCTGCAAGGAGACAGTCTTCCTATCGCTATAGAAAGAGGAGTTCAGTTCATTACTCAATGTATACTGGCAAGTTATGGATTCAAATATCCAAACAGAGAAGGGGTTCTTCTTGAGAGAATGCTTGATGTTTTAAAGATGCCAACTATTTCAAGCAGCTATGAACTTTTAAAAAATGATTAATAAATTATAAAGGAATTATGAGGTATTTTTTGTAATAATATATAAAATCTCGTAATTTAAAGAAAGGAAGTGAATAAATGTTTGAAGATGTAGCAGCGACAAGAGCATTGATTTTATCTTTCTTAGCTGGAATGTCAACACTGCTTGGGGCTTTCATAATATTTTTAACTAACAAAAAAAGTGAAAAACTGGTAACTATTTCATTAGGATTTGCTGGGGGAGTTATGATAAGTGTATCTTTTACTGATCTTATGCCTAATGCAAATATTCTTTTAGCAGCATATGCTGGAGACAAAATGGGAGTAGTTTTGGGAGTCATATTCCTTCTTATAGGAGTGCTATTGGCAGCTATGCTGGATAAATTTGTTCCCCATGAAAATGAACCTCATGGAGATGGAAAACAGCATGAAAATCTTTTCAGAGTTGGGTTTGTATCTACTCTGGCAATAGGGCTTCATAACTTTCCAGAAGGAATAGCAACATTTATGGCTGGTTATGAAAATATGACTTTAGGTATCTCTATTGCTTTGGCTATAGCTATGCACAATATTCCAGAGGGAATCTCTGTAGCTATGCCTATTTATTTTGCTACTGGAAGCAAGATGAAAGCTTTTAAGTATACTTTTTTATCAGGAATAGCAGAGCCAATTGGAGCTACTTTAGCTTTCCTAATATTAAAGCCTTATATTAATGATCTTACTCTAGGAATGATATTTGGAGTTATTTCAGGAATTATGCTTTACATAGCTATTGAAGAACTTCTTCCAAGTTCTAGACAGTATGGGTACACTAAAGAAGCGTTAATAGCTACTTTTGCAGGTATTATTTTAATGCCTTTAACTCATGTAATATAAAAAATATGGTGACCTATTCAGTCACCACTTTTTTTATTTATTTTTCAAATAATTATCTATTTCTGCTGCTGCTTTCTTTCCTG